>Ga0209489_104287_pt1 | contig 26477 bp, 13 predicted proteins | sample SiratrowhiteBW_FD_187527 | JGI IMG/M metagenome (GOLD analysis project Ga0209489, IMG submission 187527) | Root nodule microbial communities of legume samples collected from California, USA - Siratro white BW (SPAdes) (version 2) | ecosystem: Host-associated > Plants > Roots > Nodule | place... | reverse complement strand
GGGTCGTCGAAAAGTTGGATCCGCGAAAGCTGTGGCAATCATCCTTGCTCTTGATACCATGTGAAGATTAGCATTCAAGAAGAGAAGAAGAGAGGAAAAATGAGAAGAAGAGGATTAGGGTTCCATTAATGAGCAAGAGCAATACAATGTAAATATATACAACAAAGAGAAATAATAAAAGGACTAAACTACCCTTACATAAATATAAAACATAATATTTAACAATATACACATATATTATTAAATCACCATGTAAAAAAATAATTTAATTTTACTTATGTGGTTTAACTTTTAATATATATATATATATATATATATATATATATATTAATTTATAATTTTTTAAATTTTCTTTTAAAATGAACAAAAATTGCCTAATATAAAGTCTGAGTAGCCAATTTTTTATTGCACATTTGGATTATAGGTGAAGTAAGGTTGAAATTAATTTTCCACTTTATTCTTGGGTGAGATCATCCATCTTGGAGGCTCTAATTAAATTAGAGTAACATGACCACATATCAAATTAATATATTTATTTCAAACTTTACAACAATGGGACCTTGTTAAAAAAAGAGAGTTGTTTAAAATATTTTTTCTATTTAATTTGATATTTCATTTCAATTTAATTCATCTTTTAAATATATAAAAATTCCCATGTAAATAATCAATTTTTTTGTTAAAATATTATACTATATTTAAATGATTGATTAGACTTGACTACTACTCTTCATGTTGATTTACTATGAATGGGTTGGTGCCTAAAGAGATCTAATCGAATACAACTTGCTAGTGGTGGTAGGTGATACATTCAATTGTAAATAAATAATTTTTTTAACCCTTGTTATATTACAAGGCATACAAGAAATTATTGATATTTTTTTCTTAATTTTTGTCTTTCTTTACTCCATTAAATACAATAACTATTTATATTTTGTATTAATGAATAGTGAGATTCTTTAAAAATGGTAGTAATAAAGATTGATTTGATATATTGATAACATTTTTAGAAATTTTAAATAAATTAATTAATTTTATTAGTATGTATAATTATGTTAAGAAGTATATTACGATATAAAGATAAATGAAAGTAAATTAAAGTGAAAGCAACAAAGAACTAAATGTTTTTATACTTATATATATATTTAACATATTCAATTAACGTTGATTGCTTAACACTGTCAACTTCCTTTAAATTATTCCAAATCTTACTCATATTATAATAATAATAATTATTATTATAATAATTAATAATAATAATCTCATTAATAATATTTAGCTAAACAAAATTGACCAGCTTTCTCTCTCTCGAATATTATATTTCATTTCGTGTTCCTTGTTTCATTCTCTTTCTCTTTCTCCATAGTGTTCCCCATTATTCTCTCTCGGAGCTTCACTCTCTTCACCTCTGCAAAAGGGAGAAAAAAATGGGGTTTTCCTCCTTTCTGGGTCGCGTTCTCTTTGCCTCCCTCTTCATCCTCTCCGCGTGGCAGTTGTAAGTCACCCTTTTGACAGATCTGTCGGATTTGTTTAAAGGAATTCACTTTCCACTTTGTTTTCGGTTTTTGGATGTTGTTTTTTGTTCTTTCCACTCTGTTTTCGATTTTTTGATGTGGGTTTCTGCTTTCTCGCCTTGGTTTCAAGGACTGAATGTAAAGGGTGTGGCTTTTTAGGATTTGGAGACGCATTTTGAGTCCTTTTTTTGGAAGCCACATTTGGGAGACACATTGATTAGTGATTGGATTTTGCTTTCAATTTTAATGTGCATTAATAAACGGAATTGGTGATTTGCTACAATGTAGACGGCATTGTTGTTGATTGTTGATTGTTAATTTTCTTTTGAGCAAGGGTTTATAAGAGCGCAATTTTGGCACTATTTTGACTGCAATTGTGACTGCATCAGCAGTATTTGTCACCAATATCAAAGATCATGTTAAGACCTTGCTTTTGAGTATGGTATCATGTTGAAAATTTATAGTGGTTTTTGAATATCAGCGAGAATAATGTCCCGTAAATTCTTGTTGTTTAGTTTTTGAGTTGCTTCGCTTCGATTCATTGAGGATTTTAATGTTTGCATTAAGTCAGACTTTGATGATATCATGTATGGTATAAAGCCTAAGCTTATAGATCTAATTGTGAAGCCAGTTTTATGTGTCAAGAAACTTCAGGTTTACGTATAAATGAATACAGTTATGAAATACAAAATAAGTCTCATTCTTTCCTTTACTGGCCAAAACCCCATTAATGAAATAAATCTTATTGTTTCACATCCTGCACATCCTGCACCAATGACCAATATTGACTTGTTAATTGAAATCTAATTTGATTTGATTTTTCAACTTCCCTGTGTTGTATACCTTGTTTGAAAAAAAAATGGTAAAGAGGGTACCTTGAGATATTTTGATTTGCTGATGTACTGCTTTGTGTGACAGAATTTCTTATATTGCAAGTTTTAGTTGTTTTGTGTTGACATGACGTTTATATTGCAAGGTTTAATGAATTTGATGCCCATGGTGGACCCATTTCGAAGGAGTTGATTCCCAAGCTCACGGTTGTGAAGAAAAATTTGTCCTCCAAATTGGGGGTAGCACTACCAGATATTGATGTAAGGCCATATTTTTATCTTTCATCCTTTTCTGAATAGATTTCATTATTTGGTACCCTTTCTGACTGAAATACTAAATACAGGCCCGGCAATTCATTGCTACTATCATATTTCTCAAAGGGGTTGGTGGGGTTTTGTTTGTGTTTGGCAGCACATTTGGATCTTTTCTACTGGTAAGGACCTGGTTGTAGAGTGAAGAAGTTGCTATTCTAATCTTAAAGAGTACTTTTAAAGCTCTTGTCATTGCTGTGCTTCTAATGGATCATAAATCCAGATTTTTTTTCTCTTTTGTAGCTTCTGCCTCTAAGGCTTTTTTTTGTTGTTATTTTTGTTATAGCTTTTACATTTGGCGATTACTACTCCACTTCTATACGATTTCTACAACTATAGACCTGGCAAGCCCAAGTATAATCAGCTGCTGAATGAATTCATACTGGTTTGTCTATAACTTCTTTGACTTGATGTCCTTCTAATTGATGGTTTCATTTGTGTGAGAACTTGATATATACTGTTGTGGTTACTTTTGATGCAGAACACGGCACTTTTTGGGGCATTGCTATTCTTTATTGGAATGAAGAACTCAATTCCCAGGAGTCAACTCAGGAAGAAGAACCCTAAAGCCAAGACAGTTTAGAAAAATATAGCAAAAGAAGTATTAGTTTGCCAGAATGCTTAGTTTCGGCATTCAGTATCTGATCTTCAGCTGAGTTTGGAATATTTACTTAGACTTTAGATTATTTTGTTTATTTGTCAGATGGACCGTATTTTGATTATTGGCATGCTTCCCCTTTTACTTGCAATTCTATTCTACTTGGCACTAAGAAATTAAAGCTAAGATATGGTCAAATTTGATGATCAATACTTCATGATTATATGGGTTTTCTTGTTGGAAGCAGAGTGAAAATTCTTACCAATACCACTTCATTTTGTTTGGTTCTGGTGCAGTTCAGTATAAATCAAACACGACGCCCAACATAAAATTGAACAAATAAGTTGATGTGAAATTCATTCTGAGAATTCAATAGCAAATTTGATGTGAAATTTATTCTGAGAATTCAATAGGAAAGGTTTGTTTTAACTGAATCTAGATGTTTATACAAGAGAAACAAACTGAATCCCCAATGAATCACGTAAGGTGTCATTTTGATGGAGACAAGTGGTGGTATTAACATAGATGCCATCTACCCATAAATTTCATTCAGTCCCATTTATGGGCTATTGGGCTATTGAACTCACCTACCTATCAAGATTGTTCCTCTTTCCTTTTTGTTTATGATTACTGAAAACAGATGCACATTCTATGTAATTCTGTAAAAATAATATTAAAAGATGATTTAGTATTATTTTCAAGAAAAAAATAGAAAAATTATTCAATTACTTATTTTATTAAATTAATAAACCATTTTTTTATTTATTGAGAAAATAAAATAGTTCAAACATCAAATAAAGTTAATAAATAGTGTATCTCTTTATATAATGCTACAAGAGGAAAAACAAAGGTGATAATAAATAACAAGGTATTGTATTAACAAAAAAAATTCCTCCACAAAGTGAACACAAACATTAAGGATGATACAATGGATTTATTCTATAGAATCTCAACTTTCAGAGAAATTATTATAAGGAATAGATTTATTTTAGTACTGAAAAATCTCTACTACTACCATTATGTAACACTTAGTCCAATTGACATAAATTAGCAATTGGTACTGACAATGTATTTAGGCATAATATTTTATTGTTCACAGGGACTGCATATGACAAGTAGAGATGCCAAAACTTGAATTAGGTACAATTATTGGTGACAAGATTCCCCTACCCTCATGTGAGTAAAGATGCAGCAGGCCTTAATCAAAATGGCAAAAGAGAAGTGGTCCTTTGTGGGAGTGCTTATGCAGAAACTTTCTTTATTTCTCCAGGTGCTGGCACAGTTTTCTTCTTCCAATTCCATTGACTGTGATGTTATATCTAATGTTATATTTCTGCAATGGAGTACAACTACAATTTCCACATATTCACCAATTGAGATACACATCAAAATGTTCATTTACCCTTTCTTTTGCAATTGTTTATACAATTCATGTACATTTTTTTTCAAATCTTGGAAACAATGGATTTCGGTGCTAAACCCAAAACATCACACACTTCAGGGAACAAACTCTTTCTGATTTCCACGTAAGCCTCTGCAACCCACTTCCTTCTTGCCAACTCCTCCCCCAGGCGCATGGCAGCCTCGATAGTACCCTCCGCGCTATCGTGCGCCGACCGCACAACCCCCATCTCCACCGCCTCCTCCGCTCTCACCTTCTTCCCAGCGAGCACTATGTCACGCGCCGCCGTCACCTTCTCCCTCATGACGGCTGCGAAGTAGTCAGGTAGCGTGATGCCGAGGTCCACCTCCGGCATGTAGAGCACGCCGCGGTCGCCGCGCATGAGGACATGGTCGTGTGCGAGGGCGAGAACTGCGCCTGCGGCGGCGGCGTGGCCGGAGACTGCGGCGACGGTGGGGATGGGAAGGGAGAACAGTGCAGCGAGGACGGGGCGAAGGGAGTCAGACATAGCGCGGAGACGGATGCGGGCAGTGGAGGGGTCGGCAGCGGAACGCGCCCAGCGGAAGTCGAAACCATTGCAGAAAAACCTGCCTTGCGCGGTGGTGACGAGGGCGGAGCCGGCGGCGGCTTGGGAGTTGACTTGGTTGAGGGCGGCGAGGAGGGAGGAGAGAAGCGTGGGGTTGAGACGGTGTTGATCGTCGATTTCGCTGGTTAGGGTTAGAACGAAGATTGAACCTCTCTTCTCCAACGTGCACATCGTGCTATCTGAATGTGTATGTGTGAGAGAGAGACTTTTAAGAGATAACAAAAATTAAAATTAAATTAACTTCAAATATATTTTTAAATAATTAATTTTGAGTAGTAATTTCTGTGATTTTTTTTACAATTATTTACTGTAATAACAGCAATTATTTACTGTAATAACAGCAATTATTTATTCATAATTAATTTTGAATTAAACTCTTATCGTATTTACGGCAACACTTCATTTCCTGACTTGCTTTTTCTTCATTTAAAAGTATTGATTGCGAAATTTAAGTCTTGCATCAATACTTAAAAGACTATTACTTAAATATAATAATTTATTTAATTTCAAAGTAATTTCTATTTCTATTACAATGAAGTCAATTTTCAATTTTTTATATGATTTAAATATATTTTCAATCTCATCAAATTAACTAGTTTTAATTTCATTTTTTATTTTTCTCTTTATAAATCTTGAAATCATTGTTTTAGTCTTTATAAAATATATGATTTTTCGTTATTATTCCGATAAAATACTTTTCTTTAATTTTCATTTTTTCAAAATTTTAAATAATTACTTCTAGTCTATAAATAGCTAAATATAATTTATTTATGAATGTCAATAGCATTTCCTGGTGTTATATGCCAACATCGTATTGAAACACTTATAATATTTACATGTTTTTCAACATTAGTGAGTCAGTCAGTCTTATATAATATTAACAATAAAAAACTTATTTTTAATTTTGGACAAATAAAAAAAATTACAGGAACAAAATAAAAACTCATTTGTTTTCCAACAATTAAAAAGATGTTTAAAATTATTTTATATTAATAAAATTAATACATAAATGCTCCTTGGAAGCATGAATTAACAGTGGTAAAAACAAAATGAACAGCGCCAAAACGTAAAACAATTTTGGGCGCCACTGAAAAACCCGCGCTTATTTAAACCTGATAAGCAAAACCCACTCTGCCACGCCCACCGCTCTCACTCTCGTCGTTTTCTCTTCACTTTCTCTCGTTCTTTTTCTTTGCAACGTCTTTCTATTCATGGAGGAAGAAGAACCTTCCATAACATCGCCACTTCCAGGAACGTTACACAAGTTCCTCGCCCGCACTGCCAAGCCTATCACAGTCGTCCGCTCCACCACCAGCAACGGCGGCGCGCGCGTTCTCGCCGCGCCTCCAAACCCTAACCAGAACGATCCTCTCCAAGAAGAAGGACAAGACGAAACCGGCTTCGATGTTTCTTATTTCACTGCTCGGAACAAAAAGCAACAACAACAACGACACAGGCTGTCGTTCGAGTCCAAAGGAGAGTCTCTGAAATCGATGGCGCCAATGGAAGAAAAATTAGAAGAGGACGAGGAGGAAGGCGAAGAAGTGGAATCAACTCCACCGGTTCAACCGGCGCGGAGAGTGTCAGAACCGGTTCGACCGGTGCAGAAAAGAACGGTTACTGAGGACGTAGAGGTGTTGGAGGTTTACAAGGCTGTGGAGGAGAGGAATATTCCTAATCTCGAGGACGGGGAGTTTCCGGAGGAGGCTGGATGGTTCTTGCTTGGGAGGAAGTTTGAGGTTGCGGTTTCGACGGCCAGAGGACTGAACAGATTGGTGGACAATGAAATCGTTCATTTTGACTTTCCTCTTCCGACTTACTCGAGGAAGTCTCAGTTGATCGTTCGTGCTTCAACCAAGCGTTCTGGAGAGGTAGTTGTTGTCATTGATTGTTGTTGAGATTGTTTTTGACCAGGTGTTTTTGAGATTTAATTGATTGTGTTACGTGTTTGTAACTATACATATGTGTCTATACGTGTGTGTATGTATCTATACGTGTACATACGTATTCACACGTGACTGTGTGTAAGTGCGCATGCATGTATGTATATGTGCGGGCGTGATTGTATACATATGTGTGTATATGTAAGTTTATAAGTGAATATGTAAGAGATAGGCTTAATGGTGCTTTGTGTGGCTTCAGGTTGGGAGGATGCCAATGGAATGGGCAAAGATTGTAATTCCACTTGTGCGCTCTGGAAAAGTCAAGGTTCGAGGCCGATGCATTTCTGCCCCAGTTAAACTCGAGATGATGCAAGAGATTATGCTTTTAGTAAGGTATAGTCTTTATAGCTGTCCGTTGACACAGATAATGTCGATGGAATTTTTTGTGTTTTAATTTGGATTTGTGAGTTAAGTTGTATTGTGTCTGCTGGTAGGTGAATTATTGAGTTTTTCTTGCAGCTTTTATATTCACAACTCTGTATTTGCCGACCGAGTTGACACCTCTTGGAGGCTAGAGGCTTGTGGCAAAATTGATGATACTATTTACCCACTTCTTGCCCTACTAAAAATGCTGGAGATCGAGCCATGTCAAAAGGTAATCGGCTCCCCTCTTCTCTCTAATTTTTGTTATTTTTTTTAATTGTGCGTCTGTAATCGGTGGTGCTACATTTAACTAGGCTGAATTCACGCCAGAAGATATAGATTCTCGAAAGCGGTTGCTCTATCCGACTGTACGTGCTACCATTTTCCTTCCTTCCTCTGATAATGTATTACAGCTTGCATGATGTTGTCTAGGATAGTGTATTCAACGTTGTGAATGTTACCTGATCCTGTAAGGAATCTTTTCATGCAAAGACGCCTAATTATGCTGTTGATGCTAACAGGCTGAGTCAGATGAAGCTGCGGCATTGCCTTTGATCAAGCGAAGAAAGGGTGGTGAGCCTATTCCAGAGCAAAATAACGATGAACAAGCTCTTTCAGAGTCAGCTTTGAACAAAATTGTTGGAGCTGCAGAAATGTATGACTTAAAGGTAAGGAGCTTTGAAGTGTTTTAACTTCAAATGTCTATATTTAAACTTATCTCTACCGTTACTTGTAATAAATTATTTTGCCTCTTGTATGTCTTTAGGAGAAGGAAGCCCCAAAGGCACTTATGTGTAATTTAAAGCCTTACCAGAAGCAAGCCCTGCATTGGATGGGTGAAATCGAGAAGGGAATGGATGTTGAGAGTGCAGAAAGAAATCTGCATCCCTGCTGGTCAGCCTACACTATATGCAAGGGGTAAAGTACTAATAGAAAATTATTCAACGAGCATAATTGGGGTTTTCTCCTCAATATTGTTAAGCAACTTAACTTTACTTGCTTTTTAGCAGAAGGACTATTTATGTCAATATATTTACCGGAGAAGCTTCAAAGAAATTTCCGAAATCAACTGAGATGGCAAGAGGAGGAGTGAGTTTGTTTGAGACCATAAATTTTCTGAAGATTAAATCATTTTACCTGCTTACAAAATTGGTTTTATTTCATCTTTGGCTTTAGATTCTAGCGGATGCAATGGGACTTGGAAAGACCGTTATGACAATTGCTCTGATACTCAGTAATCCAGGTAGAGGCAACTCAGAAAACAAGGATGTGGTGAATGGATACGATAATCTTATCGCAAATCAAAGAAAGAACGCTAACGCTATGAATAAAGTCGAGGGTGGCACTCTTATTGTTTGTCCCATGACTTTGTTAGGCCAATGGAAGGCGAGTGTCCTCTGTATTGTACCAAATTGAGAAGAAAATATGCCTTTTCTTTTGATAATTTAAATGACATACTATAGTTGACAAGTATTTAAAATCCGCAGGATGAGCTTGAAACCCATTCAAAGCCCGGTAGTATATCCATATTTGTTCATTATGGCGGCGGAAGAACCGATGATCCCTTGTTCATCTCAGGTCATGATGTTGTCTTAACAACTTATGGTGTCCTATCAGCTGATTACAAAAATGTAAGGAAATATTCCTTTATATTGTCTACCATTATGTAGTAAGTAAACCTTCTTCATACAGGGTTCTTTGGCTTTTGAAACCAGAATGGAGACAATAGCATCTACCAGAAGGTCCAGTGGTACAGGGTGGTGCTGGACGAAGCTCATAATATAAAAGCCCATAGAAGTCAAGTTTCCCAGGCTGTTTTTACTCTCTCATCACACAGCCGCTGGTGTCTAACTGGAACGCCGCTTCAGGTTTGTCTTTTTAATTTTCAGGCGAACTTTTTTTGTAATCACATTATAATTGAAAGGTTAAGAACACTATTCCACATACAATGTAATTTCCATCTTTCCCAGATGAAAATGTTTACTTCACCTGTAACTTGGTACTTTATTATTAGATTACGGGCCTTGTTTATTCAGAAGAACTCACCTTTCTGCATCTTTTGTGAAATGTGATATCCATTGCAGAATAGCTTGGAAGACCTATACAGTCTCTTGTGTTTCTTGCGTGTTGAACCTTGGTGCAACTGGGCATGGTACGACAAAGAATGTGATGCCAACTTATATGTTTTAGAGAAAAAATTCTTTTATTCAGATAATCAATATTTATTTTGTTGTTGGAAACATGTGTACAGGTGGCAGAAGTTGATTCAAAGGCCTTATGAGAATGGTGATCCAAGATCCCTGAAGTTGGTCAAAGCCATTTTGAGGACGGTAATGCTAAGAAGAACGAAGGAATCGAAAGATAAAGAGGGAAGGTAGTGATTCTCACTTCTCTTGAATTGTGCATTTGTTGTACCTCAAATGTATATATTTTTTTAATAATGTCACACATGTTTTCTCAGGCCTATACTTTTCCTGCCTCCAATTGATATTGAATTGATTGAATGTAAACAATCAGTATCTGAACGTGACTTCTACGAAACCCTTTTCGAGCGATCTAAAGTAAGTTTTGTGCCACAGCTTCTGATTTGTGCTTAGTTCAGAATATCAGTTTGTTTCACTTTTATCACTTTTGATGAAGGCAGTAAATTTGTTCATAGTAACTGTTCTCAAACATCGTTTTATTTAAAAACTAATTAATATCAAGCACTTTGGATTCCTGTTGGTTATAATTTGCTTGGCGTGTTTATTGTCTCGTGACTTTTATCATCCAAATGTAAACAGATTCAATTTGATCAGTACGTTGCACAAGGAAAGGTTCTACACCATTATGCCAATATCCTTGACCTTCTAATGCAGTTGAGACGCTGTTGTAACCATCCGTTTTTGGTTATGTGGTAGGCTTGGCAAAACACATTCAAATGCTCTTACATGTTTACCTTTCCCAATTCTTCTGCTTCTGATACTATTTTCCCTCGTATATGAAGCGGAAGCGATTCCCAGAAGTATGCAGACTTAGGCAGACTCGCAAGAAGATTTCTTCAGTCTAATACTGAATCACCCAACGAAAGCAATCAAGATGATCCACAGCAGCAAGCAGAGTTGAACAAACTAGCAACTATATTACTTCTAGAATCCGCTTCTTCGCACTCTGTTCAATCTCGTGCATACATTGAAGAGGTTTTGGAGAATATTCAAAACGGCGACACTGGAGAATGCTCTGTATGTTTGGAATCTCCAGAAGATCCTGTGTTTACACCGTGTGCTCATAAATTTTGTAGGGAATGTCTGTTCAGTTGCTGGGGCACCTCATCGGGTGGCAAATGTCCAATCTGTCGTAAATTGCTCAAGAAAGATGATCTGATCGCTTGTCCAGCTCAAAGCCCATTCAAGGTGGATATTAAGAACAATATGACCGAGTCTTCGAAGGTTTCAAAGCTATTCGAATTCCTGGAACGTATTCTGAACTCACCCTCGGGTGAAAAGAGTATTGTTTTCAGTCAGTGGACTTCATTTTTTGATCTCTTGGAGAATCCATTGAGGCGGAGAGGCATTAGTTTTTTGAGATATGATGGAAAATTGACGCAGAAACAGAGGGAGAAAGTTCTGGATGAATTCAATAAAACAAGGGAGAAAAGGGTAATTGAAATCAACTATTTATTTCCATTTCAATTCAAAATATCGCCACTGAATCACTTCATGTTACAGGTTTTGCTGATGTCGCTAAAGGCTGGTGGTGTTGGCTTGAACTTAACTGCAGCCTCGAATGTTTTCATTATGGTATGCTATGCCTATCTCCCTTCTTTCCATTGTCTACACTGTAAAACAACTTCAATCTTCTGTGTTAACATTGTGTTGTAAATGTAGGATCCATGGTGGAATCCTGCTGTTGAGGAGCAAGCAATAATGAGAATTCATCGCATAGGACAAAACCGTAGAGTTAAAGTAATAAGATTTATTGTGAAGGTTAGCCAATCCATTTTCCCAATTTGCTTACAACCTAAGCACATGCAATCAGGCGTACCCATCTTAAACGGAGATACCCCTATTGCCGACTTCCTTATTGGTCAAATGTTTCGGATTAGACTTTTTTTTTTTTTTTTTCTTTTTGCCAAACGGCGCCACTTGATTTGTTGTCAATTGATAAGCCCACACTTCCCTTTTTCCCTGTTTTTTCTACCAAATGTTATGGGTTACCCCTTTGATTATTTTATTTTTAATGGCTTTGCCTTCATATAGTTCAACTTTGCTCACTATTTTATTGCTTTGATACCTTTTTCTTCTTGGTATTTTCTCACGTTTTTCACAAGCAGTCTCCCATCTTTAATCCTTTTGTTGGGTCACTTGGACTAACTTTTCTTGGTTTAGTTTAATTGGCACTTTGTTTTGACTTTATTTTGCCACATTTTTATCAACTATGGGAAGAGTTAATGGGTAATGTGAACTACAGGACACAGTGGAAGATCGATTGCAACAAGTGCAGGCCAGGAAACAAAGGATGATATCTGGTACCCTCACCGATGATGAGGTTCGGTATACTAGGATCCAAGACCTCAAAATGCTATTCACGTGACATAATTTATTCAGCCTTGTCATGTCTTGTCTAGTCTTTTTTATCTTCAAACCCATTTTTGTATAGCTTTTTGGATCCTTCTTTTTCTTGTGTACATACATCATTTAATGTTATTGACTACTTTTGAACACAAAAGGAAGCCCACTGTTTTGTAAATCTTTAGGGCTTTAGTGCTTATGGTAAAAGTGGTTACTTCCTTTTTTGTAATTCTTGTCAGTTCAGAGAATCGGAAACCAGGCATAGAATTTTCCTATAATTTATCATGTGACCTTGTTTTCTATAGCTTCTGAATACAAACCAAAAGAAACAACGTAGTTCCTAGAGAAGCCGAAACGGAAAAGCTTTTGTTAAACATATGTTGAAATGTGTTTATAATAAATGACCACCAAAGCATGTTAGGCCACCAAAACATATGTTGACTTTATTAACCAATCCATTCTTCAGTCAAGCCTTAGTTATCGCAATTTCATATTTTTTAAAATTTTTCTGACTATGTTCTTATAGGTGCTTTGTGTTCTGAGCCCAAATATAAACATTAATTTACTCTTTTACTGCAAAGAGTTAGTATTTATTCTTTTTTTGGTTTATTATAATCACATTATCATGTATTATTCATTATGTTTTTTTTGACAGCATATTATTATTTAGCATTACTATTGTGGTCTCCACAAATATTTTTTTGTTGTCAATCGTAATCATCCACTTCTAACCGGAAACTGTTAGTTGAAATTATTTTTTAAAATCATTTGTCCGCTTGATTACGACTTATGAAATTAAATGGGAGTGGAAGTATGGTTAGACTTGTGTAATTGAGTGAAAAAATACCGGTTTAATCATTTTTGTCTTCAAAATAATGACAAGATTTATGTAATTGTCTTACAAATATTTTTACCTTAATCTATAAATATTTCTTCATATTATTCGAATTTTCTACCAGCACATTTTTGAAGTTGTCGCATTTTATATCCGTATTCGAATTTAATATCGGTATTGCACCCAACATGCAAATAAAATAATCTTTTATTATTTTTAATGAATCTTCATACATCTAGCATAAACACTTGGGGTGCTTCTAGTGACAAAAAAATGTTAGCAGTAAATTTTTAACACATCTTTTTATTAGAAAAAATTATAAAACTTTAAAAGAGATTTATTAAATAAAATAATGGACCATTTAAATTCTGCAATTTTTAATAAAATTTAAATAATATAAAGATTTGAAAAACTTTTGGAAACGTACTGTGTAACATTTCTCATGAAATAAACGGACAAAACATTTGGTGACTGATGACAAGAAAAACAACATGGTGCAACATAAGGGCTTCTCAGTAACATTTTTTTTACACAACTTCACTTTTGCTTTTTCCTTTTGTTTAATACGTGTATGTAAAACAATAGAGAAAAAGAAAACTTTCAGATTGTATACATATAATTTTATTGACACTTGTTTGGATAATGTTTCTATAGATGAGCATAAACCTCAATAATTTTTCCCTCTAACTTTAAGCACATTTTTTCAGATTTAATTTTATATTATGTTACCTAATATCAGATCATCTCTCAGATTCGCCATATATTGAGCAAATAAAAAAAAATAGACATGAAAATTTAACCATCAATCAAATTCAAGCAGCTTTAAATTTGACAAAATTGGATTGAATTCAATACTATATTTAAATTAATGTTATATTTTCATAAGTTATTAATAGAAAGATTTATACCATAGTGTTTCAAGCCATTATCTGACACTATATTATTCTAGTTTAATTATTTTTAAATAGGAGTTAAAAGTATGTTTTATGTTAAATATTCTGTAATAGTCTACAAGACTACAACCTATCTCAGATAAAAAAAAAAATTAAATACTTTTTTTAATAAAAGAATAACAATCAGATCATACACTATAATTTAATAATATATTGAAAAATTATAAAAAAATCTGACGATACATTGTATTTAAATTTTCATTTTTTTTTATTTTTTCATTTGTAGACAGAAATTAAAGTTGAATGTGACCCTTTACCTACTTGACCAGTCAAAAACACTCCTAATTCAGGTTGTATTGCAAATCTAGAACTTGCCAGTGGGACCTAAATGTGACCAATTTTAAGAGGCAAAATTAACTATAAAGAGTGTCAAATTCATAAATTCACATCTTAAATAGGAAAATTATATACATATATACTTATATAGCAATTAAAATTATTATTATTAAGATTTTGATATATTTTACAAAATCTAATACAGTTTCCGTACAAATTTGTAAAATAAAATTGAGAATGAGTTAAAAATATAATTTTTCTTTTAATGTTTTGAAATATTGTAAAATAGTATAACGAAAATGTGCGAATAACATTAACAAAAATATGTTTAAAGGAAAATCTGATAAAAATTAAATATATGCGTAAAAATCCCTTAAAATGTACAGTTTTATTTCACAACTATTTAAAACATATATTTTAAAAAATTTATTATGTATTTTTAGTTTCCTAAAATTTGGATTACAATTTGAAAAAATCATTTATTTCTCATTCTATAATATATATATATATATATATATATATATATATATATATATATATATATATATATATATAATTATAGTACTTCAAATTTATTATTTAAAAATTAATATATTTCTCTAACTTTCTTGATTTATTCATTTAAAATAACATTGTATCTTTCAAAAAGTTAAACTTCTATAATGATATGATATATTAAGATAACGGATAAAATATGAATTATAAATACCATTGAGACATAATATTTTGAAAAAAAAAATATTATGTTGAAATTATTTAAAATATACATTAAATTAGATATTAATTTAAAAAGAGATATATTAATTTTACTGATGTATTATAATTATATGGATAAAAATTCTCATATGTTAAGAATTGAAAAACGTTGATATGAGTTTGTATTTTGAAATATAGTTAGTCTAAGATGTCACGTGAATTTACCTTCTTACTCAAGGAGTTTTAATTAATTCATATATTCATGTACCTATACAGAAAATATAGCATTATAGTTACATATTTCTTAATCAAATTTAATATGTGTGTTGATATTGAATGAGTTATTTACAGATATTTAATTTTGTTAATATTGTATAAAGAATGAATTAGGAAAATTTAAAATATTTATAACTTGTTTGAATGAAAATTTAAATTTATGTTAGTATCTTTTATAAGTATTTAGTTTAAAAATTTATTATAATAATCTAACACACTGGCGTTTTAGGAGATAGATTTTACTTTTTCTTCTTATGTTATATTTTGAGATAATATTTTTTTAAATATTTAATAATTATATAAATAATATATATATATATATATATATATATATATTATTTTTTAGATAATGTAACTAAGAGTATTAAATTACCTATTGATATTATCCAACAAATGCTTTTAACTTATAATATGTAGTTATTTAAAAATCTTTTACCCTAATATTTTTTACCCTAATATTTTCACTTGGCTCTGGCTACCTCGTGTTATTCTTAGCTTCTGTAAATCAAATTTACATCTTATTTTAACATTATCAATATTAAATAAAAATATATAATGCTGTTTTTATTTTTAACATACTAAAAATTTTAATTCTATATTTATTTTTTAATGAAATATCCAAATAATTAACACAAATTATTACAAGATATAACATTATGAAATGTGAATCACCCACGAGTTGTTTTTTAACAAATCAACCAATGTATGGTAAATAATCAGTAAATAATCAGGATAATAAATTTGTATAACTAATTCATATTGTTTTCTCTTGTTTAAGCATTGCAGATTTATTGTGAAATTAATATATTATTTATTATATGACAATTTAATACTAATTTTCTTTATGGATGCAGTCTTACAAAAATATAAGACGTAAACTAAATATTGTTTAAATACTATATATTAACAATTAAATGAAGATCACAAATTATCATTATAGGTTTTACAATTCAACTTAATTTTTATTATTGAATAAAATTGATAAAAAACAATTAATTTTGTACATGCCTCATTTTTTATTGAAATAGTTTCTCCTCTTAATTTAACGAGTCATTAAGTTGCGGGGAATTGAATTCAATCTCAATAAAAAGGTTAAAAAAATATGTTTAAAAGGAAGCAAACCATCAAAGATAGTCAATTTTTTTATAAAAACTATATCTTAAAAAAAATAGTAAATATTCCACAAAAATAAATCATAGTCTCCACCACCATTAGTAGAAAAAATTAACAAAATGAAAAATAATACAAAAACTCCATGTAACACTTTATTTCCAACACTCTTTCTATTATTAGTTTGAATTCATTAAAAGTAGTGTTTTTTTTAGGTTCTGATGTATAAGTTAAATTCCCTAAAAAAAATTTGATCTTTCAATAAATTCAACTAATAATAAGAAAAACACCAGTAAAATAAATATTTCTCTAATTCATTTTATAGATAAAAATAGTTTTCCTAAATTTATGTTAAGTAATATTTATAGTATTTGTATATTTAAAATAGAAACACATATAAAGTCAATAAAATAATTACATTGCTATCTTTTCAAACTTTTAATAACTTTCTTTCATTTTTAATGAATTACATAAACCTATTCATAAAATAATATTTACCTTTTTATTTTATTTTAAAAAATCACGGAAATAAAAATTAAAATAAATAAATGAAATAATATCTTTAATAAATAATTTATAGGAATGAATACACATCACTTACTAAAAAATGAAAAAATTGAATCATTTATAAGAAAAATGGAAAATAGAAAATATTTTTACTAAAAATATGAAATAAATAAATAAATATCATTTTAAAATTAAATTTTGTTTTTTCAATCCCCTACTTTTTAAATTTTTTTTATTTAGTCACCATATTAAAATTTTAAGATAACATTAATTATTTATTTTTCGTTTATAATTTATTTGTCTTATAATTTATTTAATCACCATATTTGTCTTATAATTTATAATTATTTGTCTTAAATTATCAAAATAAAATTCTTATCATGTTTCTTTAATTTTGCGACAAAATAATATATCAGGAATGAAATGCATAAGAAAATTGTAAAAAATCGAAAAGCATATCTAAGCCGAACCACACGCCAATGAGCTGAATTCATAAACCAAACCCAACTAATCGAGCCGAACCGAACCGAAATGAGCCGAGCCGGTTGAATAATTTAAGTTTGAGATTCCAAACGTGTGCACCGCACGCCCCTCTATTTATACCCCTCAACCTCCGCCCACCGTTTTCTCTCTCACACACCACACTACTCTCTCTCTCTCTCTCACTTTCTCTCTCACCGCCATCAATCTCACACTCGCCACCGTCTCCATGGCCGACTCCCGCCGCGCCCGCCGCCAGCCCAGCCGCCTGCAGACCCACGCTCCGTCGTCGCTTCAGATAAACCGCGCTGTCCAGTGGAACGTGGCGATCCCGCTGCTCTCCCCGCTGGCCTCCTCGCCGCCGCCGCCCCCTCCTCCGCCGCAGAAGGAGGAGACGTCGCAGCAGCAGCGACCGGCAGAGAAAATCGTCTTCAAAAAGTGGCAGCACCCGGCGGCTCCGTTCTGCTACGAACCACCCTCGGTGGTTGCACCCTTCGTTAACGTGTAAATAATAATTAAGAAAAAAAAATGATTATGTGATCTAACATGCTTCCATTTTCATTTTTAATTTTTTATGTACACACTTACATATAAACCCTCATAATATTAAGTAATAATAGTATGACCAAGTATTTTTTTTTTTCTTTGGATTAAATTATAGCTTTTATTTTTTAATTCCTAATAATTCGTAACTTCAAGTCTTCTATATTGTTGTTGTTAAATTATTATCAAAACTTTGAATAAAGATGTTCTTTAATCCTCAATTTGTGAATTTAGTTTTTTTACGTATTTTCTAAGAGCTGTGAAATTGTGGATCGATCTTCAATTTTTCCGATATTTTGTTTTATGTTTTAATGAGTTTTTCGTTACATTTTAAATAAATATTAGAACTTAAAGATCGATTCGATTAAATTAAAATATAAAATATGTACAAAATTAAAGACTAATTTAAAACTGTCGACATTTTTTTAGAAAAAAGTAAATAAATAAAGGCAAATTAAAATGAAAGGAGTGGTAACCGTAAATTTGATTTACCTTTAATTTCTGATTTGCAATATTTTTTTTTATGATTCTACTTTTATAACCAAATCAAAATTTAAATCTCCGTACATCTTTTAGTTGGTAAGTGTTTTCGTTTATTTGATATGCATTATTAAGAAATACTTTAACTAATTGAAATGTAAAAAATAACATATTAAATTATATAAAATTAAGAGCAGATTGAAATTGTGATTTTATTAAAAAAATTGAAGAAATGAAAATAAATAAACTAAAGTCACAGGTTAGAAAATTGAGATTAAAATTATAATTTAATCTTATTTAACAGAAGAAATGTAACTGTGTGATGTAATCTGATTATGAATAGGAATTTGATAGGGATTTATTATATAAAAAAAGTAAAAAGAAAATTGTTGTGATGCTTGAAGATTAATTGTTATTTTATATGTGTAGTGATTGAATTGTTGTGTCGAAGACAAGGTTTGAACGTTGAAGATGACGATGATGAATCGTGTTTGGATAAATAGTTGTATATATTTGACATTTGTGGCTGTGAAGTTGACACCTCTTCTCTTCCCTTTATATATTGTTGCTTCATTCATAAAGTCTCTTGTTTTTGTGTGCCATTTCAGAATTTCAGATCAAGTAAATTTTTTTCACACTATTCTTCATTTTCTCTTAAAATATTTTTTTACATCGTTGTGAAAAAATGAGTACAATAAACTATATTATTTAATATTAAAGAGAAAATATGTATGCCAATTTTAATCTTTTAACAATATTATATTTTTTGTGATTTTAATTTTTTCAAAAAATATTTAAAATGTGTTTATATGAGTATGAATTGTGTATCAATATATATATTTATTATTAAATAAAATTAAAAATGAGATATAAATTTTAAATTTATAAAAATTATGTTTTTAGGTGAAGAGATATAGTCAAACTTCTGTTTCGGGTCTCACTAAACTTATTTCAAGGAAGGAAATACATTTGCTTCAAGTTTCAATTTTCTACTACTTACCCCCAAAAATGTGCCATGAAATTATACGACAATCCTCCAATCACCTACAACCTTCTTTGTTGTACTGGAAGATCATTTAGGTGTGAAATATTGAAATATGAATACAGTGGTTTTGTACAATATCACCAAATTATACTGAAAAGATGAATGTAACTCACCAGTGTATATTTTTAAAATGAACAAATTAAGTTAATGATAGATTAAAATTGTTTAAGAGAAATTATAAAAAGAAATTACCTCAAATTGCTAATGTATTCTAAAAAAAATCCATGGAATGAGAGTGGTTGATGTGCACCATGCAAAAAAATGACCTTCTTCTCAAAGTTAGGTCATTTTCTGAGTGGAAATTATTAGCAGCAGAAATAGGACCACTTTTTCTTGAGATGCATGCAAACACAGAAACACCAATTTAATTTATGTAGCCCTATGTGGCATGTGAAGTTCAGAACAAAATTGATACAAGAACTGTCTATACCACATGTGAAGTGTAGGACAACAAATTAATGATGCCTATTGCCTACCTATGCCATTACTATCTTATCTTAGGGTTTCTCACTTTGGTAATCAAATTTACACATTAAATTGCTATATAAATTATATAATTTTGTGTATCAATACATACTTGCAAGAGACAAGTTTGTGTATATATAAATAGTATTTTGAAATATAATTATAAATTATTCTCATATTTTGAAAATAATTTATAATGTAAAAATTGCCTCATAAATTTATGTTACCGAGTATTGTCCCCACAACATTATATTTCTTGATCAGTCAACCACTATGGATTACCACATTTATTGTAAGTACCATTTAATCTAGTTGTATCTCTTTCACTTAAACTATGATGTGCTATAATTAAGTGATTTTATAACCAACTTTCTTCATCTTAAATAGTTATTAAGAACCTAGACACTTTTTATTTCATAATTTTTTTTACTGTGTCACATTATTTTAAAACAATTTATATTTAATTTTAATTTAACACCATAAAACTTTAAATAAGTAAGATTTTATATTTTTAATTTTGATTTAATTATGATTTTGGGTAAAAAAATATTATTTTTATTTTAAGCAATAACTATTTGTCAAAACAACTCAATTTTTTAAAATAACTTCTCATATTTGTGAATAATTTTTAAATTGATCTCCTCGTCATTTTGTCCTTTGAGGTTCTATAACAATTCAAAAAATACATGAGATATGGATCCATAAATATTGATAAAATGTTTTTATTTTGTCGATAGAGCATTATATTTTTCTAAAATGTGCGTTATGATTTAGGGAAGAAAATGTTTATAAATTGATTTTAATATTGAATACTAAGTGATAAAAACTTTCAAATATTAGATCAAATAAAAAATATTAACTTTTTAAAATATCAACTAAATATTCAAGAGCTTGAAGTCAAACGAACTTATGTCTTTTTTCTGTGGGTCTTGAAGTCTGAGATCATGTTTATAAATTCTAGAGTGTGTTTAAGGGCATTTTTTTAATAAACTATTTTAAGTATTTTTTTAGAATATTTTCACTGTATGTATTGATGTTTTTGGCATCCCCAGATAAAATAAGTATACGTAGTATGAAGGGAAAAGGAAAGAAAAGAATAAAAGATAAGAAATAAGATGATTGTTTATGTAGGAAGTTGATGAAGTAGTCAAAGACAAAAAATAGCATAGGCACCAACTTTTGAAGACAGAAGATTGTGGAGATTGATCCCATTTCAATGGCCAAACTTAGAGATTCCAAAAGAAATTAAAGAAGCAAAGGAAATATTCTATGGCTTTCTTTTCTTAGTATTTCTGCATTTTCTTTTCCAAACTATATACTATACATTATGCACATACTAGTGGCCATGCATTTTTCCTCACTTATAATCTGTGATTTTGTCGGCACAATTCTCAATTTTTTTATTCGCGGGAAAAATAAAAGTTATCTTAAGTAAATGCCCCATAAACATAAGTTAAAAATGAAGATATGTTATAAGGTTCCAAAAATTCTAATTACATCAGTCACATAACAAATGGTATACGTTATTAATATATAAATATATTTTGTATAGTTATTCAAAAGAATATGTTTTCATTAATAAATATTATATATATATATATATATATAGCTAAAAAATCCTACAATTTTGTTTTTTCTTTTTACTACAAGTTGTGAAGTGAGCTCTTCTCATAGTAAATATATTCATAACAATACACATCACACAATATATGTTTCTAGAATAGAATGATTTAGTGTTTGAAATAATAAGTCTTTATTTTTAAATTTTGAAAAAGGAACATTGTTGTTTAAGAGATAAATGACCATAAAATAAGCTTAGTCTATACAACCAACATCTTCACTTATATATTGATAGGTATATATTGATCTATTTATTGTTATCTCATTAGTGGTGTAATCTGATTTTGAAAAATATGTTAGAGAGAAAATAGAATATTTATAAGTTGAGGAAATAAAATTTAAAACAAGTAACAAAGATGAGTTGTTTTAATTCTATTTATAAATATTAAAAAAAATATTTTTCTTAATTTTGAAAGCATGTCTCTTAACTAAGTTGAGTCTTAAAAAAAATCCATTAGATAATAACTACATTAACTTGGGTCAAATGGCTTTTCTTTAAAATAGTTTAATGGCTATATAATGTTAATATAAAAGCCTTTATTTGATAAAATCAACCAATTAACACACCATATATAATTAATTCAATTGATAAACAGCTAATTATATTTATCAATTCAATTCCCCTACTCATAAGACTTTGTGATGCGTATAAACTTAAGCAAATCAATTAATGTTTTGTGGTAGTTATCCTCAGTTTTTGGTCGTTGATGCCAAAAAGGTTACTTTCCACAGAACAGTGTTAATGTGTGTGTGTGCTATTATTCAAAGTAAGTGTGCACGTGTGGTGTGGAACAATCCACTTCCAACTTAGGAACATCACATATCATATCATAAATACGTTGGACCTACTTTCCATTGCTTCATGCAACTAAATTTCACTTTTATTTTTCAAACAAAATTTTGAGTTTGAGTTTCTTTTAAATAGAAAAAAAAAAAACTTTGTTATATAAGTTATAAGATTAGTATGTTGAGAAAACATTATGAACATTTTTTTAACTACAATACTAGTATAACTACAAAATGAATAATTATTGTTTATATCTATCATTAAAGAATAAATTGATGAATGCTTTATATATATAACAGATAAATGAGTTGGATCCAGATAACTCCCAAGTAAGAAGCATAAGAAAACAAAAGGAATAAAAGATTAATTCAAATGTAGAAAATTGGGAAGGAGTTAAAGAAAGAAAGTGGTCAAATATTGATGATAGGAAAGTTAAAAGAGCATATATTCTGCAATCTTTAAAATTGTTGTCACTTTTAGACTACGTTCAAAAGTTTTGATAATTTTTCCATGTGACATCTTTTGGCATCTTTACCTTAAACTTATTTTCTACATATTTAACACCGACGTCAAATGCGCGGTGGCTTAGCTGCAACCCATGTTTTTAAAATACACATTATATATAATTTGGTATATTTTTTAGTGTGAAGGCTTTGTATTAGGATGAATTACAATTTTGATGTATTGGAGCATATGTTATTTTTTAAGTATAAATGATTTTTAATAAATAAAGGTTAAGATTATAGATTATATTTAAGTATATAAAATTATTAAGTATAGAGTGTTTTATTATATATTTTGTATAAATGGCATGTGTGACTTTTTGGTAGACTTTTAATCATAAATTTATTATGATTTATATGGTTAATTAAATAGTTAACTCACTGTTTAACTTTTATTTGTAACTGTGTTTTAATATGGATGGGGATGTATGTTTTAGAGTTGAAAACAAGTTTATAATGATTTGTGATATTTTATAATTATGTTTTTAATTTATGATACTCTGAAAGTCATTTTAATGAAACAAAAAAGAGAAAACAAGTATAATGGTCTTTAATGATGTGTTTGGTATTGAAAAGGAAGAATGATGGAGAGGATACTATTTTTCATATATTTTTATTAATATCTATATCTCTTTGTCTTTTATCAAATCAATTAAACTATACATTTTCAAAATATTATATATTTATTTTTATTCTTCTATATAAATAAAATAAATATTCTTTCTTTGTTTAATAAAAAGAAAAAAAAAATAGACAAAATGAAAGAGAATATATATAAAGAAAGCATATTAACTAAAGCGGGGATGTTAAACAGCAATTGCAAAGTTCTTCCGGTTCTCGGTGTGCACTGGGTTAGCCCAAGCTTTCGAATTTTTTAATTTTTTATTTATGATATGCTGGGCTCAGCCCTACTTTACTGGTTTTTAGGTCCAAGCCTGCTTTTTCTTTTTGATCTTCAAGTTTTGTTGGTGCAGTATAATGACGAATTCTTTCAGTATCCCAATAGTCTCATCCAGCACTTCTTAGGCTATGAGAAAATACAGCTATACCCTTAAATGATAAATAGGAAAAGATGAGAATATCCTTCACCTCCTTCATCATAGTTATCCGCTTTATTCTTGCTTTGTCCGCTTCGTTCTTTTAATCTTGCATCCGCTTCAGTTTTCGTTTGCACTGGATCTGATTCTCCAGCATCCGATTCATCTGTATTTGATCTTCACTGTCAACAATCCATTAAGAAAAGCATTCTATGCGTGTTGTGGAACTCGGAATCGCAGAGTTTGGAGGAGAATTTGCTTTAATCTGAATTAAAGCTTTAAACAAGTGAAAAATAAATTTTTTTTTATGTTTATTAGCAATTTGTGAGTGATATTGATGATTAGAATAATTAATTTGATGATTGGGTTGCCGTCGACGATAAATCTACTTTGGAGAAGACGGACTTTGTATGAACCGTATGAACCGAATGCCCTACGTCCGGTTTACATTTTAGAAAAAAACGAAAATGTGAATTGGATGAGGGCCATCTGATTTATATTTTTTTTTTCAAAATGTAAATCGGATGGGATGATAGGGTGCCATTCGGTTCACATTTTCATTTGAAAATACGAACGGGATGGAAAGCATCCGGTTCAATATTTTTTTAAAAAAAAAAACAAAAAATCCTTTTGGTCATGTTTACGAGAACAATTTTGACATTTTCAAAATTTTTGAAGATGAGGGTATTGGGGTTCTGAAAGAATCCGTCTAACATAATTGGCTCAGCCCAATACTACTTCTTTTCAGCTATTACTTGTCACACTTGTTTTTTTACTTACATACTTTCTCTAACTTTTCGTTACCCTAAAAATTGGCTCAGCCCAATACTACTTCTTTTCAGCTATTACTTGTCACACTTGTTTTTTTACTTACATACTTTCTCTAACTTTTCGTTACCCTAAAAAATGTCTTAGTTTAGCTGTGTGTTTTTTTTTTTCCCTAAAACTATTGGGCTATAAAGGGTGCAATGCCTCTTTGGAATCAAATAGTGCAAATTGTTTTGGGGATTGATACAAAATTAATCTCAATTTTCAATGATTTTAGTTTTTATATTTTCTGAATGATACAAACCCTAGATCCAACATAATATTTAAAGTATCATTAAGAAATAAATAAATTAATTAAAATATAAAACGAAATATGTGTATAAAATTAAAAAGTAGAAAAGAATTACAATTTTTTAAAATTTAGAAATTAAAAGCAGGGAAGAAAAAAAAAAATAGGAGACTAAAATTGTATTTTAACCAAATTTAATTGCCTCTCATTGTGATATCCCAAATACAATGTGATGCCACCATCAGAATTCATTTTATTGTAGATATAAATATTTAAAAGTGTAAATAAATAGAAAAATAGCATGTATTTTATCATTATTTATAGAAAAAAGATAAAATAATATGCAAATAATCCTTCCATTATGTTTTTCTAACTTTTCTCTTTTCTTTCTCAATGGTTTTTCGTTTTTATAATATTTTCTAAGTATTTAACAAACCTTTACACCTATATTAACAAACCTTTTTATGCATTCTCTTTTAGAATACATCTTATACTTATGGACGTATCAACATTCGTACGGACAAACATTTGTTGTATTTTCTTTCACCACAACTCTCACACTTGTGAGTCCATCCACAAGTTTAACCCTAAAAATAAAATTTAAAATTATAATATGAAAAAAATATAGTATTAGCAATTAAATAATATATAATCGACTAAATTCAAGTAATACATTTTTTTTAAATATACATATTGTATACACAGTTGAATCAATAAATTATGAGACCATGTACCTCTATACAAAAAAATTAAAATTTATGAAAAAAAAAAAAAAAAAATCGTGGAAGAGGAATTATGAGATGACCCTTATCCTCTTTCTGTCCATGCTCCACACTCCACTGTGTGTGCTTGTAATAGAATTAAGTGTCTCTTCAATGATTGATTATTGCTTAAAATTTTAAATCATATTTATTCATATGAAAAAAACTTCACTTGCTATCTAACTTCTAACATGTGATTTTGTTTTGTTTTCTAAATCACAAATGTTTTTTTTATAGTAACAATCATATTCAAGCTGAATAGACCAACGTTGTGTTTTGTCCAAATAATATCAAATATAGCTTTTTTAGGGTTTTGAATTTAAGTATTGTGAAGAGAAGAAAGAGATAGAAAGAGTATTTATCCACGTTACACTTTTTTTCCATTCAGAAAATTGGATGAAAAAAGAATTATATATTGCAAATGAGTTTCTTTAATCTCCTTTTGAGGAAAAAGGAATTGAAAAGAGAAAATAAATATGATTGAAGACAGTTCTAACAGGGAAACCTTCTTTTGTATATCCATTAAGATGAAGAAGAAAAGCACAATGATGAGAGACAAAAAAGAAAGTGAAATGTAAGAGATTTTGAAATATCAGTTGATAAGCTCAATAAGTAAAGTCAGCTTCTCTTTCTTCACAAAACAATAACTTTATTGTTCCAACATTTATCCAATCTTTAAGAATAACATGGGACCCATACTTCTTGTTCCTCATCTTTTAGGCTTTTCTTTTTCTCACAATTATATTTACATCGTTTTCATATTTTCACTTTTGCAAGTTCTGAACTCAGTATTCTTCCCTTTTTTCAGGTTTTATCTACAATTTGGTGAGAGCTGACACAACTAATTTAGAGAATTAATTTTCTTAACAACGAGTATAGTTGATTCAATAAAAAAAAAACAAATATAAGTTCAAGGACTCAAATTAAAAAAAAAAAAAAAAAGAAAAAAAA
>Ga0209489_104285_pt1 | contig 26480 bp, 8 predicted proteins | sample SiratrowhiteBW_FD_187527 | JGI IMG/M metagenome (GOLD analysis project Ga0209489, IMG submission 187527) | Root nodule microbial communities of legume samples collected from California, USA - Siratro white BW (SPAdes) (version 2) | ecosystem: Host-associated > Plants > Roots > Nodule | place: USA... | reverse complement strand
ATATATATATATATATATATATATATATATATATATATATATATATAGTAAAATATTTCTTTTGTAGCTTCCTATGAAGCTAATTTTCTTCCCAGATGATGTATGGAAAACTCCTCCCAACAATATCATCGGACAAAAAGCTACTAAGATATATAAGCTATTAAAATATGTTCTGTCAATCTAATGATCCTAAAAGTAAGCTTCCAATAAGCTTAACTTTGTAAATAATATATATACGAAATTAACTTGGTTAAAGAAATCAAATGCACTAGGCAGATCTTCATATATATAGCAACGTTATTCTCGTAACATCTCGCCATGTTTAATATAATAAAGAAATAGGAAAAAAATGAAACGTATGGTAAAGCAATAAAAGGAAATAAAAAATTATGAATAAGTGTTTTATTTTAGATATTCATATTCACCGATCTGGTCATCTCAGATTAATATATTAGTGGAAGCAGTAAGATTTATGTAGACATTTTACGAGTTTCAAGTGAAACGACAAATATAGTTTCAAAATATAGTCAAGCTCACCCATTCTTATCCTACTATAAATTCAAATATTTCATAGCTAGAGTTTTTTATTGAAATAAAATTAAACATAAATTACTTAATCATATGTGTGTTATTTACTTCTATTGGTATTCTAACAGATACTTTTAGAAGTTTGTTTAAATTCTTTAAAAGTTTTTAAATAACACCTTCATTACAGCATTTTGACATTGGAGTTGTTTAAATTTTGTGAGTTGTTTCTCCTAAATAAATACTGTTTAAGAATTAAATATAAATTACTTAGTATTTTAATAAAAATTACATTTTCTAAAGTATAAAACAACTTATCTAAATTGCTTCTTAAGAAACCTTTGCTTTTTTTACAGAGTGAAGGCTTTCAGATGCCGCACTACCCAGCCGGTAATATCACTTCTGTTTCTGACCCCGTCGATTCTCTTCTTTACTGTTTTTTCTTTTTTTTTTCCTTCACGGTTCTTGTTAATTTACGATAAATTAAATGTTAGAAAAAGTCATGTGTTAATTTATATTTAAAAAAGTAAAAATATGTTACGGAGACGTACGTATCTATACTTCTTATAAAGATTAAACATCAAACAACACGAAAAAAATATGAAACATGTAAATTAATTACAAAAATTGTATGTATATAGAAAAAAAAATACATTCTTTCACTCTCTATACATTAGTTGTTGACTAAGTCCAACTACGAAAGCCATCGTGTCTGAAAAATAAAAATATAAAATTAATTAACCTTAATAGTTGATTGATGTGATTTTTATTTTGTCTGCTAAAAGAGGGATCTGGACTGGATGCACCTTATCTTCCCAAAATGTTCCGTGTCAGCATTCTTCTTCTTCTTTGATTTTCGTTTCTTCTTTTTCTTGTTCTTATGAAGTTTTTGGCTGCTCAAAGACCCAGCAGGCGAAACATATTTTGTGTATTTTGTTTTCTAGCCAAAAGAATTGGGATATTTTCTTGGACAGAAATGTCATTACAATTATTGTTTCTTCCAATATATATTATAATGTCCTAATTCTTACTATTTTGATATAATTTTGTGCACTTAATTTGACCGCCCTACCCATTCCATTTTCCAATTCTTATTTGGCTCAGCCAGAATATACCGTTTTAATTCCAAGTCATTCTAATAATTTTGTAATTCTACTTTCATTTTAATATACTAGCCTATAATTTTTTACTCGTTCAAATCTGCAACTAAAGTATTTAATTCCAAAATTCAAAGGACCACGTTTTAGTTTTACGAGTATAGCGAGGTCAAATTTATATTACTATTTGTATACATTTTAACACGTTATACTCGTATCATTTCATCGTGAGAAAATTTACACAGACTATAAATTTGTTTCGCATGGTTCACATGCCCACTTGAGGATAATAATGTGTATACTATATACTGTATATATATATAAAAAAAAAATCATAGTTTCAATCAGCAACACAAAGAGAGACATCTGTGTAAATATTTATTAAAGTGTTATTAAATAGTATTGTGCGTTACAAATAAAGGCAAAAACACGATTACTGCATTAAAGAAATCCTGAGAGCATTTAGCAGCCAATCATGACACCTCTCTCAAAGCTCTTTCACAAGTTTTGCAGCAAAATTATAATCCTATTAGCATCCCTCGTAATAGAACTTATCATTCTCATTCAGAAGCTAAAATCATCGTCAAATCCAATCAGCACCCACCAATACCTCAAATTGATAGAGAAGAAGAACCCCACGATCTGCTACAGCAGAAGCTTGTCGAAGGATGAAGATGGTGGTGCAGAGTGTAGAGTATGCTTGTGCGAATTGGAGGAAGGGGAGAAGGTGAGGAAGTTGCAATGCCATCACATGTTTCACAGGGACTGTTTGGACAAGTGGTTGCTACAATATTGGGCTACGTGCCCTCTTTGCAGGGAACAAGTGGTGCCTCCTGATATTGTGTTCAAGCACCGTCAGCATCAGAATCAAGTAGATGAAGGTTCTGATGGGAATCGCGATGAAAACCTTCTCTATTTGTTATCAGCATTTCGTCGTGGCAACAGTTTGCATAGATATTTCTGAATCACCCAAATTTGTTCTCAACTAACTAACTTTTAGAGAGGGAAATTTGTTATTCTTCTTCTGCTAGATGTACACCTTGTTTTATGAACATGGATATTAGAACAGTGATTCTGCCTTTTCTTTATCTCTTCTGCTTCATAAGGGTATGTTTATTCGACAAAATTGTGAAGGTTAAGGTTTGTAATTTACTGATCTAGAAATTCATGTGTCTGTAAGTGGTTGTTTGGCACCGAAACATAGGATCCACAGATTGTGGTGGAGGAAAGGCGAGTTCTTTACCACTTAGAATTATGAAGTAGTGGAGAACACAGTCATGTTCTATTTTTCGTTGTGGCTATCTATTCATAATCAAGAACACCTTTCTTGGTATTATGATAAATTGTTTGGTGAATAAGTTTATGGTTCCACTTCTAGAAGCAATTGTTTTGGATTTTTAAAAGGTTTGTTTTAATGTTAATGTGGGTTAAATATATAAATATGAATTGACGAATTAAAGTTATAAAATAAATTCGTATGATTAATTTTTCTCCGTCGTATATGTATGATTGATTTAAATAAACAAGTGAAAAAAACTGAAAAGGAAAATAGTAAATTTGGAAAGAAAACTAAAATGAATAAATTTGCAAATATAAACAACTTAAATTGAAGATATAAAATAAATTTTGGCATAGAATATTTAAAAAGTAATTAAATTGAGAAGGAATATAAAAAAAATGTCTACGTTAACAAATAATGACTAATATAAATGCATGCTTTAGAAAAAGAAAATAAATTATTAGTATTGCATTGAGCAAATATAAACTATCTTAAATCAGTATGCCCTTTGTCTTTTGACTATAAAGAAGCTGATGGCTGAAATTGTACTCTTAAAAGTTAAAGTTTGGCCACCAATTGGTTTTGTCACCCGTAATCACCTATTGATGAATCATTGTGTCTAGTTGAGAATAATGAGCAATTTTTAAGTTTAATAAATATTCAATGCAGTTCTACTTAACTAAATATTTTCACAAGTTAAATATTAATTCAACCTTAACTATTGTTCTAAATTAAATATTGTCTAATATAAACATCTTCTTAAAATAAATATTTTCTTGAACAAAGAATAGAAGAAATCTTGAAGGTATAGATGACAAATGAATTCACTTTTGTAAGTATTGTGTGAATTTATTTTATTTTTAAAGGAAATTTCTGTGGTAATTATATGATATATATATATATATATATATATATATATATATATATATATACATATTTTTTTAAATTATTAAAATAATTTTTATTTATTAAGTAAATTAAAAATATATATTAACTATTCTTCCCGTACTTAAATTCATAACTTATTTATAAATTATACATTTGATTGATTTATTTTTTATACAATTATTTATTTTTTATCAAATTATTATTTAATGTTTTCATCTAATATTTATATGATTATAATTCTTTTCTTGATATTTAATATTGGAAAAAACTATGTAAATTTTTATATTAAATACTTAATAATATTTATTATGATTTTTATTTTTAAAAATTTATTAGTTAATTAGTATTTAAAACGATAAAAGGATATACAGAGACATAATACGAGTATATTATAAAGATGAAGAAAATATTCATACTCGTTAATATATGATAATCTAGATAAAAGTAGAAATTAATTTATATTTTAAAAATAAATATGAGATAATCAAACCTACATTCATCCAGTTATGACTATGTTAAGAATGGAAAGTAGAATGAAAAGATTATGATAAATTAAACACAAGAGTAGGTAGGCTTTGGATCCTCTTGTTGGTATGATTACGCTAGGAAATGATACGTTTCTGTAATGAATGATAATAAACTATGCTTAAAGCCTTAACACAAACTTACTTTAAAAAGTAGCATATTTCCTCTTTTTCGAACTCCTATGCAAACCAAGATAAAACTAATAAATTAGACAAATGATACCTAAATTAATTTAATTACATAAATGCAATACAAAAAGCTAAACAAATATCTTAATTGAAATAGAAAAAACTACTTAAAATACACGTATCAAGTCAGTGTAAATGGAAATTAGTACTCTTTCTTTTTTTCCTACCAACTTAATTAATTGTGGATGTGACAGGAATAACTTATTAACAAGTACTTATGAAAAGAATATAAAAATATAAATTATTTTTTCAAAAAGTAAAAGTAATTTATGAATAATTTAAAAAAAACTTAAAAAAAACTAATATAATTTTATTCATATGAGATTGTATGTAGCTAATTTTACTTTTTAAAACAATTTAAAAAATATCTGACCCTTTCTTTATTAGAAATAAAAGTTGGTATAGGTGTGATGTGTTATGTAGAAGAAGACATGTTATTAATTATTGAATGCAGTTGAGAGGTAGATGAACAATTTGAATATCATAGTACAGACATGCATCAAATCAAACTATGTTGAACTTGTTCTAACTTTTGGTAGGGAATGGTCTCTCACTCTCAAATCTAACTAAATTCAACACATTACTAGGATGGTTGGTCAATTAAACAATACAATTTTATGTAAAAATCTAACTAGGAAGGTTTACTCTTAACATGTATCCATATTTTATTATTAATTATCAAAATATTATTATTTTTCAGAATACGTTATAAAATTTTAATTATAATTTTTTTATTTTATTCTTTAAAATTATATTATCATAATTCGGTCCATGAACCATAATCAAGTTGGAATGATAGTATTTCTTGAATGAGTATTAAATATTAAATAATTCAACTAATGCCACATACATTTGATGTTTGATATTAATACGAGTAATTATTAACATAATTGCATAGACGTATAAACCATGATTTATAGGAGACAACAAAACTAAGAAAGAACACTTGAATTTAATCACTTAAAAATACTCTTTAGATTAGAAAAGAAATAATAAAAAATATTTGGATATAAACTTGCAACATAGAAATAATTCAATGGAGCCACACCAGCCATCAATAAAATGAATTGGACCGATCAAAAAATCGTGACTTAAAATAAAATTAAATAATTTTAGTATGTAACCTAAATTTATGTTGGTCTTATCTATAAACTTATATACTATCCCAATTCTAAAATAATAATTTTAATTACAAAATTTAAATGATATTATTTTATTAATATAGATATATATATTTAATTATACAACGTGACTTAAATTTAAAAATTATATTTTTCTTCTAAAAGATAAATGTTTAACTTTTTTTAAAAAATCGGACCAGAACGATCCGATTGAACCATGCAACTTAGTCGTAGCTAGTTTAGTACTCGCTTTTATTCGTGTACACGTCTATCCTACAATATATAATAAGTGTTTTTTTTTTAAGTCAAGAAACTATAATTATTTAGAAATAATTTTCATAATTCTTAATTCATTATTATTTTATATTTATTTACTTTTATTAATAGTTGTTTTTAATTTTTAAATTGAATTTGAACATTCTGAAATTTGGTATCACAGCATAAAAATATGATTTATATGTATTAAAATGTTTTACTATAATTTTAATTATATAAAATAATTATTTATATAAGTATTTCAAGTTTTAAAATGTCAACCATATATTTGGTTGGGTAGAAAAAAGTTAAAAAAACATGGATAGAGAGAATTTTTCTTTATTTTCTTGAAAAAAGTGTAAAAAATATTAACATTTAGAAATTACATAATTTTTTCTTTCATTCCATTTTTTATTTGATTTCAGTTTGAAAACACTTTTTTTATCCCACTAAACATAGCATAAATTATACTTATAATTTAAGTAAAGTAAGTGGATTTTATTATTATGATATATTGGTAGTGGTTGAAATGGTAGGACAACCAATCGATGTGACGGTTTACGACTGTCGGTGGATAATGATTTACAAAACCTGCTCGCACTTTACTCCATCAACAACCTCACTCCTTATTTCAAACTGAAATTTTTAAATCTTAATCGAAGGAAAATTACACAAAACATGTTCAAAACATGTGTTTAAGGTTCTTCACCCTCATTTAGCCTGTGTTTATATAGACTAATGTACGAAGAGTGAAAGGGGCCAAAATCAAGATATGAAAGTGGTTTGGTTTGCTTCTATAGATTTTTAGTGATAAGACAGGAAGTTTATCATTTTGTGGATCACGTTATTTTACTTCTTCTCTCAAGTGAACATATTGAAAAAAAAAAAAAAAAAAATTGGCATTCTTTTTGGTCTAAATGTTCTTTGAAATTTAGTTAAAAAAATTTACCTAATTGATTATTTTTTAAACATAATTGATTATGAATTTTTTTTAAATTACATGTAATTAATTAGGGCTTTACATAATTCACATATAATTTAATCAATTATATAAATTAGATTATTTACCTTACATTTATTATAATCAACATTTTTACTATAATTATTTATACTGATTTTATATGTAATTAATAAAATAATAATTAATTATGCACTTATTTAATTTAATATAATATAATAAATATATTTTAGTTAATTTATTCAAAAAAAATGTCATTCTCTTTTATTGTGTCAAATTAATGATACACACTTACTAAATTTTTACTCATTTATAATTTTTTTCTCATTTTCTTTCACTCAATTTAAATATTCTCACTTTTTTCTTTTTTATTTATATTTTACTCTTTCAATTCCCATCACCCATCCAAATATAGGACTAAATAATTTATAAGTATATTTTTAAAATAATTTTCAGTTTGTTTAGTTAATTAAGTATTTTAATTCTAAAATCAAACAATTTTAGTTTTTTTTTCGACTTTCATTCACTTTTTTAAAAGTGTTATTTTCAATCTAAATAATTAAATGTTTACAATTATTTATTTTCAATTTAAATAATTTATTTTTCCTTTTCATAAATGGAAATTATTTATATAGTGATAAAAAAAATAAACTGACTAAATTCATTGAAACACTTAAGAATAATACTTATATATATAACCTAGAAATGAAGTATAAGAGTTCCACTAATGTTGCATAGAAAGATTTAAGGGTTTATCTTTTTGTGAAATCAAATTAACCTTTTTATTTCATGTATTTTGTTTTAATGATATTGAAGTCAATCTTTGAAATTAAAGTATCGACTTTGAGTATATAAATGAAAAATTGGTTGCAATAGAGACTTAATTAAAGATAGCCAAATAAATTTTTGGGTAAAGATTGTGAATAGCACTAATAACGTATTTTTAAAATCGAGTTTTTTAATCCTACTTTTGCAGGTCATATAATATTATATGGATTTAAATATTTCATAAAAAAACACTGTGGTATAGATTGCTAAAATAAGTGTTTAACCTAATTATACTACAATGACTCAAAGTTAATACATAAATTTTCTTCCATTAATTTCTCTTATTTAAAACATTTTTTCTTATATTGTTATTTACATCTATTAAACTATGCCTAATTTAGGCAATCATAGTTAATTATATGAAATAATTTTTTATTTTTATTCTAACATATATTTTAATAGAAATGTTGACGTTACATTTTAGATTATTCAATTTACTACAAAAATTAAAATACTTTCAGCTATATAACTAATAATAATAATAATAATAATAATAATAATAATAATAATAATAATAATAATAATGGTAAATTGAATTGTAAAAATAAACACAACTACTATTGTAATAAGACTGCCTGATTAATACCTAATTGTAATAATAATAGTATTAATACGTAATTATACTACAGTGACACTTATATTGTTATTTGCATCCATTAAACTATGCCTAATTTAGGCAATCATAGTTAATTATATAAAATAAATTTTAATTTTGATTCTAACATATATTTCATACTTCATAGAAAGGTTGACGTTATATTTTAAATTATTCAATTTATTATCATTACAAGAAAAACTTAATTTATTATCGAATTATTCCATACATTTTTATCCGTAGGTAAATTCAGTATTACTCATATATTATTATTTATGGATATTGGTCTATACGTATTATCTACAAACTATTTTCGTAAATAATATCTACAAATCCACGGATATTTGTTTATACGTGTTATCTATTTTTTTTATTTAACATATGAACTTAATTTATAATTTGGTTGGTTAGATCGGAACTTAAGGTTAAGTAATTTTAAAACCATATTTACTGAAAAGAAACACTTTTAAATAAATAATTTGCATGTCTTTTAATGATTATATGGCAAAGACAATGTTTATAATAGATACATAAATAATACATTAGATAAATAATATTTTTTAGTTAGTTAAGTTGCATCAGATTTAGGCAGTAGCTTCACCATATAAATATAAATTGCTTTCTGCACTAAATCATTCTTTAATATATCAACAATGTTTTTATTATTTTTATTTTAAAATTTATACAGTAAATAATTTTTGTTGTCTTTCGTATACTTAGAAACATCTCTATACTTAAAAACATCTCTATTATATTTAACAATAAATATAGACAATTATTTACTACACAATAATTTTTTATTTTTTTAATAATTAAATATTAATATTTATTTTTTTAATAATTTGTTAAAATGAAATATTATATTGTTAAGATATTTATAACTTTAGTTTATTAAAATGAGATATTTATAATTTTTAATTTGTTAACACTTTTTTTTAATTATATTTATTAAGAAACTTTTGACTATAGAAAAGAAAAAAAAAATATAACTAATAAAAACATTTTTAATATTTTAAAAATTTGTTAAGTGTACAGTTTGTATCATGTACGAAATAATTATCTCAAATTTATTAGATTTGACCTTCACGAATCTGCTGCCCATTTTAAATTTAATTGAATGTACTAAATAACACTCAAACCTTAACAATAAATAAGTTACGTATTCTATTAAAATTAAAATGGAATAAATGGCAATAAGCTACGTTAGGGATCAATAAATGTAACAAGATTTTTTTGTTGGTCTTCGTATCATTGAGTAACGGGCGTAAAGTCCAAAGAAAAACAACAGCCTCCCAGAGGTGGCTCATCAATACACAGAAATTTAAAGTAAATTTTAAGAGCATTTTCTTCATACATTTCTTTCTTTTGCATCCTTATAAATATAAAATTTTCATTTTGTCTTTTTTCATCCTAATAAACATAATTTTTTTATTTTTTAATTATATATTTTATAAGTGAAAAAGTCTTTTAGATTATATAATTTTAAAATCATTTTTCTTTAAAAAAAATATTAAATAATATAGAATAATTTTTATAACTTTAGTTGTATTCTTCAATAATACTTGTTCTTGATAATAAAACTGCTATCAACATCGAACTTCTCGCTAATTATAATGTGGTTTCTCTCACCGTCGTGATTTTCTTACCATCATGAGTTTTAGCAAAGGAGTCATTTGAATGGTATAATTTAAAAGTTAAAAATTATTTTTAAATTATATAATTCAAAAACTTTTTCGTATTATACATTTAGGAGACACTTTTTGATTTTTAGAATATAAAATAACAAAATGAGAAATTTCACGTTTATGGAGATGAAAAGAAATGCATGGAAGTGCAGAAAGAAATGTTGAAATTTTAAGGCCCACTTGTAAACAGGAGACTAAATTTAAGGCTTAGCTATCTATACATTCTGTAATGCTAAGTTCACATCCTATAAATCTTGTGTTTCCGTGGGGACAAATATACAATAAAAACGTCTTATTTTGTACAATGTTAAATAGATTTAAATTTTTCACAACAAAAAGTGGTAGACAAAGCTTAGGGAAGAGTAATTCCCTTTAATTGCATATACAACTATGCAGAGTGAAAGGGAGAAAGATAGACTACAAAAGCAGAAATGAGGAACTAGAGAAGGGAAAAGGCATGGTGGAATTGGAATTCAAGCAGAGAAGAAACTGATAGAAGCAGCAATGGCGATTTGGGTTTTGGGTTCCCAAACCCGTTTCATAAGCTCCTTCTTCTGCACTTCAATTTTGTCCTTAGGAGGCAAGGACTTGGTACCTGGAAAAGCTTCTTCTCCTTTCTTCAAATGTTTTGTCCTCCTCTCATATTCTTCCGCTACCAACATGGCAATATCAGACATCGTTCGTTGTTTCTCTCTCACTACTGTTTGGTTTTCTTGTTGTGAAATCATGTTTAAAGCAAATGCTATTTATAGTGAGAAACTCAGTACGCGTGCCCAGTCAACAGTTTCAGATAAGGCTCACGCCTTATTCTAGGTTCTGCTCCCCTTGTTAGCTTTCCACTATTTAATTATTTTATAAATATTCTTAGAATTATATGTCCTTCAATCATTTATATCATAAACTTTTTATTAGATGTTACTATATATATTATTCTCATAAAATTTTAATCTAGTCACTAAAAAAATAGCATTAACAATGTTGACATCATACGTGTCCTTTCTGACTTCCCAAGACTTTAAAGGAAATACAGAGGACTAATAATGGCCCTTCATCCTACCAATTATTCATCACCACGGAGAAATAATACGAGGTTTTATGCAATAAAAAAGTAATTTTATAAAAATGTTTTTTTGAATTATTTGAATAAAAATTTAACTAAAATAGTTTCACGTATATTTAACATCTGTTTTATTACACCTCAAGTTATTGATTCCTTAAATTGATAATTATAAACAATTACTTATTTAATTGTATTTTTAACTCAAAAAATTTAAATTTAGAAAAAGTAAAATAAAGTTATAATAATCGAAGTAAGAAGTTTAACGTGAGATATTTAATTGGTGTGGTCGGTTTGGTATAAGGAAGTGACAAAATATTGAAACGTGGGACACGTGTAAAATACATAGTACAGGGACAGTACGCACTAGAGTCCAACATTCACATGCCCTAGCCTGTTTCTGTCTCTGTTTTGGAGTTTTTTCACAATGGATCATTATCTATGGAATCCTAAAAATCGGACCCTGTTTTTATATATGCGTTTTGAACGCAGAAATAACTAAAAGTAATAATACAACAAATCATATTAAATAATAAATAAAATATATGTTGAATACTTTTATTTTTGTCAACCCTATTTTATCAGTGTAAAAAATAAATGATAAATACAAACCGGAAAAAAAAAAGGAGATAGTAAGTCATGTCATGTAATACAAAAATAGAGCATAAGATAAAACAACGATAAAAGAATCATATTACTGACACTAAACTTGCACTCAAGAAGTAAAAAATTGGAATTTTTATGAACTTGGACCTGTGAATGAAAAAAAAAAATACTAACAGTGATAAGTTGAATTTCGTAACTTAAAAACAAAAAATATACCGAAAGTATAATAACAGACAAATAAAAAAATATAAAAATTTAGTAAGGCATGTAATAGAAAAGATTGTGTATAATAAATAAAATTAAAAGGGAAACTAAAAGAAGGCTATAAAGATAAAAAAAAAAACAAAAATACTTTAATTGTATGAACATCAACATTCTTTGTTTTAAAGGTAAGAAAAAAGAGCCCTTTGTCATTACAGATTTAGTTTATAACAATAATAATTTTACGCGGTCGGTAACTATCTATGACGTGTGCAAAATTAAACGCGTGGCTATTTTGTAAACTAAATCCAAAAATAATATTATTATTCTGAATTTGATTTGCTTCTATCCACTGTCCGTGTAGAAAAAAGTTATACTGTCACCGAATGAGTCTTTAACAAATATTGGTTTGTTACAAGTATAAAACATCAAAGACCAAACTACTAAAGCACCTTTAACTTTAAATAATTTAAGCTACAAAATTTATAAATTAACAACACTTTGTAAATTTTGACTCTGAACTAACTGTTAAACTACCAAAAATTCAAACCAAATATTACCTTCAAAGAACAAAACCTTTTCATCCCTTTAAATATTCATTTAGTACACTTATTTTCAAGAAAAAAAAATGCAATTTAATGGGAGAGCAGTCCACGTTTTTAGTATATGCTGAAAATGCAATTACTTATTTGCCTACGGAATGCACACAATTTTGTTCAGCTAACTATTCGACAGTTGTGATGGATGGGAATATATTTCTACTTTACTTGGAAAGCAGAACTATAAACTTTCCATATTATCATTATAATACATTCCGCTTTCACCTTTTCATGTCAATATATTCCTTTACAATTTTTTTTTTAGATTTTGCTACCTTACATTATAGATGAGTATTAATGAAAGGCAAGAATAATTTGCTGTTTTTCAGAATGCAGAAGTAAATCAGATGTAGTTATTATAATTAATGAAGTAAATATGATAAACTCACTAAAATTAGTCTAGGAAAAGAAAAAAGGATAAACCAATTGAAGCCTTAAATAAACAGAAACACTAATGCAACTCTCATGGTCTCCACCAGACATTAATGATTGTATGCGGTGGCTAAAGCCGCGTGGAAGTAAAACGTAAACGAACAAAATGGGAAAGAATGAACTCCGTTGAAATAATAAAGTTTTACGTATTAAAGAAGGATAAATAATATATCTATTTGTATTCATAATCCCAACTACATAGGAAAACAATTCCTGAAATGTTAAGAAATATGGAAACCAAAGAAATAGAGAGAACTGATCATCAGATGTAATCTAAGAAACTCCAAGAATAAAATAAGGATCCTAAGCAAACAAACTCCAAAATTCTTCTTATGCAAAATTATCATTTTAATCCCTCTTTGTTGAAATCAACAGCGTTTTCGGATGCTTCATTATCAAGTCAAGAATCGATTAATGACGTTATTGCCAGGTAGATGCAGTTCCATTACGTGGGACAACCGATTTAACAGAAACAAAAAACGTTGTAGACTAAGAAATGAAGTTAAAGAAACAACAATACTGAGAAAGAGAGTGAAGACCAAACATTTTTCCTTGCTCCAAACAATAATATGCTTGTATCACGGGGCAGTTGTACGCATGAAATATTATCGTTAGAATTATTTACAACAATTGCAACAAGCAACCAATAAAACATGACTAGACAAGCAGCAACGCATCAAGGAAAAGAAAGGGCGATGTACCTGTAACCGGTTATAGGGCAATTAAAGAATCCTCTTTCACTTTCTTTACATAAGTAGACTGTAGGCGTGTCGTGTCAGACATTCACAATTTTCCACATATCAATAGTTCAGCATAAGTGTACAACTCTAGCCAAACTGAATTGAGTGGCTATTACACAATTATCAATTAACAGCAGGTCTTCACGAAAAGGACCAGCTTACCAAAACGTGGGGGAAGACAAATGTATCTCTACTGTCATTATTGTCATCAAGTAGATGACTGGTGACTCTTACAAACTCATAGTAGGCCCAATGTTTTCAACTGCTGAACATGCTCAGGAGGGAGAGCCGGGGGAGACCAACCAGATCCTGTCATCTCTCCATCGACGTCTTCAACCACATACTCCTATGATGAGAAGTGAAAAATTTCATAATCAACTATTCAAGATGATGCCAGCTTAATTCAAGGCATCATGATGCCTTCATAAAACACGCAATTAACACATGGGATTATTGGAATTATTCATAAATTATAACTAATCACATGTGGTCACATATAAGCCAGAAGATGCCTCACTACTAACCAAAACCTCACCCACACAAGAATAGAAATACAAACATGATAAAACAGTTTAGAACCAAAAAAGAGAACACAGCTTGAACATGTCACGTCAAATAAAATATTAATATTTTACAATCCCATAACAAAATATCTAAAACATAAAAATTCAAATCTTTATAATAAGAATTTGCTATTTTATATATCGTGAATTTATGATAAGTGTCTTTAATAAAATCAAGGTTCATAACAAATATCATCCTACTAAATTTGTCATATAATGTTCATAAATCCATGGGACATTATTCAGGTCACTGCATTTGAGTTATTGTCTCCTTTAGAGGATAAATGCACCTGTGACGATTTTGTCTTCAAAAGATGCTTTAATGGGATAAAGGTACATATAAACTATCATTGACTCTGATCTTCAAGAAATGTGAGACTTTTTAGGTATATTGGAACAAACTCCTCAATCGAGTCTAGAAAGCTAGAGTTGCCTAGCTCCCCCTACCTAGCACATCAATGTTCCAACTTTGAGTTTCAAAACAAACAATACTTCAGATACAATAATCTTAACGTGTCTAGCGAACTTGCCGTGGACGGAACATTGGCTTTCCAAGTAAAGGGGCCCAAACCACTTTAGCTCCTTAGCCTCAACTAGGAGGTTGGTTCCTGTACACCAAAGAATCTCACTTCATTCAGGAGCTAGAGCCAATAGTAGTTATATACACCTTTCTCCCTAATCTACTAAAACCTATATTAAGGATAAAATCGTGACAGAGACAAATCCGAACTCCAAAAATACTAGATACAGTGACCCTGATGAGGTATAACGAACTTGTATTCAAAACAATTAACTAAATATTTTTTTGTTTGAAAAGTAACATTTAAGAGGCCCAAAATCCAGCTTTAAGGCATCAAGATACAATACATAAATCAAGCCGAATTACTACAGTCATTTTAGCGAAACATTCGGATGCAAATATGAGAGTTGAAAAATCAAATCTTGAACACTTTGTCCTATCAAACAAAAGAAAGGAGCAAGGAGAGAGAGTATCTCTAACAAAACTTTTCAAATAAAATCATATCTCATGGAGGCACTCTAGCAAAGAATAAGAAAAACCAGATGGTAAACTCCACAAACTAACTGAATGCAACTCCCAAACAGTTAAGACCCATCCAATCCAAATCTTCAAACCGAGCCAACTCACATCCTCTCCACAAAATTTTTTTATGCACCAAAAATCCAGTCAAATTTTAACCGTCTATAAATTATTGCACAGTAATTACAGAACAGAAAATAAGATAAATGGTACAGATTTTGGCTGCAGAGAACATCCTGTTGCACAGACTAGAGAAGATCCTAATCAACGGCAGAGGCAAAATGGTTTCAAAAGGGTGACCAATATAAAATATATGATGTATTCTTTTTAGTGAGAGGCAACAATTATTCTGTATATAAAATTGTGAAGGAAATTGAAAAATTTTTGGGGTGACCATGACATCCCCAGCTACCGACTCTATCTGTCCCTGATCCTAATCCACCTAAAATACCCAAATGTTGCCAGAGTATCTATGTAAGAGACATGTCCAACAATGTTACACCAGCATTGCTGTCCCACAAGTCCTTCGTAGTGTCCCAGTCCCACCCTAGCTAAATTATGCCAGCAATGGAAGAGTAGCAAGGGATTGCACAATGCATGCTCATGTAATTGGTTTGTAACAGATGCCCACAGCGGGTGGGACAAAAGAGTTTTGGTTTGAGAGCAGAATTGGGGAAATGGGGAAGTGAAAAAAGCATCTGAGCAAGAGTTTGGAAAGGAGAAAGTATACCTTTTTTTTCACCCAGTTTTTATACAAAATTAAAAAATCTCATCAATATAATACTATCGTATCAGTAGCAACAAGGATGGATGTTAGGAGAGGTTGGCAGTAATTTCCAAATTATTATTCCAGTTCTCTATTTCTCATTTCTTCGACGACAAAAAACTCTTTTCAATTCCATGACAAGTTCACAACAGCTACATAACAACGCATTATAAACGTAAGCTAGTAGCTGAAATACATATACTTCAGCAAAACCATCAGAAAATTCCTCGGTCAATATGGCACTAATGCAAGAGAATCGGAATAGCGAAGTCAATTATAAAACAATAAAAGTTTAGAGCTGAGTTTATTGGCTATTCCATCTCTAGTAAATGTTTCTGTGAAGATATCATATGGGGCTTAAATGCTAAATGCTAATTGCAGATATTGGTTAGGAATTAGCATGAATTGTCAGCTGAATTGCAAAACGATCAGACAGCTCATATAAATACACCAAAGGCACAAAAGAAGATAAAGTAAACCAGCCACACCTTTGTTAACATCCTTTTTGCAAGTATGTGATAGTGACGTTGCCATATCCGTTGACCTACCATGGTAGCCACCAATACACTGTAGAATATCCCAATTACTGTAAAAAGTCCCAAAACAACCAAAGCCATTATGAATAACAATGGCAGCCCTGCTTCCCCAGCACCCCCCAAACAACCACCACATTCAGTTGCCATGGTTCCACAACTCTCAAAGCAAGTGGTGCAATCAGTCCACATACAAAGAGTGCCTGGCAAATGACAGTCTGCACAAACTCTGCAACATCATACAACACAAAAGTTAACCTTCTGAATCACAAACATGCTGCTATTGTAACCTACTTCATACACAACATTGCAAATTCTTCTTTTTCTGTTTATCATAAGCAAGCATGAATTATTTAGCAACTTAAATTTATATACCTTTGAAAAAAAAATTCTTAAAAGAAGGGTCTGCAATATAGTCTAAATTAAATCTTATATTGCACTCCTAGCATAGTTTCTGGCACCCAACAATGAAATAAGAAAACAGGCATTATAATGATGCCTTATGAAGATGCTAAGAGTTCCATTATGTGTTCTAACAATGTCAGAGGCTTGTGAATGTGAAAAATCAAGATTATTACCCAGGTTGACAGCAACAAAGACATAATTCTCTACAAGGCTGAGCTAAATCATTGCGAACTCTTCGATCATAACAAGTAATGAAGCACCCAGAAAGGCCAAGCAATGCGAAAAATAATAGAGCTCCTGCATTAGAAATTACCAACAAAAAATTAACCAAAACCAATATGTTTTTGACTTTGGAACAAGAAAACATTGAACTAAAGGCAATGGAGTCAAAAGATAATTAGCAGAAAACAATATTGTATTAGCGTTTTGATGACACAGCTCAAGTTAATCGTAATTTACCACATATGTAGTAAAAGCTCATTTCACTATCAAAACCCCAGAGAAGACGAAGCCAATATTGCTGGTAACCATCTATTAGATAAACCAAATATGCCAATGCCGCAATGACCTGCATAAATAATTAAGGGGCTGAATCAGATCACCTATTTGCACTCATAAAGAACAAATGGACAAGTATATAGATGGCTAGACAAATGGAAACAAGTCACCTACAAGCTGGACAGACAGAAAAATAAACAAAATGTCTCTTGTGACAAAAAACCGAAATTTCAGGGTACGCCATTTCCTATCAGCAGCAACATGAACACGCAGATGGTAAGGAGCCTTGCACGTAGTGCAGTGAGCAAAGGCAAATCCTTCCTGAAAAAAGAAAAAAAAAAATGGTTAAGTAATAACCATATATTTCCTGGGTAAGCACTGTAAAGTATAACATTTTACACACGGAAATGTGGACAGGAAAAAATTATTCTGCCACTAAAAATTGGGCCATGCTTTAAAGACTAATGTTTAGGTTGCATACCCTAAGTACAGATTATAGTCAGAGCTCTACATAATACAAAATATCCAGGTGTTTCTCCCTCAGTAGTTAGTACTTTATACTCTACAATACACAACCCGCACTGGAGGATATTTTTCCAAATAAAATTTAGTTCATGGACTACAGTTCTTTTCATCATTGGATAAAGTCAAAAAAGTTAATTTTAAAGATAAATAATTGGTTACAGTATCATAATATCATTAATGAAAAGGGAGAATAGAATGGAAAACTAAAGATATCCATCCACTAAACCATGATGATGCAATGGCAAGATTTTGAAGAGCATGGAAAACATGTTAAAATCATGGAGAGTAAATCAAAACTGTAAACAACAAGCTGGCTAAAATAAAATAGGCAAACAAGTACAACCCTTTTATCACCAAAATAAATGGGTAATGGGTAGCCAACAAGCAGAGAGATAACTGAAGGGTAAGAATCAAAATAAAACCACTGAAAGTGGTATGAAATGCTATCAGGTGAACCACATGCTAGTACACAAATTGGAAAATAATATGAGATTAAATCAACAAATGATAGCATAACATAAATGATTGGTTAATTGATTAACCAAACAAAAGGTTTACTAACAACCAAAGAATCCTCCAGTCAGTTTAGCATATACACTTGCTTCTTACCACGCTTACTAACAGTCACAAAATTATCATCACTTATAAAGTTGTAGTGTAAGGTTATAAATCATAAAACATTACCTTAACTGCTCGCCAATGATCCAAACATTCTCGGTGTACATATTTTGATGTACCTTTGCACTTACAAGGGGCTATGAAATCTCTACCTGAGTAAAATAAACGGAATGCAGCTGATAAAATATATCATATACTCCAAGAGTCGGGGATCAACATTCAATAATGAAGCTCACACACATTAGCAACCATTCTCCACGTAGTTGCAATACCCCACACATTGAACAACATGAACAACAACAACAGTCCAAAGAGCAAGTACACGAATAATTGCTAAAATAACGATATTCAAATTCCAATGAACAATGATGAAATCCAGACTGTATTGCGTCACTCAAATTCAATAATTAATTACTTCCTCCGTATAATTGAACCAAAACGAGCAACCTAGGCGAATAACATGCTTCTCATCAACTCACACGATTCAAGCTGTTGAAGACTTCAATTCATAAATCGACAAATAAAAGGAACTTTAAGGACAAAAGTAGTAAAATTCGAAATTACAATATATTGAGTCCATAGAATTACGAAGTGATTGTTTCTCACTTCCGAGCGCATTAAAGTGTAACTTGCCAAAACCTGAAATCGAAAATTGAAAAAGAAAAAAGTATGGAAGTGAAATTACCATCGGTCTCGAGACAAATTCGGCATTGGATTTGTTCGGAGGGACCGGCTTCGAGGTCGATCTCGGAAGGGTCAGTGAGAGGAAGGGGAGGGACGAGAGGAGAAGACTCCGAGTGATCGGCCATTGAAATTCGGAGGGTAGAAATGTCAAATGAGAGACGCCAAATCAACTTTAGTTTAGCGAAACCATAATTCTAATTCATCATCCTTAGCTTAGATTACAATCTAGAACTCAAGAGAAGAAGAAGAAGAAGAATCTCCCTGATCCTTCTCTCTCTCTCTCTCTCTAACCCTCTCGGACTTCGAAGTGCGTATTGCTTTTTCAAGTTTTCGTTATCAGCGTAAGCAAGGTTATGCGTGAACCATTGGATTGGGAACGATGAAATGTTCATTTTCATTTTTTATTTTAATTTTAAAGTAAAAGTGTCAAATAATTATACTGCAAACCAGAGAAATAGATTATTCCGATTTCAATATAATATTTTTTTTAAATTGAGAGATAACTTTATCAGACCAATATTGTTTTTAATGGGAGTGAATACTAATAAATATTTTTATATTCACAGCATTCATTAGATACTGGTTGTTTTGGAAATCGTAATATTTAGCTCTGGGCATTGAAGAGAAGAATTATTCTTGGGCTTAAACCATGACTTCTCAATCTTTTTGGGCTTGAACCATAAGGAGATCTTGGGCTCGTTACTCGTCTGTTTATGAAAAAAAAAAAAACTGCATTGATTTAACGAAAAAATTCTGTGATTTTGTTTTTTCGGTATTCAAGATAAATTATTTTATCTGCACTTTACTTTACTGTTTCCCACCCGCCAAAATTATAGACTTCATTTATAACCAAAAATTAATAATACAGTGTAATTATTTACAGTAACTAACTGTAATGTTCTCCTTTTCTGTTGTTTTGTTTTCTTGAACATAACTGTTTGTTGTTTTGTTGTTGGACAATTTCATTTTCAAGTTCATTCATATTGATTATATGCTTATTGTTATTTCATGATCCTTCAACTTAACCTAAAGTTTTTCCAATCTATTCTCATAACCCACTTATATTTTCTTATTTATTTTTTTTAATAAGCTATTCATAACTTTTTTAGTGATTAAATTTTGTAAGTTTTAAATAATTTGATTCATATTTTTTAGTTGATATGTTTATATATTTTTATATGAAATTAAAGAAAATAAAAATATATAAAAATAAATATAAGTTAAAACAATAAAAGTTTCATTATCAAGAAATTAAGCTTAATCCTATCTTATCTTGAATTTTTTTTCTTTTGTTTGGTAATATTTGTACTCAGTTTCCAAATTTAATGTTTATTCTTAAAGTTACACAGATTGTTCTGAGATTTATAAAACAATAAGCTTAGGATTAATCTCCTAATCGAGGAACATGCAAATAAAATGTATCCACAAATGAAAATTTTATAATTTTTGACTTTTATGGTTTTATATAAAACTAACGTATTTATAAAAACCTTACTAACACATAAAAAATATTGACTAATGACAATATACGCTCAAATTAAATTGAAGCAAGATTGAAAAACTACGTATAAATAGTAGATAAACATAAAAACCAAATAAAAAAAAACATGATTTATTTCACTATTTATCTATTCTCTTCTAAAAGAATTAAAAAATGCATTATTTATTAAAACAAGTTACTACTCATTAAATATAATATGTAATACAAGTAAAAAGTTAACCATGTTCTACTCTATTTTAATTTGAAATTATATTTTTAAATATATTTTTATTTTTGTAATTTTTAGAAATAAACTTGTATTACTATTTTTTTGTTGTTGTTTAAAACCCTTGTCTTAAGGGCTTTAAAGTAGACAATTGCATTGCACCCTATAAAACTGGGAAAGAAAATCGAAACCGTCCAATAAAGATGAGAAAAAAAGTATTAAAAAAAGTCAGAAAAAATTATCAGAAACTCTGACCTAGTGTTTTGAGTCGCACATGTTCTAATAATAATACAAACTAAAAAAAGTGTCCTTTTGAACAATTAACTTGATCCAGGTAAATTAATTGAAGTATAAATTATTTTGAAAATAGGGTTCATCTTTTAAGAGAAAAAGAAAACGTACAAGACTCAAACTCTTCCTTGTGTGAACTTACTATAATATTTTAGTTTTAACAACATAAAATATTAAATAATTTATGGTATCAAATCAAGAAGGAAAAAGGTTCACAATGGTTAACATAAAAAAAGGGGACAAGGGATAAGGTGGGGTTCTTCAAAACCTTGCGCATGTGAGATGTTATTTAAGTAAAGACATAATTGTTGTTTTTATTCACTTAATCTTTTTTTAGAAAATTTTGTTTCGAAATGTGTTGTTTATGATGTAGTTTATTTTTCTTATAATATATTTCCCGTCCCGTTTTTATTTTTATGGTCAAGAACATAACCAAAATAAATTGCAACGAATTACGAATTATAATTTATTCTCAAAAGAAATTGTATTTTATATTTATATTTTTACTGCTATATGTTATTTTTAAAAAATAATTTAAATTTTATCATATTAAAGTTATATTTATGTTATTAATTAAACTGAAATTTAAGTTTACTGTAGTATTAATTTATTTTAGTTTAAAAATTAAAATTAATTTTTTTTTATAAATTGTATCAATAATTTTTTTTCTTGTTTTTAAGGATTTTCAAATTTTTAATTTAAAAGTGATTTTTTTATATTTAATATGATAAATATTCATTATGGATAACTAAAACATATAGTATCTATCCTTCTGATACATTATTTTATTTTCCTTTTTTTAATAAAACTCTCCGATCTAATCCTAAATGTACTAATATTCACCGATTGACTAAAAGATCTCCCAATTCTTTAAGCAGTCTTTATTCTTTAAATAAAGAAACAAAAGATGGAGAATCAAACAAAAAGTTTTTTTTTCTACAAGGATCAACCAAAAAACGATTCCCTTAAACTGTATATTTATTTTTTAATAGGGTAAAAGGTTATTCTGTCCAGAATATATATATATATATATATATGAACATTGTTAATGATTTTATTTTTCATTAAAAATAAATAAACACTCTCAATAATTGTTGTATTTTTTTCATTAACTCGTCTATTATCGAAATAAATTTACATAGATCTTTTAATATTTTTCCAATTAGACGTACAATTGCCTTTTAGAAATTTGCTTAGTTTTTTTTCTTTTTGCAATTTCTCTATCCTCTTTTTTTTGCTACACACTTTATTTCGTTATCTTCTTATGCATTATTCTTTAAATATTAACTTTTTTTATGATTAAGAAAACATATGTTAACTAATTAAATATTGAAAATATGCGTGTAATAAGAATAAGAGTAGTTTGCATCATCAAATTGAAATGGTGTTACCAAATATAGCTGTGTGATATCACTTATAACATTAAAAGAATATCCAGTGACGCAAGAAGAAAACATGATCCATAGAACATAGAAACAGCCATAAAAACAAAAATTTCTCCTCGATAATTTGCAGCATGCAAAACTTTTGTTTACGTGAACACATCTCAAATTGCAAGTGTTTCAACAAATGATGAGAGTAGTTATCACCCTCTTTCCTTTTTCTCTCTTCTCTTTCTAAACATGTAATGTTCTTGTCCCTTACTTTATTTATTTTTGTTGTCTGCCAAAATACACAACTTGAGATGAGAATCTAAATTCTTGCATAACAATAGCCATTCTTAGTGACAACCCACTTTCTTTGGATTGCAATTTGGAATATAAAAAAAGCCAATGGGTGTGTTTGGTTGACCTATCATTTGCCATCATTATTTATTTAAAGAAAAAAAAATAGGGAATATCACTCACAAATGCACCCACCATTATTATAGCTTTATACACATCACTTGACACTAAGACCTAATTGCACACAATTATTTAAATTGATCGAATCTCTTAAAATTATCATTTCTTATTTGTCTTCTTTTTCTTAAGCACGTAATCCAACTCATATCCATTTTTATCCATTGCTTATCTATTAGGATTCTTTTTCTTTTACAATTACAACAATTTCGCCTTTTTGATTAATCTGATGATGCCATTGTACCTTACAAATGCACGAGGCCATTGTCCCTCACAACAAGTACAATGGTCGACCCTTATGCTTCCATCATTGTCTCTTGCCTTTTCCAATGCACGTAAGGTTCATTCCTTCCAAATATATTTTAGAATAAATTAATTTTTTATATTTAACCTCTATTATTCATTTAAAAATATTATATAAATATTTTCTATTACTCGGATCTCATTTTCACTTATATTGTTGGATTATTGTATTTTAGGAAATGGAGAACTGCTAGATCCCAATAATATAGAAAAGGTACTAGAAGATTCTAGACTCAAGACAAGATAGGTCATCTTGGCTAAAGGGTGTTTCCAATTTTCCATGAAATTAAAGCTCCTTTATAGAGACCCATAAACCTCCTATAAGTGTAGTAGGTGGCTTGGATCTTCATTTCACTATGTTATTTCACTTGGGATCTCTACATATACACAAAGTCATTGACACTAGAGAAATTTCTTCATCCAGTATAAAAGTATTTGGTTAACACAATATTGCTGGTTGGTAGGTCCTAACATCAGGAAATTATATTTGAATTATATTAGATTCATTAAAAAAATAATATTTCGATTGTTTGTTATTTATTAAAAAAATATTTGAAAAGTTTAAGCTAACCTTAATTTCTTTTTGTAAAATTGATCTGCCCCTCTCATTAGCATTTTTTTTAGGACAAATATTCAGTATATTCGTAATTTATTTAAAAAGCAATAAGTTATTGTAATTATTTCAAGATGATATATTTCTTGCATCTACAAAAAAAAAGTAAATTATAAAGACTTTTTTTTATCTAATTCGCTTCAAATAAACATTTTTTTTTTGTTTTATTGGTTTTTAATATAAGTTTTAAAAATTTAGTAGTCATTTATGTTAAAGTTAATCGATTCTAAAGTACCGAAATTAACATATAAAAAACTGTTCTGCTTTTAAAATAACTAAATGAATTTAAACCATGAAACATTATGTCCGATTGCATTTTATGCCGTAAAGTGGTAATTATATAGTTCATTAAATTGATATGTGTGTGTATATATGTAAGGTGTTGTTGTAGGGAGAAATGAATCCCTAATTAATTAATTAATATTATATTGTATTATATATATTATATATATATATATATATATATATATATATATATTGCATTATATTATGTATATAATATTATACTATTTATGTTAATTATTTTTATTATAATATATTATTTATCTGTAGATAAACTTATATAAGTCATATCAAAGTGTTATTATTAGATTATGGAAGTTAAGGTTCATATAATATTTAAATTGTTTTAACTGTATGAATCTTATTTTTTTTTATTTTAAGAAATATTATATGCTTAACATGTTTTTTTTTTTTTCAGTGTCGCCTTTTAAGTTTTGAAAATCGTTTAGAAATGATTTTTCTATCTATCCATTTCGTTTTATTTTGAAAAGGTTTTGATTGAAAGTTTTAGTACGTAACATCAACAGTGAATTATTACATTAATTTTCATATTAGAAGTTAATATTTGCTTATCATTTTAGACTAAAATACATTTAGTATTATATGTGAATTCTCATTTTCTGTTTTTATTATTTTATATATACAATAATAATTTTATATTATATAGGAGTCGAGATAAAAAAAATTAAATACATATATATTTTTTAATTTTCAAATATTATTTTTAAAAATAAAATCTTAATGAAGTTTCGAATTCTAAAGTCAATACTACTTAGATACGATAATTAATATAATTATCTTGTTTGTCTTTTAATAAAGAATTAATATAAAATATAAAAAAGTAAAGTTAAATTATGTTTTATCACAAAGAGAAAGAACACAAAATTGTTATATTCGTTCATTTGAATTCAACATTTACTTATGCAACAAAGTTTCATTAACATGATAATTATTCTAATGTTATTTTGACTTACAACACAACTGTTATTTGTTTAGTTAAGCAAATTAACTACACAAAGTATTGTTTAAGAACTTCAAAAATGTTTTTACACTACAAATATTCTTTTAACAATAGTCAATCTTAATTTTATATATAACGTTCGAAGAAAAAAAAAATACAAAAACAACTTTGGACAAATAGAATATCAAGTTCTCTAACCAAATCTCGATATCATTCTTAAGAATATTTTAAATGAAAGTTATCGAAAGATCAAGTTTTAAGAAAAGAGAAACATAATGAACACCTTGATATTTATACAACACATTTTTTAACTTAGATTCTATTTGTCTATTGATGTTGTCTTTTTTTTTTTTGTCCTTTTCTTGATATTCTTTATATATGAGAACAAAAAAATTAGCAGTTGTTGCAACAATTTTCTAAATCGTTTTCTTCTTGTTTTGTTTTTCAAGCTGAAAAAAATGAATGTTGAGATGCATTTAATGCTCTAAGTCTTACTTTCTCCATTTTTGAAGTATTTTCATGTTTTAATGCAATATAAAACTATATGTAGCCGGTGGAGTAAGTGAATTTTTTTACACGTCTTTCAAGAAGCTTTGTTTGCAAGAATTTAAATATTGTAATTTAGGCACAAAAACTTCGAAGATTTTTTCTTAATGGATATTTCCTACAAGAATATATATATATATATATATATGAAAAATTTGTTTTTACAATCACAACTGATATACAATCAGATACTAATTGCTGATGTGATATAATTGTACATGTGGATAAGGGTCAACGAGACTTTTCTTTTGAAAGACATTTAGGATATTTTGTTATGAAAGAGATTTTAAATATCTAAATTTAAAATTTGAAACTTGATATGAGTCCAGTGCACTCATTAGAGAGATTTCGTGTGACAGTGGTTGCAGTGGCGAGCGACGGTGGGAGACCATCGACAGTGGCGAGCGATGGTGGTCGATAATCTACGGTGGTTGCGATTTGTACAAAATTTTTTATGATAACAGCGGATACAACTACAACAGTGATGACAGCAACAGATACGACTGCAGCGGCGCCGACAGCAGTGACGAGATTCAAGATATCTGATTTTAACTCACTGCTTCTTAACTCTTGATGAAATATACTGATGAACATTCTAGATAAAACCCAAACATGCTTACCATGTTAGAATGTATTTTATATATCATTTATCTTGACCACATCAGCACTACATAAAGTTGTAAAGTGAATGTGTGTCACGTGGTTGTCAAAGTATAACTAATATATA
>Ga0209489_104282_pt1 | contig 26498 bp, 11 predicted proteins | sample SiratrowhiteBW_FD_187527 | JGI IMG/M metagenome (GOLD analysis project Ga0209489, IMG submission 187527) | Root nodule microbial communities of legume samples collected from California, USA - Siratro white BW (SPAdes) (version 2) | ecosystem: Host-associated > Plants > Roots > Nodule | place... | reverse complement strand
AGGTTGGTAAATTAATTAATCAATGCAGTAAAACAAAAAATACTTTTCAATGCATTCCCATGTGACTTTTCTCACATATCTCATGTATTTATCAAATTATCTAAGCTATGTAGTCTCTATTATTTTTTTTTGCATTCAGACACGGATACATTGATCCAAACCTCAACAATCCACACAATTCCATAGTCTCTTCATCTTTCACATTACAACTTCAGAAACAAACAAAACATTCTTTCAAAGTCAGCAGTGTGTATTTCTCTCTCTCTTTCACTATTATTTGTATTTCATTTACTTTAATTGTCATTATTACTCTTTGAAGTGGTACCAATTTTTCTTGAAGACTCATTATTCTTTTGTAAAGGTCTCTTTCCCTGTTATATTATTTATATAACTATACTTTATTATTTTTAAGATATTCTATACAATATTTTTATTTTGTAAATTTAAGTTTTTTTATTGAACATTGTTGTCGTTAAAATTTATTTGTCATGACATTTTACCAATAGATAAAAATTCATTGGTAATTTCAATATTTTCTGATAATTATCATCTTTTGAATTGGATTCCCATTAGGGTTTTTACTTTTAATTTATATTAATTTAATAATCTTAATTTAATATGAATGGAGTTAAATATTGTAACCAAATCATAGGGATCTATTGGCTTAAATATTATAGTGAAATCATAAGGATTTGATCGGTAAATTGCGTGAAAGATTATGTGGTGACATATATATGGAGTATGATATCAGTAAATTATTGTCGTGTTCATGTATACTGATATCTTGTCTTGTAAAGTTATAAACCGAATATTCATGGGATTTACATGCTCATAAACGTTTTGACGTGGAGACGATATAACGAAAAAACTTATGGACTGAGCTTTCATTACCAACCTTAATTATGTCGAGATGAACTCTTATATGATTGTTTTACCTACTTATGGTGAGTTATTCCGAATTCCTTGTCAAACTAAGACACTTTTTAAATTAATGATATTTGAACAACTCGTCTTATATCGGGAACAACCAAAATTAAAAAATAAAAGGGAGATACTAATATCAATAAAATATGTTCATCGCCACGAAAGAAATTATGTAATCTAAGGAAAGAGAAATGACAAGAAATGGAGCGAAAAAGAAGACGTCTAGAGTGAGAACCACTAAATGTAACCTTTCGCTGCAAAAAAATTCAAATCCGCATTTTGTCGCACTGCAACAATAACGAAAAAGACAAATTATACAAAGTAAAAAGGATTTTTTTTTTATTTTTTTATTAGAGTCCAATGTAAAAGGTATGTTTTTGCATAGAGAGGAAAAAAAGCTTCCCACATTTTTTTAGATTGGTTCATTGGGTAGTCAACGTAAAAATAGCGACGTAGTAGACATATTTTTAACTAGTGAAACCTATTTTGTTTGATTTTTTTTTTCTCTTTCGCTTTGGCTTCGATTAATTTTTTTAATTGAAATCCAATCTCACCATAAACTATAATTTCAAATAAAATAAATAAATTTTACGATTATAATTAAAAAAATACAATCAGACAAAATTATAGTGTACAAATTATAAACAATCATCATGTTTTCCCAAAATTTCTCTCCAAGTAAAAAAAAATTGTTGGAGATCCCACATCGACTAGAGATGAGGCATTTCAATAGTTTATAAGTGGAAAAACCTCACCTTACAAGCTGGTTTTGTAAGGTTGAATTAGGCTTTAAGTTCACTTCTTGAGATGGTAGCAAAGCCTATCCTAACAAGGTTGTTGGGTCTATCGGGTCACCCGTTATCGGGCCTCTGTCGAACCACCCTTACATATAAGTTTCACGCTCGAGTTAAGAAGTCTCGGCATGAGGAGGTGTATTAAAGATCCCTATGAGACATTTCAATAGTTTATAAGTGGATGCAAACCTCACCTTACAAACTGATTTTGTAAGGTTGGTTAGGTTTAAAGTCCACTTCTGATAAAAATAACTCTAACAGAGTAATCTAGGACTAGGATTCCAAACTCTATAACCTAATACCTTTTGCTCATTTTTTTAATTTTAATATCTTTTATCTTTTATATCACTATTTTTAAAATCTATCTTTTATGTCCTTATTTTCATTTTTATTTTTATAAAAAGACTTTCTATTTATGATTGAAACATAATTAAATAATTTAACCAAGCAAAACAAACTCAAATGTTTATTTTATAAAAAAGAAGAGGATATTACAGAAAATCACATGACACATGTTATATTTACATCACATATCGCATTCTTAATTAAAGGTAAAACTTTAATAACGGAATAAAAGCGGTAAAATTTTATATTATAAAGATCCAAGTATTAAAAAATTTCTAAAAAAATGATAAAATAACAAGAATAATTTCTATATGTATTAATATTTTAAAAAAATAATATTTATTATTTTGGTGATATCTTTTGAAGTATTATGACATTTAGACATATTTTAAGAAAATAAATAATTTATATATTTTTTAATTTATACCTAATTTTACATTTATTAAGAATGTTATTGTTAGTTAAATTTATTTTATGTTTTTAATTTTATAAAATAAATAAATACAATTTCGAATTTAGGCTAAATCATTATCATTGAAAAAAGTGTCTAGATTCAAAATAAGAATATTTTTAAAATAATAACATAAGATAAGATTGAGATAATTGAAATTTCTTACGTAGGTGTAGGGGCATTTATAAATGAATCAATCCAAAATAATAAAAATAAATAAATAAATGAAAATTGATAAAAGAAAATTATTTTATTTTTTAGATTTTTTTTCTCAACTCATCAAATTGGTTTGAAAATTAAGAATTCAATAAAACTGCTAATTTCATATTTAAATACAATGTTATATGTTTTAATTTAATAAACATCTAGCGTGACCTTTGAAGATTTGTTTTATAGGTTGTTTGCATCATATTTATAATATATATTTATTTGTCAAAATATATTAGAAAAGCTCTCTTATAGTTTAACCATAAGAATATGTAATTTATTTATAATAATTATATAAAAAATTACAATAATACTTTTAATTTAACAATTGTTCACTATGTTATATTTTCAAAACAAAAATATTTGATAATTTTATAGTAATACAAATCATAAAAATTGATTCATCGAATAGTAAAACATTGAATTGATTTAATTTAGATTTTATACCAAATTAAAACTAAATCAAACTACAATCACATTATATATATATATATTGAAAAAAGTTAATGTTTATATGTAAATTAAACTATCTTATTCTTATTTAATATCATTATATACTTGAAACTATATGTTTAAATATGTACAATGTTCCAATACTTATATTTAGAGTAATTTTGAAATTTTAATAATTTATTTTATGAAATAAAAAATATTAAACGAGTTTAACTAACGCTGTCAAATTTAATAAACATAAAATTAAGCGAAAATTGAAAAATATAATTTTTTTTTATAAAAGAATATTCTTTTATGTATAAACAACATCCTATTTTAAAAATATCATAAAAATAGTAAGTATATTTTATAAAATTCATTTTTTTCATTAATATGTAAATAATTCTTATAATATATTCATCTTATATTTAAAATTTTCGAATAATGATTAATTATTAATAAATTTGATAGATATTTTGTTCACATAACATGATTACAAGAAGTGTGGACATGGATTTGAAGTTATGAAAGTGCATATTCGTCAACACACGGATTTGTGTTGTCTTTGACCCTACCATGTGTGTTTGGTCTATTCTAGTGGTCATCCTCTACAACATATCTCAAGGAAAATGTTATCCTTTTGGCATTTACTGAACCTGTTCAATAGCCATTTGATAGTGTCATTAATATGCATTTAATGTAGTTTTGAACTTTCATCGATCATATTCAGCTTTCGTTTTCAAACATACAAAAAGAAAAAATCCTTTCATTCTGAGACATAAGAGTAATGAATCTAGCTTTAATTAATTAGCCTCATTTTCAATCAAATTTGTAAAGCTTAATGAAATTAGAATGCAATTTACTTCATTTTATCAATCTAACCTAACTCAACTATAAATCATTCTCATCTCTCTTATTATACTTTGTTTACATTAAAGAGAGGAGGGTGAGAAAGTGAAAGTTGAGAAAAAAAAAAATTGAAGTTATTTGAATTCAGAAAAAAAAAATAATAATGAAGAATAAGTGAAAGGTTGGTAAATTAATTAATCAATGCAGTAAAACAAAAAATACTTTTCAATGCATTCCCATGTGACTTTTCTCACATATCTCATGTATTTATCAAATTATCTAAGCTATGTAGTCTCTATTATTTTTTTTTGCATTCAGACACGGATACATTGATCCAAACCTCAACAATCCACACAATTCCATAGTCTCTTCATCTTTCACATTACAACTTCAGAAACAAACAAAACATTCTTTCAAAGTCAGCAGTGTGTATTTCTCTCTCTCTTTCACTATTATTTGTATTTCATTTACTTTAATTGTCATTATTACTCTTTGAAGTGGTACCAATTTTTCTTGAAGACTCATTATTCTTTTGTAAAGGTCTCTTTCCCTGTTATATTATTTATATAACTATACTTTATTATTTTTAAGATATTCTATACAATATTTTTATTTTGTAAATTTAAGTTTTTTTATTGAACATTGTTGTCGTTAAAATTTATTTGTCATGACATTTTACCAATAGATAAAAATTCATTGGTAATTTCAATATTTTCTGATAATTATCATCTTTTGAATTGGATTCCCATTAGGGTTTTTACTTTTAATTTATATTAATTTAATAATCTTAATTTAATATGAATGGAGTTAAATATTGTAACCAAATCATAGGGATCTATTGGCTTAAATATTATAGTGAAATCATAAGGATTTGATCGGTAAATTGCGTGAAAGATTATGTGGTGACATATATATGGAGTATGATATCAGTAAATTATTGTCGTGTTCATGTATACTGATATCTTGTCTTGTAAAGTTATAAACCGAATATTCATGGGATTTACATGCTCATAAACGTTTTGACGTGGAGACGATATAACGAAAAAACTTATGGACTGAGCTTTCATTACCAACCTTAATTATGTCGAGATGAACTCTTATATGATTGTTTTACCTACTTATGGTGAGTTATTCCGAATTCCTTGTCAAACTAAGACACTTTTTAAATTAATGATATTTGAACAACTCGTCTTATATCGGGAACAACCAAAATTAAAAAATAAAAGGGAGATACTAATATCAATAAAATATGTTCATCGCCACGAAAGAAATTATGTAATCTAAGGAAAGAGAAATGACAAGAAATGGAGCGAAAAAGAAGACGTCTAGAGTGAGAACCACTAAATGTAACCTTTCGCTGCAAAAAAATTCAAATCCGCATTTTGTCGCACTGCAACAATAACGAAAAAGACAAATTATACAAAGTAAAAAGGATTTTTTTTTTATTTTTTTATTAGAGTCCAATGTAAAAGGTATGTTTTTGCATAGAGAGGAAAAAAAGCTTCCCACATTTTTTTAGATTGGTTCATTGGGTAGTCAACGTAAAAATAGCGACGTAGTAGACATATTTTTAACTAGTGAAACCTATTTTGTTTGATTTTTTTTTTCTCTTTCGCTTTGGCTTCGATTAATTTTTTTAATTGAAATCCAATCTCACCATAAACTATAATTTCAAATAAAATAAATAAATTTTACGATTATAATTAAAAAAATACAATCAGACAAAATTATAGTGTACAAATTATAAACAATCATCATGTTTTCCCAAAATTTCTCTCCAAGTAAAAAAAAATTGTTGGAGATCCCACATCGACTAGAGATGAGGCATTTCAATAGTTTATAAGTGGAAAAACCTCACCTTACAAGCTGGTTTTGTAAGGTTGAATTAGGCTTTAAGTTCACTTCTTGAGATGGTAGCAAAGCCTATCCTAACAAGGTTGTTGGGTCTATCGGGTCACCCGTTATCGGGCCTCTGTCGAACCACCCTTACATATAAGTTTCACGCTCGAGTTAAGAAGTCTCGGCATGAGGAGGTGTATTAAAGATCCCTATGAGACATTTCAATAGTTTATAAGTGGATGCAAACCTCACCTTACAAACTGATTTTGTAAGGTTGGTTAGGTTTAAAGTCCACTTCTGATAAAAATAACTCTAACAGAGTAATCTAGGACTAGGATTCCAAACTCTATAACCTAATACCTTTTGCTCATTTTTTTAATTTTAATATCTTTTATCTTTTATATCACTATTTTTAAAATCTATCTTTTATGTCCTTATTTTCATTTTTATTTTTATAAAAAGACTTTCTATTTATGATTGAAACATAATTAAATAATTTAACCAAGCAAAACAAACTCAAATGTTTATTTTATAAAAAAGAAGAGGATATTACAGAAAATCACATGACACATGTTATATTTACATCACATATCGCATTCTTAATTAAAGGTAAAACTTTAATAACGGAATAAAAGCGGTAAAATTTTATATTATAAAGATCCAAGTATTAAAAAATTTCTAAAAAAATGATAAAATAACAAGAATAATTTCTATATGTATTAATATTTTAAAAAAATAATATTTATTATTTTGGTGATATCTTTTGAAGTATTATGACATTTAGACATATTTTAAGAAAATAAATAATTTATATATTTTTTAATTTATACCTAATTTTACATTTATTAAGAATGTTATTGTTAGTTAAATTTATTTTATGTTTTTAATTTTATAAAATAAATAAATACAATTTCGAATTTAGGCTAAATCATTATCATTGAAAAAAGTGTCTAGATTCAAAATAAGAATATTTTTAAAATAATAACATAAGATAAGATTGAGATAATTGAAATTTCTTACGTAGGTGTAGGGGCATTTATAAATGAATCAATCCAAAATAATAAAAATAAATAAATAAATGAAAATTGATAAAAGAAAATTATTTTATTTTTTAGATTTTTTTTCTCAACTCATCAAATTGGTTTGAAAATTAAGAATTCAATAAAACTGCTAATTTCATATTTAAATACAATGTTATATGTTTTAATTTAATAAACATCTAGCGTGACCTTTGAAGATTTGTTTTATAGGTTGTTTGCATCATATTTATAATATATATTTATTTGTCAAAATATATTAGAAAAGCTCTCTTATAGTTTAACCATAAGAATATGTAATTTATTTATAATAATTATATAAAAAATTACAATAATACTTTTAATTTAACAATTGTTCACTATGTTATATTTTCAAAACAAAAATATTTGATAATTTTATAGTAATACAAATCATAAAAATTGATTCATCGAATAGTAAAACATTGAATTGATTTAATTTAGATTTTATACCAAATTAAAACTAAATCAAACTACAATCACATTATATATATATATATTGAAAAAAGTTAATGTTTATATGTAAATTAAACTATCTTATTCTTATTTAATATCATTATATACTTGAAACTATATGTTTAAATATGTACAATGTTCCAATACTTATATTTAGAGTAATTTTGAAATTTTAATAATTTATTTTATGAAATAAAAAATATTAAACGAGTTTAACTAACGCTGTCAAATTTAATAAACATAAAATTAAGCGAAAATTGAAAAATATAATTTTTTTTTATAAAAGAATATTCTTTTATGTATAAACAACATCCTATTTTAAAAATATCATAAAAATAGTAAGTATATTTTATAAAATTCATTTTTTTCATTAATATGTAAATAATTCTTATAATATATTCATCTTATATTTAAAATTTTCGAATAATGATTAATTATTAATAAATTTGATAGATATTTTGTTCACATAACATGATTACAAGAAGTGTGGACATGGATTTGAAGTTATGAAAGTGCATATTCGTCAACACACGGATTTGTGTTGTCTTTGACCCTACCATGTGTGTTTGGTCTATTCTAGTGGTCATCCTCTACAACATATCTCAAGGAAAATGTTATCCTTTTGGCATTTACTGAACCTGTTCAGTAGCCATTTGATAGTGTCATTAATATGCATTTAATGTAGTTTTGAACTTTCATGGATCATATTCAGCTTTCGTTTTCAAACATACAAAAAGAAATCCTTTCGAGACATAAGAGTATGAATCTAACTTTAATTAATTAACCTCATTTTCAATCAAATTTGTAAAGCTTAATTAAATTAGGATGCAATTTATTTCCTTTTGTCAATCTAACCTAACTCAACTATAAATTATTCTCATCTCTCTTACACTTTGTTTACATTAAAGAGAGGAGGGTGAGAAAGTGAAAGTTGAGAAAAAAAATTGAAGTTATTTGAATTCAGAAAAAAATAATAATAATAAAGAATAAGTGAAAGGTTGGTAAATTAATTAATCAATGCAGTAAAACAAAAAATACTTTTCAATGCATTCCCATGTGACTTTTCTCACATATCTCATGTATTTATCAAATTATCTAAGCTATGTAGTCTCTATTATTTTTCTTTGCATTCAGACACAGATACATTCATCCAAACCTCAACAATCCACACAATTCCATAGTCTCTTCATATTTCACATTACAACTTTAGAAACAAACAAAACATTCTCTTTCAAAGTCAGTAGTGTGTATTTCTCTCTCTTTCACTATTATTTGTATTTCATTTACTTTAATTGTCATTTTTACTCTTTGAAGTGGTACCAATTTTTCTTGAAGACTCGTTATTCTTTTGTAAAGGTCTCTTTCCTGTTATATTATTTATATAATTATACTTTATTATTTTTAAGATATTCTATACAATATTTTTATTCTGTAAATTTAACTTTTTTATTGAACATGCTAACTATTTTTAAATGTTACCCGCTTTTTAAAAAGCATTATCAAATAAATTTTAACTTAAAGATGGTTTTAAGCTAAAAAAATAAAATTAGTAATTAATTTCTATTTTTTGTTCTTATTTTATCTTTTAACTTACTTAGTTGAACAAGCATATCCTAAGTATTTTTTTCCCCAAACAATTGTCTATTGCCTTGATACCTTTATTATATATGATAATTAGATTGTTAAGATAAGCATCAGTAGGAAAAGAATTATTATGATGGTTTAAACAAGCTTATAAAATAATATAAGAATTATTATATTAGTCTGATGATAATTTATCGATGGAAAGATCTTTATTATTATTAATAATTTTATTAATGAAATTAAAAAATTGAAGTAAAATAGACTCAAACTTGAGTTATAATTATAATAATAACAATAATAATAATTATAATAATAATTATTATTATTATTATCGAATTTAATTTGTCAATAAATTAATCATAAAATTTCTTGTCGTTAAAATTTATTGGTAATGACATTTTACCAATAGATAAATATTCGTTGGTAATTCCAATATTTTTTCATAATTATCATATTTTGAATTGGATTCCCATTAGGGTTTTTACTTTTAATTTATATTAATTTAATAATCTTAATTTAATATGAATGGAGTTAAATATTGTAACCAAATCATAGGATCTATTGGCTTAAATATTATAGTGAAATCATAAGGATTTGATCGGTAAATTGCGTGAAAGATTATGTGGTGCATGTATATGGAGTATGATATCAGTAAATTATTGTCGTGTTCATGTATACTTATCTCTTGTCTTGTAAAGTTATAAACCGAGTATTCATGGGATTTACATGCTCATAAACGTTTTGACGTCGAGACGATATAAAGAAAAAAACTTATGGACTGAGCTTTCATTACCAACCTTAATTATGTCGAGATGAACTCTTATATGATTGTTTTACCTACTTATGACGAGTTATTCCGAATTCCATGTCAAACTAAGACACTTTTAAATTAACGATATATGAACAATTCCTCTTACATCGGAACCAACCAAAACTAAAAAATAAAAGGGAGATACTATCAATAAAATATGTTCATTGTCACGAAAGAAATTATGTAATCTAATGAAAGACAAATGACAAGAAATGGAGCGAAAAAGAAGACGTCTAGAGTCAGAACCACTAAATGTAACCTTTCGCTGCAAAAAAATTCAAATCCGCATTTTGTCGCACTGCAACAATAACGAAAAAGACAAATTATACAAAGTAAAAAGGATTTTTTTTATTTTTTTATTAGAGTCCAATGTAAAAGGTATGTTTTTGCAAAGAGAGGAAAAAAAGCTTCCCACATTTTTTTAGATTGGTTCATTGGGTAGTCAACGTAAAAATAGCGACGTAGTAAACATATTTTTAACTAGTGAAACCGCTGTGTGTTGGTAACATTGTTGATGTTCTTCACAAAGAAGGGGACGCACTAGTACAGTGATTGAGACGATGGATTTGTTTTCTGAGCATGCATGCCGTTAAAGTAAAAAATTGTTAAAAGAAAACCTTTTAGAAACCAAAAGATTAACAATTTTTTATCAAGCAGAAAAGGCAAATATTTTTTTTTTTTTTCATGGTTAGAAAAGACAAATATAAACTTGATATTAAGGAGTAATAAAAACATATTTTTCTATTTTGCATAATACAACTTCTGAAAAGATTATAAAAGCAAAGCCCTTCGTATACACACATATATATAATGTTTTATGTGTTTCTTAAACCTAGGCTTTGTGAGATCCAAGCTCCAGTTCATGAGTTTCATGATTGAAGTCCCCAGTTCCCTTGTACTGATATCTTCTAGCAACAAATATAAAAAAGATGAGGTTGAGGGTGGCTAACACTGCTATGAGGTAGTAAAAGTAGTCTAATCTTCCAGCATTTATATCATTTGTCAACCAATCTCGATGGCTACGCGTTCCTGTAGTGTGATGGACCACGTTGACTATTATGGTGCTCACATAGTTAGCCGCAGCAAAAGAACACGAGAACAACGAATTGCCAATGCTTCTCATATGCTCAGGAAATTGCCTGTTGAAGAACTCAATTTGTCCTATTATATTGAATGCCTCACAGAACCCCATAAGGATCAAGTGTGGGGCTAGCCACAAGACTGACATGGGAGCAATTCCCAGTGGAGTTGGGTTTGAATTTGCTGAATCCCTTCTCACTTTTTCAACCATGCCAGCCACAACCATAGAGAGAATAGAGAACACCATGCCAATTCCAATTCTTAGGAGTAGAGTGATGCCCCCTTCATGCTTTGTCATTTTTCTAAGTTTTGGTACCAAGATTCTGTCATAGAATGGGAGCCACAAAGCTATGGTGATTAATGATATGACTACAAGTGAACCAGCTGGGATTTGGAAGTTGGGTCCCAGGTGTCTGTTCATTTTTATTGCCTGTGACACAGTAAATGTCCCTTGTTGTGCCATGGAAGTGAGACTAAGAATCCCTGCTGCCCAAATTGGGATAATTCTGACTAAGCATTTCACCTCTTCTACTTGTTGGATGCTCACAAGTCTCCACTGATTCACTATGGTCCCATCTGGGTTTAACTCACCTTCCATTATTAAAGCAGCTTTGTTCAAGGCTCTGGCAAAACACAAATATCAACCTAAGTTCACTTAAAATATGGAAAGCATCTTTGAATTCTACATGTTAAATGCTTCTTTAGAAATTGATTAAATCAGAAAAAGGTAAATGACAAATTTTACTTTAAAATGTGTAAGATACTCTTAATTTAGTTTGTATAGACAAAAAAAAGTTTTGCATTCACATCTCATTGTTAAGTTTTGTAGGAATATTCTACATTAAAATATATTTTTTAAGGACTAATTTAAATATAATTCAGGGACTATTATATCATTAAACTATAATATTAGGGTTCAATTTTTTATTTTTATTTTACAAATTCAAGAATAATTTGATTGTTTTTACTCTTTCAGTGACTAATAATTAACAACGCTAATATATTCAAGGGATAGATAATTTATGCATTAGAATTTTCTCTTGAGAAAATATTTTTTATCTTCTTACTTATATTTTTAATTAAAAGTAACCCTTGGTTTTAACTTTAATTTCTGTTTTCAAAAGTTTGTAAGGATAAAAAATGAAAAGTGAAATTTTGACTTTTGTTTTCAATATTTTAATACGAACTTGTAAACCTAAGAGTAGAAAATGAAAAAATAGAATACACTTTTACAAAGCAAACACGCTTCAAGAGAGCTGAAAAAAGGAAAAGTAATTTTTCTATATAAAGTAAATTAAATCAAACATGGGATTTGATTTAATCCATCAAAATTGCGTATAAAAAAGAAAGTGGAAAGAAACACTAACTTAACATATAAAATATTAGTATTTTAATAATAATTTTTTATTTTTTTAATTTAAAGTATTAGTAGATATTATAATATTATTAAGGTGGGTTTTCATGATTTTCTTGGCACATACCTACTATAATCTTAGGGCAATGATATCAGAAAGTCCTCACACGACACGCATAAAAGTTTTGGTAATGAAATTCAAATGAGGATTTTAGAGTGAAATTCTGATACTTTAACAGAATTATTTATTATTGAAATAGATTATTATTTTATTATAATATAATATTTTATTAAAAAAAAATGGATGTGAAATGGATCTAAATCATTAAGAATGGTGTCAAACTAGAATTCTCTTTAGTGTGAATTGAAAGATATGTTTCTGACCTGAATTGTTTGGTTAAAGGAAGCTTTGACACAATCGTGGTCCCAACAAGTGGGGGATCATAGAAAGCCCCTTCTGGCTTCTCCTCACTAGTTGAAAGCCTGAGTTTTCTCTTTCTATAGGCAGCCACCAGAACTTGAGCAATACCAGAAAAAATGCTTCCTTCAGGCTTCACACGCACGTAAAAGGTTGTGCCCACAAAGAACATGATTATGGAGCAGAACATGGAGAGAGTAGGTATCCCAAACCCAATTTTCCAGCTCACAGAGTCTTGGATGTACACCACCACTGTTTGAGTGACCAAAAGGACCATAGTGAATGTGGTGTAGTACCAGTTGAAGTAGCTGTTCAATCCTTTCTTCCCTTCTTCCGAGGTTTGATCAAATTGGTCAACGCCAAATGGGATGCTGCATGGTCTTACCCCAGAAGAACCTATGGTTAAAAAGCAAAGTCCCAAAACCAACACACCCATTTGAGAACTGCTTGCCCTAACACATTTCCCAGATGCAAGTTCCTCAGGGCTGCAAGGTGGAGGGTGCAACTGTGGTAACCACGATGTTAAAGTCACCACGATCATCCCCTATTTCATATGATATTCAGTTCAAATATTATACATAATATACGAAAAAAAGTCAAATATAAAAGCAGTAAAAGTTATTATACATAATATTAGGTACAATGTTAATTTTTTGAATTTAAAAAATATTATCATAAACTTTACAAAACTGGAATTATTAAAATGCAACGGACATTTTTGTTTCATCATACTGCACTGGTGCATTTACCATCTGTCACTATTTTGGTATTGACTCCACTATTATAGTACTATATTATTATGATGACCAGCTTGCTTTTCATACTTTTCCTTAAAACAAGAGGATACGAAAAGTATAGTCACGTACAACATTTAATGCGATCGAAGTAGGGCATGTAGGTGTCATGAAATGTCTCATTCACATTTTCCTTAAATATTAGATGTGAAATTGATTATTAAATAAACTATAATTGCATAATACAATGTAAAAAAAAAAATCAATCAAATTTGAGAAAAGAAAATAACAGGATTAAATTTCAGGAATGGTAGTTTTGAAAGTTGCTTTCAAAGATTTTTTTTTTTTACAACTTCAGAAAACAAGAAAATTGTTTTTTATTGTCTCCCAAATTATTTAATTATCAATTTTTTGTAAGCTTACTTTCAATCATAAAAATATTTAAACAATATTGACATCATAGTGCACGAAATTTAAGTGTATTAATTATTGGTTGATTGAATGGGCGCATGCATTTATCTTCCTCTTATATCCAAGCCCACAAAAAGGCAAGGGTGAGTAAATGAGGAAGTTGTATTAAATTTACCTCCAAAAAGGAAGAGTTGTATAAAGTTTTGTCTTTTATTCTGAAAAATATGAGTGAAAAATACGAGTGAGCTTACCAAAAGGGTACCAAAGGAGGCAAAAGCTATGGTCCGGAAACGACCAGCGTAGGCGTCAGAAATGAAGGCACCAACGAGTGGTGCAAAGTTTGTGATACCAAACCATAAACTCAGAATGTTAGAAGCAGTAACTTGGTCCAAGTGAAGTTCTCTTGTCAAATACACCATAAAGTTAGCAAACAAACCAAACACTGCCAACCTCTCAAAAGTTTCGTTCCCTGCAACATTATCCAAAATCCAGGAAAAATTAATAATTCATTATCAGTATCAGTATTTGGACTGGGACGAAGCTTTGCTGTAGTTCAATAAGTATTTTTTGATGTTGTTCTAATTTGAGTTTCACTTCTGTTTAAGAGTTTCAATCTTAAACATTGGATAATTAATTTATATTTATTAAAAATTATTAATTTAAAATACTATTAAATTTGTCAGTGATAGTTTTTAAAAATTATTCTTCGTAATAAAAAAATTAAACTCTTAAATTTTCTAAATAAGAGAGAAAAGGAGACACTCATAATGTTTATGAACCAAAACAATTACAAGCATGTTAGTAAAAAATATCTAATGCATGAAATGATTAGAAAATAATCTTAAAAAAGGACAAGTAAATTTGAAAACTTTCTTATAATTAAAGCAAGAAGTATAAATTACTGAGACGAAACTAACAAGAGTATATAAAAGTTGAGTGAAGTTGTACTAAGTTTGGCTTTTTTAAATTGTGTGGTTAAACTCAATTGAAATTGAGGGAGAATGACTGGATTTGAGTTTTATAAAGGAAGAACACAGTTAAGAATGTTTCACTTGCTATATGAGACAAGGATTGTAGTAGTATATTGATTCAAAAAAAAGTGTGAAAGCAGGAATTAGTAGTGGAGAGAAATTCATCTAGCTAGAGAAGAAAAGAGAAGTAGACCTAAAATAAAGGTTACGGCCTTCCATCCTCCACGCTTCTTCTTGGGGTTGGTATCTGATGATTCAGAAGCAGCTCGAGGAAGGTTTCTGAGGGTTGGCTCCATCTTTTCAGAAGGTGAAAAACATGAAGAAATGCATCTTCCAAGCCACCAAGAAGGGGTATTATCATGGTCCGTAGCCAACATCTTTTTTCACTATTTCTCACTTGTCTTTTTTCTCTAGCTAGTAGCTTATGTGAACTCTCCTCTAGAACTAGGTATCGTGTGGTTTTGGTATCAATTTCTTGGCTCAAATCGACAGATATTAAAAGGGCGTCTATTTACGTATTATGATTAGGCTTTTGGTGAGTGAAATTGCTGAGGAACAAGACCCTATTTATATGCACAAAAACAAAGATATGTTTAAGCGGTGGTTGTGGGGCACCATCGCATATATGGTGCTGAATTTCTAATAAATCTACACTCAGAAACACACTTTTGAGGTGTGCCACCTATTTATCAACTCATGCACCATCAATATTTATAATCAAGAATGATTGTGTTTTAGGTCTATATATTTTCATTTAGTTTTTTTAAAGAAACTAGCATTACATTATTTTAAAAACTGAAATATTAAATTTATCTATTCGAAAATACATATACCAAAAACGTAATTTTTCTTTGATAATTGCGTGAAGATTTTGCCATCATGAGTGGAAGAGTGGGGTGTGGTGGACCAAGTTCTTCCAGTGTGTATCAGTCATCACAAAGTTACACATTCAAATGTGATGAACCTATTTGCTTTAACAACCCTTAGCTCATCCGAAATATTTACAAAAGAAAAAAGATACCAAATCGTTAACATTCACTAACAGACATGTCTTGTTGAAATTTGTTACAGCTTTTAACTTTATAGAAGACTGCTGGATAGACTTGATTGCAAATGAAAATAAAATAGAGCGGTCCAATTAAAATTTCAGATCATCTTCGCACAATTACAACATTTTTTTCTATTCTATAGTTAATAAATTGATTAAAAATAATTATAAGAGTTAATTAAATAAAATCAAGCAAAATCATTATTATAACGATTATAATAGTGAGAGTCAATATAATTTCATTTCATACTCATTATCTCTATAAACTTTTTTTCTCCAGATTCAAAAGTTTACTTTTCTTTTTTCTAATATTTTGGGTTTTTTTTATCAACTCGATTTATTTTTCTCAATCTCAATGAAATGGTGATGAAGTGATGAAAAATTGTTATGATTAAAATTTCAATTAAAGTAAGTTTTTTCTTAATTCATATCCCAAGTTCATGTGGAGTTTTGTTATTGTATGTAAAATCATACTCGAACGGATGAATCTCTATTAAACTCAAATGATTTATTTGGTCTATGAATCAAACGTTATTTTTTAAATTTTCTAAGCTTTTGAAGTAATTCCTTGAATAATATAGTAATTAAGATAAGAGGATTTATTTTTTAGACATTTTTGAAATATTAGATTTGTTATATTTTCGACTAGTTGGGGGTAGAAAGATTTGTTAGATTAGATTGAAAAAGAAATTTGTGTTTGTATTTTCATTCCATGGTATTTATAAATTTAAAACTTTGAATGTTAGGTCTCAATTGAGAAATTTGAACTTCTGATAGTTGTGTTTTGTTGAGTTGGTATATTAGTAGGTTAGATTAGAAAACATATTTAAATTAAACCTTAAGACTTGTTAAGACAATTAGAATTGGTTGTTTAAATTGAGGTATGTTGGAATGAATTTGTAGAATTTTAGTAATTGTTGGTTTAATTTACACTTGAACTTGGGTGTGATATGTTTGATTTGAGTGATATTAGTTATTACGTATAATCTTTGCCATATATATGTTTCTTTTTTTTTTTTACATTTTATACTTGCTACCATGAACAAATTGTTTTTGTTAGAAAAGAAACTTGTTTTGAAAAAGATTTGCAAAAATGTAACTTCTAAATAATCCCTCAAGCGGACATCATTCAAAGAGGTAATCTCTCAGATTCATTTGCTAGTTTTGCTTAGTGGATTAGAATATGTCCGATAAATACACACTTGAGATCAATTAAAATATTTTTTCTTATAATATTTTCTCTGTTAATTAATCTTCACTTAGTGAAATTACCTTTTTTTTAACAGGTACATGATTATTTTCTATATGATCTTGAATTATTACAACTGATTATGATTTATGTTTTATTTGTGAATACTATATGATAATTTTGATTGAAATGATATGATATGTTGATTTAAATCATTTTAAAATCATATATATAAAATAATACGATGATACAATTATTTATTCTAAATAGTAAATATAATTTTTTATTTGAAAAATATATTTTAATTTTAATGAAGATCTAAATTTTATAAATTAAGACATCATGTTTTAAGAAGTTGAAAAATAATTCTTATAGTAGTAGAATCCAATATAAGTTTCTTTATAAAAGATTAATTTTAAAAAATGAAAAAAATGTATTAAATAATTAATTAGGAATTTAATTAATTTTAAGTAAACTATTTTTTTTTTTGAGAATATGTAAAGAGAACGAGTTGATACGATCTTAAAATTTTGGTTTTTAATAAGTAGTCATTTAAGTGGTTTCTGGAGCAAATTATATTCTTTCCTATTGAGACGTACTTGTATTAAATTTTATTTTCCTCTTCTATATATATTTATATAAATTTATAAACTTCTTGTTAGTATTCGTTATTTACAGAGTTATTTTATTATTAGCATCAACTACTTCAATATTTGATTGTCAAATTAGTGGATCCACTTTCATATTGTTCAAGTTTAACCTTATCTTGAGTTTAAATTAAACATATAATTGAATTATATACTAGCAATGAAAACTTTGTTGTTGAGAATTGTCCTACGTATCTTATCTCTAATAGAGGATAAATGTACTATTTATTAAGAAATAGAGATTTGGTAAGGAAGAAAGAAATAAAAGGAGAAGTATATCAAGTTTAACAATAAAAAATAAATTTATTAGTAATTATAACTTTTTCAAAAATTTTAACTTGAAAAACATTTTTAAAATCAATTTGAATTTTTTAACTCAGTCGATTTTTTCGGTTATGTCACATTCGACTTGCTTTATCTCAATTAAAATTTGATTACTAGTAAACTTTGGATCGCATATATGAGGTCGATTTCTGGTTCAACTAGTTCAATGATCAGGTTAGATTTTAACAAGAACATTAGGATCCAACAAATTACTATGTAATATGATTTTCTACCTTTGTTTGGCATATATATATATATATTTTTTTTTTTTATAAAATCACTAGATTACTATGATTTTAGCAATGGACACATTTTTGGCTTCGCAATAGAAATATTTATTAGATTAGATCAAAATTTTTTAAGGAAGCATCTCAAACCGTTTAAACAAGAAACCTGTATCATTTATGTGGGATCTAAAACAAATTAGAAAAAGTGAATCTCAAGTCGAATGAAACATTTCACAGAAATGCTCTTTGCAATTTGCAACCTACACCTACCAGAGACAAATACCATGGTGGAACATGATTTGTCTGTAAATAATTTAAACTTCGTTAGTCTTCCGAGATATACGGGTTATGGTGTTGGTCAGCAACGAACCACATGTCTATATAGTCAAAACACGAGTCCATAGAATATAACAATCGTTGGTATAGATAGAATTGGACTTACATGTTTATTTACTACATTTTTAGATTACAAATACTACTGAAATGATATTTCACTTATAGTGACAGAACAACATCGACAACATGGAAACATCAGGTTTTCACAACGACCTTGAAATGATAGCTACGAGAACAAACTATGAACCATAACATGTTTAACAAAGCCAATGCGGCAATGACGAAATAGAAGTACCCCAATCTGCCCTTATTAATGTCAGCATCAAGCCAATCTGGCTGGCCTTGCTTCCCAGTAAAAGAATGCACAAAGTTCACTATGAAGCTGCACAAGTTAGTAGCAAGTGAAACATTGACGCATAGCAAGGAATTGACAATACTTCTCAAGCCCTCAGGGGACTCATTGTTGAAAAACTCTATGTGACCAACTGTTGCAAACACATGACAACATGCTAAAAGAATGCACTGAGGAGCCAGCCACAGCACTGACATGGGTGCAACCCCATCTGATGCACCAGATGAAATGGCCAATTCCCTTCTCTTGACCTCCACCAACCCTGAAACTAACATTGCTAGAAAACCAAAAGCATGTCCAAATCCAATCCTTTGAAGGGTTGTGAGTCCCCCTTCTTGCTTTGTTACTTTCTCTAGTGCAGGAACAAGAATTCGATCGTACAATGGGAGCAATATGCCTATTGCCACCAGCATTATCGCAGTTACTAAGCCAGGAGGAATCTCAAAGTTATGTCCCAAGTTCCTATCCATTTTGATGGCTTGTGATATTGAAAACACAGTTTGCTGTGTTACTGGTAAGTAGACTATGATGCTGGTTGCGAATATCGGCATGATTCTAAGTAAGCATTTGAGCTCCTCGACTTGTTGGATGCTACTAAGTCTCCAAGGGTTTTTGTTCGATCCCTCATTGTCAAATTCATCCCCCACCACTAAAGCAGCTTTGTTCAAGCATCTAAGAAACAAAAATCAGTGACACAAGAAATATTGGTCAGTATTTATAATTTACCAAAATTAATTCAACCTTTCATATTCTAAGGAAACAATTTATTGACATTAGCAACCATTACTCAATTTGATCCATTGACTTTCGGTGATCTTGTAAATAAGTTTACCTCTTTGTAATTTTAAGCAGGCATAAATAATTAACATTTATTTACCCAAACTCGTTTGTAAGGACCAGCTTTCCTTCTGAACCATGTTGGAGTGGTGGATCATAAAATGCTCCTTGTGTGTACCCCTCAGCAGGCATGTGCAAATGGCGCTTGCGTTGTGCTGCAACTAGCACTTGAGCTACGCTAGAAAAGGTGCTTCCCGAAGGCTCAACATGGGCATAAACTTTGGAACCGGCAAAGAACAAAGAAATTGAAACAATCATATAGAGAATGGGCAGTGCAAAACCAAGGGTCCAACTGATAGAATCCTGGATATAAACCGATACAGCTTGGTTGATCAACAGGACCAGTGTCTGTGTTGTGAAGTAGAGAGTGTAGAAGCTGCTACTTTCATGCCTTCCTTCAGCAGTGGTCAAATCAAACTGTTCAACGGCAAAGGGAACAGTGCAAGGCCTAATTCCACCAGAACCAACAGATAACCAGAACAGACCAAAAATTAAGACACCCATTTGGAAATTTGATTGGCCTGGACACACACCAGTCTGCTGCTGCTCAATGGAGCATGGTGCAGGATGAAATTGTGGCACACAAGCAGTTAGCATCACAATTACCATGCCCTATTCAATTAGAAACAAAGGTTACAATCCAAATTATTAAACATTCACCATTGATTCTATTGTAGTTGTATATGAAAAACTTTAAGATATAAATTGTAATCAATCCAAAGGAAAGTCAAAGGTACCAAAAGGCTAGCAAACGATGCATAGGCAATTGTTCGAAACTTTCCCAAGTAGGCATCGGCTAAAAAGGCTCCAATCAGAGGAGTAATATTGGAAGCAGCAAACCAAGCGTTCAAAATGTTTGCTGAAAGAACCTGATCCATGTTATACACTTTCATCATATACACCACAAAATTTGCCGACATTCCATACGTTGCTAGCTTCTCGATCATGTCATTTCCTGCACATTTCATTTTAATTATACCCCCAAGCACAATTGAATTGTCAAGTATCAACATAAACCTTTTGGTTTCTTATTTTATTGTTTTCCCTTTCAGTTTGATCTCTTTAAATCAGAATGTTCATTTTGGTCCCTTAGTAAAATGTGACAAACTAGGAAATGTGTTAAATACGAGTTTTTGTCTCATACAATTTAACATTAACACTGATGCAAGAATCAATTAGTGTAAAAACTCATTATATTTAGAAGATGCAATTCAAATAAAAAACTGAGAGACAAAGGCATTTTAGTCTAAAAAAGGTATAAAAAAGCTTGGATGCAGACCCAGAATGTAAGGCATGGCCATCCATCCAGGCTTCCTAAGGTGTGTGTTTGGCTCTGGTTGAGCAATGTTTTCTTCATCTAGCAATTTTTGTTGCAGAGAGGGCATTGAATTGCGTTTTTGGCTACCAAATGAAAAGAGTGAGCGCAACATATTCATTGTGAATAGCTTAATCAGTTTCTGTAACTTCTGTGTGGAAAATGTGAAAAACTATGAACCTTATATAAAACAAAATTTTGGTCTTGCAAAAACACTATGAAACAAGAAAAAGCTTAGTACTGAACTGTCATGTAGATGCTTTGATCCTTGTCATATGAAAAATCCACTAAGAAAAGTGCTTTTTTTACTACATTTTTAAGACTTGCTTTCACGTTTGAATTTATTAATTATACCATTAAATGCCTTCCTTAGTTCTTATAATTCATTCTCTAAATAAACTTTGACCAAGTTCTACGTTAGACATACTTTTATTAAGAATTAGTTTTGAGTATACTATTTGTAAAGATATATCCTTAATTACTAACTGTTTTCTAAATTCAATCTTAGCTATTTATATTTAGTATCATCATACAAAGAACATTTTAAGATCTACTTTTTAATATTCTCGTCAATAAAAAATTGAAGCAATGAATATATTAATTATGAAAGACATTAAAATAATCACTAGAACTAATAAAATAGTGTTAAAAATTAAAACGTGTCTTATTAATGGAAGGGTGATTATATAAAAATGTATAAATTCAAGATATATTTCTTGTTGCTTTACATTATTTAGTTTTTTAATCTTGATGAATGAATTAAATCTGTCTTATAAAAAGGATTGGAACGAGTCTTACTTCTACTTAAAAAAAAATAAAACAATAAACATTTTTTTAATTATTTAACAACTAACTTAAAAGTAATGAAGATGTCTTTGAAAAGAGAATGTTCAAAAAATATTTGGGAAAACTCAATTAAAAGTCACATGACCACGAGGTGTTTCACGGTATGCTTGTTTAAACTTTTTTAGAATTTTTTTAATAAAATAATCATGTATTATTATTTTATAAAACAATTATTCTAATAGGAAAGTTTATTTGTCAAAGTGAATTAGCATTATCATAGTGTAAAAAAGTTTAAACTTTTTAATTTTTTTTTTCTAAATTTTTGATAGAGAAGTCCGTGAGTCCATTTTGCCCCTAAATAGAACGGAACGGATCAAAACTTGTGGATTGTGGCCCATTTTGGCCCTAATAGTTTCCTTACAAGTTTACACAATCTTAACTTGAGTACTTTTTGTGTATCATTAATATCTTTAGATAAAGAATATATGTTCTTTAGTTCAGTTTGTATTTCATTGAAAAAATACTTATAAATTTAATTTCAAAATCAGAGCTTTAAAAAATAAGGAAGTTATTTGTCAAAATTTCCTTTTAAAGCTTAAAAGCTCATGTAAAAATAAACATTTTTTTTATAAAACTGTATTTATAAAATAGAAATTCATATATTGAAAAACAAACTATGTATAAAATTAAATTGTGGAATAAATGCTATAATAAAAATAAATGAATAAATTTAAAAATTTAAAATGTAAAACATTAATTATAAAAAGATGTCAAAGTTGCTTTAATTAATAGAATTTTATGTTCATGATGAGTAACAAATAGGTATAACATTAATTTTAAAAAATAAATATTAATTAATAAGAATAAAATAGTTATGTTATTAAATATTTTTGGTCAATAATATTTTTAAAAATTAAAGTCACATTTATTATTTGAAAATCAATAAGTGTAAGGGGGAGCATATATAATTATTTGATCTTATATTGCAATATTGGTACGAACGTTTGAGTGACTTTATTAAAATATTAAATGATAGTTTGATATATAAATACAATAATGTTAATAATTTTATCTTCATATTTAAAAAAGTTCTATTGTAAAAGATATATTTAAATTCATGTTGACTTGGACTCCTAATCATATGAAACTATTTGGTATATAGAAAGAATACACATTTTTTAAATATTTTTATAAAAAAAATTTCATATTTTCATATTTTTAATATATAATAATTAAATATTTATATATTTTTCTTATAAAAATCCTTTAATTTTATATTTAAAAATTAAATTTTAATTAATATGTTAATTATTAAATAAAATATCATTTTATTAAAAACATAAATGAGATACATATTTGTTTAAAGATGAGAATATATATCAATATCCTTTAACAAAGTATAACAATGTTAATATATATATATATATATATATATATATATATATATATATATATATATATATATATATATGATAATGTAGATTTTATTTGATAAAAGCACAACACATAACATAACCAAATTCAAATAATACAAATTAATCAACAACTAAATTATGAGTAATATTATGAGTAACCATCAACAAAATCAAATAATACAAATTAATCAACAACCAAATTATGTTATTAGACTTAAAAGTTCATAATACGATAATTACTTGTTAGATTCAAAATCTTATAAATAGAGTCTCATTCTTCAGAAAATATTCACTTAATCTCATATCTATTTACTTAATATTTATTTTTATACTCTTATTAACTTGAGCACGTGGATCTTTACTCGGAACATGATAAATAAAACTTGGATAGAAATCAACTTAATTATAATTCGATTTTTCTGAAATTAACATCACATCACTTCAGATAAATTTTAACACAAACAATCAATATAATATATAATTTTAAAACTACATTCTATATAAATTAATAGTTGGTATATTAGTTAATGTATAGAAGTGAGTATATAGTTTTCTTTGAAAGGTTTGGTTACTTATAAACCACGTTTGATTCTTTCTCGGGGGTTCAATAAAAAAAGTACACATAAGCACATATTTTTATCCAACAAATGCCAAAACATTTAACTTTATGATTAGGCTCTATGTTGCCAGTGGGTCCTTGAACAAATTTACGTGTCTATCTACACCTTCCCAACATCAACATCTTAAGCTAACTTTCGAATTCTTTACTAATTCATTTCCACCAGATTTACTTTCTTAGCCACAACCCATCCCTTTTATAATCTAGTAATTAAATACATTAAGAACTGACTAGTGTTCATGAACCTTGAGCTTCACTTTAGCTAGATCAAAGTAAAAAGAGATGCTTAAAAGTTAAATTAGAAGTGTTCTTCCTTTTTGGATCACAAACCTGCTTTTGACCTTAAGTGAATAAGAATCTCAAAGTATTATAAAAGTGCTAGAAAAAAAATCTAAAGATTTGGAATAAAGAAGTTTTCGTAAAGATAAATAACATAAAATAAAAAAAAATTAGTGAACTTTCACAGTAAAAATAATGGATTGGATGCAAAAAGAAAGAAGAAAAAAAAAATATTCGCAATCGAAGTAAATCAATTTTCGTGAATGTAATGATCTGTACTTAACTTTTATTAATATCATTCACAAACTGATGTAAAAGGTGTTCGAACCCAATACTTCATGTTTATATATACTAGTCACAGTTACTATATCAATACTAACTCTTGAACATACATTTATTAATAATAATAATAAGTATAATATTAATAATAATATTAATATTAACAGTAATAATATTAACAATAATATTATTAATTACAAAGATGTCTTTTCCATTCACATATTTGAGAATACCGATAAGGAGAATCCTAGAAAGTTGTGAAGATGTGGAATACTATGATACTTAAAATTTAAAAGAGACTTAAAGGAAGACAACTATATCTTTCGTTGGTAGAGTTAGTATGATTAAATCTCTAATTACAACCTTACCTCACTTTTTCTTATCCCTTTTCAATGTTTAAAATTAATTTTTATGAAAATTTTAGAAAAACACGAACACAATTTCTATTGAAATGGGGTTTAGAAGAAAAGAAAATAGCATTAGTGAAATGATCAAAGATATGCAGACCAAATGAAGTAGGAGGATTATATATAAAGAAGGAAGTACAATTATTTAATGATTCACTTTTAGAAAAATTGAAGTGGTGATATGCAAGTAAAAATCAAGGATTGTGTAAAGATATATTAGAATCCGAATATGGAGATTTGAGAGAAATTAAAAAAGCTTGGTCAATCCAAAAGTACAAATCAATGCGGTGGAGGGACTTAAAGAAAATAATCGAATAAGGAAATAATCAATATTGATTTTACAATAATATAACCTAAAACCTAGGAAGAGGTACAAAAATTAATTTCTAGTAAGCTAGGTTGAACGAGGATGTACCTTATGCTAAAAGATGGAATGTACAAAAAATCAAATTTAAAGCAAGCTTTGGTTGGTATCAGAGATGGGGACTTGGCATATTAACATCTGGGAATGAAAAATGATTTAGAAAAGAGATTGGTTTGAGTGAGAACTAGTCTAGGTAGCTAGATTAATGCAAGAATTATAAGAAAATATTTTAATAATACAAGGTCAGTATATACAGGTTTGAAAGTTAGTGTGGCAAAATGGGTTGAAAACCTTGGCAAAAGGAGTGTTGGCCCTAATTTTTTTTTCACCTTTGTTTCTTCTAATTTTATTTTTTTTAAATTTTTATATATATATATATATATATATATATATATATTATTAAAAATATATTTAATCATATGACTATTTTTTATATTTTTAATTGATTAATTAATGTCTCTAATGAAATAAATTAAAATAATTATTATTTTTATATATTAAATTACTCCATTATAATCAATAATTAAAACTTGTAAGTATTAATAATTTAAATTGTAATACTATTACATAGTATAATATAAAAAATTAATCCTTTAAATTATTGTTTATTTTAATTAAAAGAAAACAGTTGAGTAAGCCTGTCGCGTCTTGACTTTATAACCTACCAATTTAGCATGTTAGATAAGATGAGACAAAGTGGACTGGCGGATTGAAAATAACAATCGTCAAATTTTAGTAAGCTAGCAAGCCAGCCCACTGGCCAAGACGTATTTGCCACCCTTAGAAAGAAGATGAGTCTAAAAGAATTTACAGTCAAATTTACATTTAAAGAAAAATATAAAACAATATCAAGGAAAAGAAATGATTTCTTTTATTTAATATGAAAGATAAAAGCAATTCTAAGTGCATTGCACTTGGTATGGAGGGAGTGATAGAATTGTGTAACAACTAAAAATAATCTTAAACATAGAAGTTATTAGTATCTATAATTTATATGGCATCTGTGCATCTTATGAAGATTTCATTAAACACTTATTTTTTAATGTTAGTAATATAATGTAACTTGAAACCTATTCAATAAATAGATATGATTAATAAAAATTCATCATAATCAAACTATGCAACATTTTTTTCATTTGTCTTCCTGGGTATAAATACTAAAGGTAATATGATTTGAAAAATTATGTGGATAATAATAAAGATGGTACCATTGTTTAGAGAAGGTAAACGGGGACAAAATAAATTTTAAGGCATGCACATTAAAAGCATGGACATAGATTAAACATTAAATATAAAAAACAACCTTCTCATACTTTGAATGACGTTTATGCAAAAAAAAAAAAAAAAAAAAAATAAAAA
>Ga0209489_104278_pt1 | contig 26522 bp, 22 predicted proteins | sample SiratrowhiteBW_FD_187527 | JGI IMG/M metagenome (GOLD analysis project Ga0209489, IMG submission 187527) | Root nodule microbial communities of legume samples collected from California, USA - Siratro white BW (SPAdes) (version 2) | ecosystem: Host-associated > Plants > Roots > Nodule | place... | reverse complement strand
CGTGCGGATAGCGGCCAGTCCGTCGGAAGGATGATCGAGCAACATCGTCGTCTCCAGGTTGAATGGATTCAGCAACCCTCAGTCTGGCCTCAGACCTGGTCGCTATCCACTCCCCATGGAATCTTCGCTGCGCTCGCAATGACGGAGGAGAGGGATCGGCGCTAAGGGGAGTGTCCCAATGAGGAGACAGCGCTCTCCCCAACCCTCTCCCGCAAGCGCAAGAGGCAGCGCACCACCTGCGCAGGTGCAGCCGGACTGAACTCGATGTAGCCTAAGCCTTCTCCGGCGGCGCCTGCCGCGCCTCGCCGCTCGACACCAGCAGCACCGAGACCTTCGATTGCCTGAGCACCGCGTCGGCGACGCCGCCGAAGGAAAGGTGATCGGCCTGGATGCGGTCGACGCCCATGACGACGAGGTCGATGTCGGTGGTATCGATCTCGCGCAGGATCGCGGCCTCCGGCACCCGGTTCAGCCGCAGCGTGGTGGTGATGTCGACGTCGTATCGAGCCGCGAGATCGCTGGTGTCCTTGAGGATGCCCGTCTCCTGGCTCAGCCCGCGCGAAGTGCCGCGCTGTGCGCCCTTGTCGCGCGTCGTCGCCACATAGATCACCCGGAGCGAGCCTGAGCCCGCCAGCGCCACCGCGATCTCCGCACCGCGCTTGGAAACGGCGCTGCCGGAAACGGGAACGAGGATGTTGAGCGCATCGGGCATTGGCTGCTTCAGATGCTTGCCTTTGGCGGCCACGATGGCGAGCGGTCCGTCGAACGTTGCGGCGATATCCTCGATCTTGCGATCGAAACGGTCCTTGGCGGCGGCCACCTTGGCGACGCCGACGACCAGGAGGTCGAAGCCCTTGCGCGCTTCGTCGGCAATGGTCTCGCCGAGCTCCGCGCGCCCGGTGCGGGTGACGACGTCGATGCTGCCGGCATTGCCATCGCCGTTGGCGGAGACGGTTTCGGCGGCCTTCTTGACCACGGCTTCGTGACTCTCATGGCGGCCCTTCTCCTGCTCCTCGGCGTGCTTGCCGATATGCAGCACCGTGATCGGCAGGCCGCGCATGCCGGCGATCAGGCCGGCGACGTGGGCGGCGAAGGTGGCGTTGGGGCTCTCGTCCACCGCCAGCAGGGGACGCTCGAGATTGGCGATGAAGCCGCGCTTCTCGAATTCTTCCCGCTCGAGCCGCTCCTTCTCCTCCTCGTTCATCGGCAGCCTGGCCAGCGCCGCGCGCAGCATCGGCGGCATCGCCATCGTCGTCACGATTGCCATGGTCACGATCATCGTGAACAGGTTCTGACTGAGCACGCCGATGGAGAGGCCGATGGTTGCGATGATCACCTCGGTCGAGCCGCGCGCATTCATGCCGCTGGCGAGCGCCAGCGACTCCCTGGCATTCAGCCCTCCCAAGGTGCCGCCGACGAAGGCACCGCCGAACTTGCCGACGCTGGCGATCACGACCAGGAGTCCGGTGAGCATCAGGAGGCTGGGATCGCGCAGCACCGAGAGGTCGGCGCTGAGCCCCGCCAGGCCGAAGAACACCGGCATGAAGAAGCTCGAGATCAGGCCGCGCAGGCGCTCGTCGATCTGCCGCGTCAGGATCGGCGACTCGCCGACGAGAATGCCGGCGACGAAGGCCCCGAGCACGGTGTGGACGCCGATCAGGTGCGTGATCAGCGCCATGACGCCCATCAGCACCAGGATCACCGTGATGACAGGCGCGGCGCTGACCAGGTTGTCGTTGGCCCAGCGGATCAGCTGGAACACCAGGCGGCGGCCGATCGTGAAGCTGATGGCGAGGAAGGCGAGCGTCCCCAGCACGGCTTTGGCCACCGAGGCGATGTCGAGCGTGCCGTGCGAGGCCAGGCTGAAGATGACGGCGATGATGATCCAGCCGATGGTGTCATCGATGACGGCGGTCGCGACGATGATCTGCCCGACATTGCGGCGCATGAAATTCATCTCGCGCACCACCACGGCGACGATCTTCACGGAGGAGATCGACAGCGCCGTGCCCATGAACAACGACGCCACCAGGCGCTCCTGCGGATTGGGCAGCAGTGCATCCGGCAGGAACTCGCCGAGTGCGAAGCCGCAGGCGAAGGGCACCAGGATGCCGGCAATCGAGATCGCGATCGCGGCCTTGCCGACCTTCCGGACCAGCTTGAGATCGGTCTCCATGCCGGTCAGCAAGAGCAGCAGCAGAATGCCCACTTGCGCGATGCCGTCGATCATCGCCTTCTGCTCGGGCGTCTTGGGGAAGATCGAGGCTTGCGCCTCCGGCCAGATCCAGCCGAACAGCGACGGCCCCAGGATGATGCCGGCGAGCAGTTCGCCCATCACCGAGGGCTGGCCGATCCGCTGCATGATCTCGCCGAGGCCGCGGCCGAGCGCCATCAGCAGCGCGATCTGCAGGATCAAGAGCGACTCGGAGGGTCCGGCCGATTTGCCGCGTTCGGCGGCGACTGCAATGGTGGTTAGGATAAGCGCCGCGGGGACAAGGCCGACCGTTCGGAGCAGGCGCCATGGCATGCAGGTATCTTTCCCCCTTGATCTATCCCGGGCGTCGGGGCCACAGGGGATAGAACCCGCGGAAGGCAGAGCGGGTTCCGCCGCACCGGCGGGTTCAGGGGGCGAAAACAAAAAGTGCGAAAACAACCCCATGCACAGTAGAGATGGGGTTGAAAAACCTCACGAAATTTCGGACTTGCCGAAACGACTTGCTCCGTCGGGCAAAACACTGGCAGAATGGGATAATGGGCAGGCAGCGGGGGAAGTACCGCCGCAGGTCCCGCCGCCCGCCACATTCCCCGTCATTGCGGGCGCAGCGCAGCGTCTCTTCGACGGTGCGCTGCTGAGCCGGGGCCCATGCCGCCGAGACACTCGCCTGTAATTTTCTGGGTCCCGGCTCTGCGCAGCAACGCCAACGCGTTACAGCTTGTCCGGGACACGAGAGCCTCTCACGCCGGCTGCGGCGTCCTGATCTCGCGCGGCAGAATCAGCGCGGCGGCGATCGCGAGCAGGCAGAGGGCGGCGAAGGCGTGCAGCATGGTGACGAACCCGCCCTGCTCGTAGAGCCAGGCGACCAGGCCGACGGAGGCGCCGGCCGCGGTGAAGCCGACGAAATAGCGCACGGCATAGGCGCGCGAGCGCCACTCCTCGGTGGTGTACTTGCCGACCATGGCATCGTTCACCGTGACCTGGCCGAACGCGCCCATGACGATGCCGATCGAGACCACGATCAGCGGCAGATTGTTCAGGCTCGCGGCCAGATACAGGAACGGCGCCAGCATGAAGGACAGCGGCAGCGCCACCGTCTTCAGCGAGTAGCGGTCGAGCAGCCGGCCGATCGTATATTGCGTCATCGCGCCGAACACGTAGACGCAGGCGGCGATGACCCCGAGCAGCGCCGGGCTTTTGGTGAGATCAGCGAGCCGCTCGGCGAACAGCTTTGGCAGCGCGACTGTGACGGCGTTGAAGGTCGTGGAGATCGCGATCACCACGATCAGCAGCGACAGCACCACGCGCCACATGTCCTGTTTTGCCACCCGCGCCTGGGCCGCCGCCTGCTTCGAGCCCTTGCGGTCCTCATGCACGACGCTCATCGCGAAGCCGATGCCGATCAGGATCGTGACCACGCCGGGAACGATGAACGCAAAGCGCCAGCCGAGATACTGGCCGATCACGCCGGTGACCAGGGCCGACGAGGCGACACCGAGATTGCCCCAGACGCCGTTGATGCCCATCTCGCGGCCGAGCCGGTCGGCATAGGACACGATCATGGCAGTGCCGACGGGATGATAGATCGAGGCGAAGATGCCGATGGCGAGCAGCGCGGCGCCGAGCTGCACGGGAGTCTGCACGAAGCCGACCGCGATCATGGAGGCGCCGATGCCGATGAAGAAGATCAGCATCATGTGACGACGGCTCCAGCGATCCCCGAGCCAGCCGGTGAGCAGCGAGCCCGCCCCGAAGGCAACGAAGCCCGGCGTCGCGTAAGGCAGGAGTTCCGAATAGGCCATGCCGAGCGCCGGGCCCATGATGATGACGGCGGCGGCGAAGATCAGCATCGAATAATGGTCGATGAAATGGCCTGCATTGACGAAACTGATGACCCGGCTGGGGCTGTTCATTTCCCAAATCCTCTCCTGCTCCGAAAATGAGGTATATGTCTTGCGAATGACGGGATGCTGCCAATGACTGTCTTGGAAACGCCAATCCTCCGCGAGGTCCGGAGCAACCACCGCTCGCCCGCGGGCGTGCACCTGGTCGCCCGCGATTATCCCAAGGGGATGCGGATCGAGCCGCACCTGCACCGCGAGGCGCAGCTGATCTATGCGACCAGGGGCACCATGCAGGTGACGACGCCCGGGGGACGCTGGCTGGTGCCGCCGGACCGGGCGGTCTGGGTGCCGGCCGGGCTCGAGCACGCCATCGACCTGCTCGCCGACATCGAGATGCGCACGCTGTATTTCGACCTGTCCTGGCTGAAGCGCCAGCAGCGCTATGACGGCCTGACCAGGGAATTCGTGGTGCGGGTGTCACCGCTGCTCAATCAGGCGATCCTCGCGTTGTTCGATGCAGGCAACACCGAGGAGCGCACCGAACTGCTGGTGCGCCTGGTGATGCTGGAATTGCACCAGGCCGAGGATTCCACGACGTTCGTGCCGCTGCCGCGCGAAGTGCGCTGCCGCCGCGCCGCGATGATCGTGCTCGACGATCCCACCGGCCTGCACGACATCGACACCTTGGCGCGCGCGGTCGGAACCTCCGTGCGGACGCTGTCGCGGCTGTTCTCGACCGAGACGCAGCTCAGCTTCAAGAGCTGGTGCCAGCGCGCGCGGATTGCGGCTGCGATCCAGCGGCTGTCGACGGATGCAAATGTCTCGGTGAAACAGCTCGCCACGCAGCTTGGCTATGCGAGCGTGCCGGCGTTCTCGGCGGCGTTCCGCCAGGTGACGGGGCGGACGCCGACGGAGTTTGCGGGGAAGGGGTAGCCCCAATCTCGTCATTGCGAGCGCCTTGCGTAACTCTCTCCCCCGTCATTGCGAGGAGCTCGCGACAAAATTGCGCAGCAATTTTGCGCGGATGCGACGACGCAATCCGGAATCCCTCCTCGGAGGCAGTCTGAATTGCTTCGCTGCGCTTGCGATGACGGCGGGTGAGGTGGCCGCCGCGTTCTCCAAATCCCGCTGGTCTGAACATGCCGTCATTCGCCAAACGCACACTCCAACTAAAGATGCCGCGTCCCCCTCCTTGATTGTGATCGGCTTCTGCCCAAATCCCATGTAAGCTTCCGCAACGCACAAACCTGAATCGAAAGCCCAGATGGCCAACGCCTTCTTCTCCGACCTGCTCGCCACCATCTCCGAGCGCGGCCGCACGCTGCTTCGCCGCGGCGACGCCTCGGACACCAAACGAGATGCCGATGGACTGCTCGAGCTTTGCGGCGCGCTGCTGTCCGGCCGGGGCGAAGCCTCCGGCACTGCCATGGCGCGCGAGGTGCTCGATCTCTATCAGGAGCTGGATGCGGCGGGACGCCGCGCCTTTTTCGAAGGATTGGTGCGCTTTTTCGGCCCCGACCGGGAACGACTTTCCAAGGCGATCGAACAATGGCGCGCCAAGCCGAGCGACGAGGATGCCACTGCCCTGCACTTCGCCTCCGAGCCGCGGCGGCAGGAACTGATCCGCCGCCTCAACCGCGCGCCGGGTGGCACCGGCGATCTCGTCAAGATGCGCGCCGATCTGCTCGGCATGATGAACGGGCACACCGATCTCGCCGCGCTCGACCGCGACGTCTCGCACCTTCTCTCTTCGTGGTTCAACAGGGGGTTTCTCGTGCTGCGCAGGATCGACTGGTCGACCCCGGCCAACATCCTCGAAAAGATCATCCGTTACGAAGCCGTGCATGAGATCTCCGACTGGGACGATCTGCGCCGCCGTATCGACCCGGTCGACCGCCGCTGCTACGCCTTCTTCCATCCCGCAATGGTGGACGAGCCCCTGATCTTCGTCGAGGTGGCGCTGACAGAGACGATCCCGGGCGCGATCGCGCCGCTGCTCGCGGTCGACCGCCAGCACCTTCCCATCGAGAAGGCGCGCACCGCCGTGTTCTATTCGATCTCCAACACCCAGCGCGGCCTGGGCGGCATCTCCTTCGGCAGCTTCCTGATCAAGCAGGTGGTGGAGGAGCTGCGCCGCGAATTGCCGAAGCTCGACACCTTCGTGACGCTGTCGCCGGTGCCCGGCTTCATGGCCTGGGTGAAGCAGGACAAGGAGCTGCCGCTGGCGGACGAGGACCGCGAGGCGCTGAAGCGTCTCGATGATCCCAAATGGTTCGAAAGCCCCGAGACGGCGGCACTGCTTCGCGGCGTGCTGGAGCCGCTCGCCGCCTACTATTTCCTGAGGGCGCGCACGCCGAAGGGCCGGCTGATCGATTCCGTCGCCCGCTTCCATCTCGGCAACGGTGCCCGGCTCGAGCGCATCAACTGGATGGGCGACCTCTCGCCCAAGGGCGTGCGGGAGTCCGCCGGCGTGATGGTCAACTACCTCTACCGCCTCGACGACATCGAGAAGAACCACGAGGCCTATGCGAACGACGGCGAGGTGGTGGCGTCCAGTGCGGTGAAGAAGCTGCTGAAGGGCGAGGGACGAAGGCTGCTGGACATGCGGCTGTCGTAAAGAGGCCGCGTCACAGCGTCGTTGCGAGCACAGCGAAGCAATCCAGACTGCCTTCGCGGACAGATTCTGGATTGCTTCGCTTCGCTCGCAATGACAAAGAACGTGGCGGCACCTCGCCTGCACCGAGCCTGGCCGGGCGCAGCTGCGGCAGCAAGGCCTAATTAGCCGAGACTTGCATGACGCCATATAGCCCGGCAGCTCCGACACCGTCCGTAGAGCGGATCGATGCCATCGACGTGCTCAGGGGCATCGCCCTGTTCGGCGTCATGGCGATCAATCTCGTGATGGAATTTCGCATTTCGATCTTCGAGCAGTTTCTCGGCCCCAAGACACTCGCTTCGCCCATCGACCGGACCATCGAAACGATCCTGACACAGGCTATCGAGCTCAAGGCATTCGCGCTGTTTTCGCTGCTGTTCGGCGCAGGTCTTGCCATTCAATTCGACCGGCTCGCCGCCAGCAAACGTCGCACCGTTTTGCTCCTGCGCCGGCTTGCCGTGCTGCTGGTGTTCGGCATTATCCACCTTTGCCTGATCTGGAATGGCGATATCCTCGCCGAATATGCGCTAGCCGGATTCATCGTGCTACCATTGCTGTTTGGCCCACGCTGGCTGCTCGCTTTCGCCGCAGTGACATCTCTGGGGCTGTATCTGGCGATGCAGGCTTTTCCGCCGGCTGGATTGTTTCCCAGCCGGACTATGATCTGGCGCGATGCCATGGACGCCAATCGCATCTATGCGACGGGCGGCTTTCTCGATGTGCTGGCGTTTCGGCTGCGCGAAATTCCCCTGATCGCTTCGCTCCACGCATTCGTCTTTCTGCGTACGATCGGGCTATTTCTTCTGGGAATACTGGCCTGGCGTAGCGGCATCGTGCAAAACACCCGCGCCCTGTTCGTCATCGCGCTTCCCGCGCTCGCTCTCGGCGCGGGCCTGCTTTATCGCGGCATCGAGCCGCTCGGCACCACCCTGTTGGCGCTGGGCTATGGCGCCGCCATCCTCGCCATCGCCCATTTCGATCGCGGCAAGAAGCTGCTCGGCTGGGCCGCGCCGCTGGGACGGATGGCCTTCACCAACTACATAGCGGAGTCCCTCATCTTCGGTTGGATCTTTTACGGCTACGGCCTCGGCCTGTTCGGCCGGCTTGGCGTCGCCGAGGCTCTCGCCATCGGCATTGCCGTCTACGCCGCACAGGCGCTGTTCAGCGTCTGGTGGCTGCGTCGCTATCGCTACGGCCCGCTCGAATGGCTGTGGCGGTCGTTGATGTATGGGGCGCGACAGCCGATGGCGGCGGTGGAGGCGGGGAAAGAGCGATAAAGCCGCCGCAGGCGGAGACATACGAGAACGTCACGGCTCTCTCCGCCGTCATTGCGAGCGCAGCGAAGCAATCCAGACTTGCCTCCGCGGTAAGATTCTGGATCGCTTCGCTCGCAATGACGTGTGTGTCGCCACAGTCGGGCTACTCCGCCAGCGCCTTCATTTCCTTGTAGAGATCGGACTTGCCTTCGAAGCCGATGCCTGCAAGCTCGGGCATGGTGATGTGGCCGTTCTCGACGCGGACGCCGTCCGGGAAGCCGCCGTAGGGCTGAAACAGGTCGGGGTAGCTTTCGTTGCCGCCTAAGCCGAGGCCGGCGGCGATGTTGAGTGACATCTGGTGGCCGCCGTGCGGTATGCAGCGGCTGGGGGACCAGCCGTAGGTCTTCAGCACCTCGAGCGTGCGCTGGTATTCGCACAGGCCGTAGGACAGCGCGCAGTCGAATTGCAGCCAGTCGCGATCGGGGCGCATGCCGCCGTAGCGGATCAGGTTGCGGGCGTCCTGGTGGCTGAACAAGTTTTCGCCTGTCGCCATGGGAGCCGGATAGAATTCGGCGAGCGCCGCCTGCAGCGCGTAGTCGAGGGGATCGCCGGCCTCCTCGTACCAGAACAGGGGATAGTCGCGCAGCATTTTTGCGTAGGCGATTCCCGTTTCCAGATCGAAGCGGCCGTTGGCGTCGACGGCGAGTTGCGCGTCGTTGCCGATCTCCTTCAGCACCGCCTCGATACGCGTACGATCCTCGTCGATCGGCGCGCCGCCGATCTTCATCTTGACGACGTTGTAGCCGCGATCGAGATAGCCGCGCATCTCGCCGCGCAGCATCGAAAGATCCTTGCCGGGATAATAGTAGCCGCCGGCGGCGTAGACGAAGACGCGCGGATTGGCGGTGACGCCGTGGCGTTCGGCGAGCAGGCGGAACAGCGGCTTGCCGGCGATCTTCGCCGTCGCATCCCACACCGCCATGTCGATGGTGCCGACCGCGACCGAGCGCTCGCCATGACCGCCGGGCTTCTCGTTGGTCATCATCGCGCCCCAGACCTTGTCGGGGTCGAGATTGTCGCCGGCGCTATTGAGCAGCGACTTCGGATCGGCTTCGAGAATGCGCGAGGCAAAGCGCTCGCGGATCAGGCCACCCTGCCCGTAACGGCCGTTGGAGTTGAAGCCGTAGCCGACGACGCGCTTGCCGTCACGAACGACGTCGGTGACGACGGCAACTAAGCTCGTCGTCATCTTGGTGAAGTCGATATAGGCGTTGCGGATCGGGGACGAGATCGGTTTTGTGATCTCGCGGACGTCGGTGATGCGGACGGACATGGGGTTGGCCTTTGGTGGTTGTTGTCGTCGTTGCGAGCGAAGCGAAGCAATCCGGATTGTCACCGCAGAAAGATCCTGGATTGCTTGGTCGCATCCGCGCAAAATTGCTGCGCAATTTTGTCGCGAGCTCCTCGCAATGACGAGGAGAGAGCGGCGCGCGCTCAGTTCAAACTATTTCTTATCCCTGAAATACGGCTCCACCGGGCCGTGCACCTTGATGGTCAGCGGGTTGCCGTAGCGGTCCTTGGCGTTCCCTGCGGTGACGCGGACCCAGCCTTCGCTGATGCAATACTCCTCGACATTGGTCTTCTCGATGCCCTTGAAGCGGATGCCGACGTCGCGCGCCAGGATGTCCGCGTTGTAGTACGGGCTGTTCGGGTCGACCGACAGGCGGTCGGGAAATTCGTCGCTCATGCTTGTCTCGCTCACAACAGTGTTTCGATTTGCTGCCGCAATCCTTCGGGCCGTGCGGTCGGCGCGTAGCGGGCGACCACGCGGCCCTCACGGTCCACCAGGAATTTGGTGAAATTCCATTTGATGGAGGCGCCCAACAGGCCGGATTGCTGACGTTTCAGGTACTCGTACAGAGGATGCGCCTTCGGCCCGTTGACGTCGATCTTCTCGAACAGCGGGAAGGTGACGTCGTAATGGGTCGAGCAGAACTCCTGGATCTCGCTCGCCTGCCCCGGCTCCTGCGCGCCGAACTGGTTGCAGGGAAAGCCGAGCACCGAGAAACCGCGCGGGGAGAGGTCGCGATAGAGATCCTCGAGACCGCGATATTGCGGCGTGAAGCCGCATTTGCTCGCGGTGTTGACGATCAAGAGCACCTGCCCCTCGAACCGGCGCATCTGCACCTCCTCGCCGGCAAGCGAGTTGGCCTTGAAGTCGTAGATGGTGCTCATCGCTAGCCCGCGGGATCGATCGGCGACGGCGGCACGCCGCCGGCCTCGATCGCTTCACCTGCCAGCAGACAGAGATCCTCGCGATAGCGGCCGGAAACGATGTGCACACCGACCGGGGCCTTGCCGACGAGTCCGGTGGAGACGACGAGGCCCGGCAAGCCCATGAAGGGAATGGCGATCTGCGGCAGCTGCGCTTCCCAGACGCGCTTGAAGGATTCGTCGTCCTTGCGGTCGAGATGATCCGGGAACGGCAACTCGCCTGAGACCGGCGTCAGCAGCACCGAGTATCTTTCGAAGAACAACATCCATTCGCGCGTCAGCGTGGCTCTTCGGGTCAGCGCCTTGGCGTAATTGGCCTGGTCCATCGGCGTGACCCTTGCGCGGTTGCCGCGCAGACAGGCCAGCGCGCCGGGATCGCCCTCGCGCTCGGCCATTTCCAGCTGCGCCTCATAACCGTCGCCGAGCCAGAGTTTTATTTGCCACTCGACCGCCTCGCGCATTGGCGGCGTGTCCGCGATGATGTCGACGGTCCAGCCGGCGCGTTCGAGGCGCTTGCCGGCATCGCTCACCGCCGCCTTCACCTCCGGCGTGGTGGCAAGGCCGCCCGGATTGAGGCAGAGCGCGGCGCGCTTTTCCCGTGTCGGGCCTTGCAGCGGCACCGGCACGAACCAGGGGTCGCGGACGTCACGGGCGGACATTGCTTCGAGCGAGATGCGCAAATCGTTGACCGTGCGCGCCAGCGGGCCTGACACCGCCATGATCTGCGGCCCGATCGGGCGCTCCGGCAGTGCCGGGTTGAAGGCGGGGATGCGGCCGAGCGTCGGGCGCAATCCGTGCACACCGCAGGCATAGGCGGGATAGCGGATCGAGCCGGCGATGTCGGTGCCATGGGCGATGTGGCCGATGCCGGCCGCGACCGCCGAGCCGGCGCCGCCGGAGGAGCCGCCCGGGGTCAGCGAAGCGTCGCGGGGATTCTTGGTGTCGCCATGGATCAGATTGGTGGTGAACCAGCGGTAGGAGAAGGCCGGACAATTGGTGCGGCCGAGCAGGACGGCGCCGGCTTTGCGGAAATTGGCGACCACCGGATTGTCCTCGCGCGCGATCAGGTCGCGCTGGAGCTTCAGGCCGTTGGTGGTGGCAAAGCCTTCCTGGTCGACATTGGCCTTGATGGTGACGGGCACGCCGGCGAGCACACCGGGGTCCTCGCCCCGCGCGATGGCCGCATCGACGGCATCGGCCTGCTTGAGCACGTCCTCCGGCCGGTGGTCGATCACGGCATTGAGCTGGGGATTGACGGCATCGAGCCGCGCGAGGCCAGCCCGCGCGGCCTCCCTGGCAGAGACTTTCTTGGACTTGACGAGGGTGGCGAGGTCGGCGGCCGACAGGCGCCAGAGGTCTTGCATGGTTTGCTCCGTATGACCGGCGTCTTTTAGCGCCGGCAACGCGGCAAAGCCATGCGGATTTCGCGGGGGTGAAGGGCAGGTTTGGCGCTGGCTGGTGCCTCATTCTGGATTGCTTCGCGAAGCCTGTCATCGGGCCGCGCTTCGCGCGGACCCGTTGGCTCGCAATCACGGTGGAGAGAGCGGCGGGCCCCTTACCCGACCGCGCGTCCGGCTAATGCTTCGTCGCCGACTGGTCCGGCATATCCAGCAGGGCCTCGGTGAAGGGAAACTCCAGCACGATCTCGCCGTCGGTATCGGTCACCTCGATCACCGCGTCCAGCAAGGCCCGTTGGGTGCCTTCCGACTTCACGACCTCAAGGATCATCTGGCGCGCGACCTCCCAGGCGCGATCGGGGTTACGCAGGTCCTCGCCGTCGGGATCCACGATCAATTCGTCGCCGATACGGGTGTTGAAGAAATATCTGGGCATGCCTGATCCAATGGGGTCGCCTGGAGCCGAACAGAAGCCGTTGCATACTCACAACTCGTTTATCCCGACAGGGATCACGACCTATCGGCGATTTTGCGGACGGCATTCGTTCATCTTTACGGCCGCAATGCGCTCACTTTGCAGTGCAACAATTCCGCTGGCTACTACCTAGGTCGGGAAAATTTCACTGGCGAACTTTTCCGCCAGCATTAGTTTAACGGGCGGGCGGATACGTCCCGAATTTGCAAGATGGAGAGCCGAAATGGCCTGGAAAGCCCCGAAGATCGTCGAAGTGCCCTGCGGCATGGAAATCAACATGTATGTGAGCGCCACCCGCAAGTAAGCGGTTGGTAAGATCGCGTTCTGCGCAGGTGGATCTTTCGGCCCGACTTCTTTCGGTCACGATGATGTCCGGAAGACAGCTTTTGTGTCGGCCTGAGATCCACCTCGCGAATTTGCCTCCAGGAGACGGATCATGCTTCGCGTCGTCGTCCTGGGCGCCGGGGCCGGCGGCGGAGTTCCGCAATGGAATTGCGGCTGCGAGGGTTGCCGAGCGGCCCGCAGCGACGGCCACGAGCTTCAAAGGACCCAAGCCTCGGTCGCCTTCAGCGGTGACGGCGAGCACTGGTTCCTGATCAACGCCTCTCCCGACCTGCGGCAGCAGTTGAATGCCACGCCGCAGCTGCACCCCAAGGCGGGCGCACTGCGTCACACGCCGATTGTGGGCGTGATTTTGACCAACGGCGAAGTCGATGCCGTAGCCGGCCTGCTGTCGATGCGCGAGGGCTCGCCCTTTACGGTGTATGCGCACGAGAAGGTGCTGGCGATCCTTGCCAGCAACAGCATCTTCAATGTGCTGAATGAGAACAACGTGCGGCGCCAGCCGATCGGTGTCAGTGAGCCGTTCGAGCCCCGGCTGCCGGATGGTGCGCGCTCCGGCCTGGAGGTGCTACCCTTCGCAGTGCCGGGCAAGTCGGCCTGGTATCTCGAAGGCAAGGTGCATCCGGGCGGCGGGAGCGGCGACGGCGACACTCTGGGCCTGAAGATCACCGACAAGGCCACGGGCAAGTTCTTCTACTTCATTGCGGCCTGCGCCGAGGTGACCGACGCGCTGAAGGCCGAGATCGACGGCGCGGCGCTGGTGTTCTTCGATGGCACGGTCTGGCGCGACGACGAGATGATCAGGGCCGGCCTCGGCCACAAGACCGGCAAGAGCATGGGACATGTCGCGATGTCCGGCGAGGACGGCGCCATCGCACGGCTGGCCGACCTCAATATCGACAGGAAGCTGTTTCTGCATATCAATAACTCGAATCCGGCGCTGTTGCCCGGCTCGCCCGAGCGCAAGATCACTGAGGAGGCGGGCTGGCAGATACCCGCGGATGGAACGGAGATCGTGCTGTGAATGCCGCATCATTGACTGGAATGACCGCGCTCTCGATCGGCAAGGACATCAAGCTCAACTCTGCCGAGGAGCTCGAGGCGACGCTGCGCCATATCGGGGCGACGCGCTATCACAGCCTGCATCCGTTCCACAAGCTCTTGCATGGCGGCAAGCTCAACAAGGGCCAGGTGCAGGCCTGGGCGCTCAACCGCTACTATTACCAGAGCACCATCCCGATGAAGGACGCGGTGGTGATCTCGCGCTTCCGCGACCGCGCCACGCGCGTGGAATGGCGCCACCGCATCGAAGACCATGACGGCGATGTCGGCAGCGAGGGTGGAATCGAACGCTGGCTCAAGCTGACCGAAGGGCTTGGCCTCGACACCGCTTACGTCGAATCCACCGAAGGCATCTTGCCGGCGACGCGGTTCGCGGTCGAAGCCTACGTCCACTACTGCCGCGAAAAAAGCCCGCTGGAGGCGATTGCCTCCTCGCTCACCGAGCTGTTCGCACCGAACCTGCATGAAGAGCGCATCTCCGGCATGCTGGAGCATTACGACTTCGTCAATCCTGATATCATGAGCTATTTCAAGCGCCGCCTGACCCAGGCACCGCGCGATGCCAATTTCGCGCTTCATTATGTCAAGACGCACGCCACGACGCCGGAGCAGCGCGCGCAGGTCTGCAACGCGCTGATCTTCAAGACCAACGTGCTGTGGGTGCAGCTCGATGCGCTCCAGCATGCCTATGTCGAGGGCCACATTCCGCCGGGCGCCTTCGTGCCCAAAGCGAGCTGAAGAGGAGGATCGATGGCTGGGCCGCGGAACATCAGCGTCAGCGAGGCAAGCCGCCCCGTGCTGCCGCGGCATGCCAAGCTGAAGTTTGACGAGACCCGCAAGGTCTGGGTGATCCTGGCGCCGGAACGGGTGCTGGCGCCGGACGAGATCGCGGTCGAGGTGCTGCAGCTCTGCAACGGCGAGCGCAGCGTCGGCGACGTCGCAGATCAGTTGGCCGCGAAATATGCCGCGCCGCGCGAGGCGATCCTCACCGATGTCATCGCCATGCTGCAGGATCTCGCCGACAAGGGCTTTCTCACCGAAGCCCGGGAGAAGACGTCATGAGCGATGTGCTGGGCAACATCCCGCCAGAGACCAGCGACAGCCTCGCGGTGCTGGAGAAGCAGCGCTCGACGGCGGAGACTTTTGGCATCCCGCTCGCGGTGTTGCTCGAGATCACCCATCGCTGCCCGCTGCAATGCCCCTATTGCTCCAACCCGGTCGAGCTCGACCGCTCCGGCAAGGAGCTGACCACCGAGGAATGGAAGAAGGTGTTGAGCGAGCTCGCCGAGATTGGCGTGCTGCAGGTGCATTTCTCCGGCGGCGAGCCGACGGCGCGCAAGGACCTGGTCGAGCTGGTCAAGCATGCGAGCGACGCCGGCCTCTACACCAATCTGATCACCTCGGCCGTGCTGCTGACGCGCGAACGCCTGAGCGATCTGGCGGATGCCGGGCTCTGCCATGTGCAGATCTCATTCCAGGGTGTCGAGGAAGGCCTCGCCGATCGCGTCGCCGGTTACAAGAACGCTCATCGCAAGAAGCTCGAAGTGGCGAAATGGACGCGCGAGCTCGATCTGCCGCTCACCGTGAACGCGGTGATGCACCGGCAGAACCTGCACCATCTCCCTGATATCATCCAGATGGCCCTCGATCTCGACGCCGACCGGCTCGAGGTCGCCAACGTGCAATATTACGGCTGGGCGCTGAAGAACCGTGCTGCCTTGATGCCGACTGTGGCGCAGCTGGACGAATGCACCCGCCTGGTCGAGGAGGCGCGCGAGCGGCTGAAGGGCCGGCTGACCATCGACTACGTCGTGCCCGATTATTACGCGCTACGGCCGAAGAAATGCATGGGCGGCTGGGGCCGGCAGTTCTTCAACATCTCGCCCGCCGGCAAGGTGCTGCCCTGCCACGCCGCCGAGAGCATCACCGGGCTCGAGTTCGAATCGGTGCGTTCCAACCATTCGATCGCCTGGATCTGGCAGAACTCGGAGGCCTTCAACCGCTATCGCGGCACCGGCTGGATGAAGGAGCCGTGCAAGTCTTGCGAATTCCGCGAGATCGATTTCGGCGGCTGCCGCTGCCAGGCCTTTGCGCTGACGGGCGATGCCGCCAACACCGACCCGGCCTGCGCGCTGTCGCCGTTGCACGAGACCATCTTCAAGCAGGCCGAGCGCGAGGCCGAGGGCGAGACCAACCGCTTCCTGTATCGCAACTTCGCCGGCGGCACGCTGGAATCCGAGAATGACGCCTGACGCCGACGCAGCCAGCTCGATCAGGCGCGCCGATCCTTTTGCGCCGCTGACCGCGGACATGCTCGACGTCGGCGACGGCCATGAGCTCTATGTCGAGAGCATCGGGCGCGCGGACGGAATCCCTGCGGTCTATCTGCATGGCGGGCCCGGCAGCGGCTGCCAGCCCGACCATCGCCGGCTGTTCGATCCCGATCGCTTCTGCGCCGTGCTGTTCGACCAGCGCGGCTGCGGCCGCAGCCGTCCCAAGGGATCGCGCGCGCACAACACCACCGCGCACCTGATCTCGGACATGGAGAAGATCCGCGAAAAGTTCGGATTCGAGCGCTGGATCGTGGTCGGCGGCTCCTGGGGTGCGACGCTGGCACTGGCTTATGCCGAAGCGCACCCCGAGCGCGTGTCGGGCATCGCGCTGCGCGCGACGTTTCTCGGCACGCGGGCCGAGGTCGAGACGGCCTTCACCTCGCGCCTGTCGCAATTCCATCCCGCGCTGTACGAGGATTTCCTCAGCGCGCTGCCTCGGGAAGAGCGCGACCGGCCGGTGGAGGCCTATTGGCGCCGCATCCTCGATGCCGATCCGGCCGTGCACGGCCCGGCGGCGAAGGCCTGGCACGACACCGAGCGCACGCTCTCGGAGCACAAGCCCGCAAAGACACGGCTGGACCTGGCCTCGCTGAACGTGTGGCGGACGCTGCCGGCGACGCCGTTCATGGAGGCGCATTATTTCGTCAACGACAGCTTCATGAGCGAAAACCAGCTGCTGCGAAACGCGGGCCGGCTCGAAGGCATTCCCGGCATTATCGTGCAGGGGCGCTATGATCTGTTGTGTCCTCCCGCGACGTCCCAGGCCCTTGCGAAAGTCTGGTCCGGTTCCGAGCTTCGCATCGTGGAAGAGGCCGGACATTCGCTTTATGATGGCGGCGTGAGGGATGCCGTCATGAAGTCGATCGCCGACCTTGCTTCGAAGATTCCGCGATAAGGACCTAGCCCCTCATCCTGAGGAGCGCGCCCTTCGCGCGCGTCTCGAAGGATGAAGGCCGAGAGACGCGCTCCTCACCATGAGGGGCTAGCATGGAAGGACAAGAACAATGCCGCTCGCCGGGAAAGGCATGCTGCTGACGTCGATGAATATTGACGCCGCCGATGAGATCGATTTCAACCGTTGGTACGATCGCGAGCATCTGGAAGAGCGTGTCGCGATCGACGGATTCCTCGAAGCGCGGCGCTATGTCGCGCATGCCGCCAATCCCAAATATCTGTGCCTGTACTCGACCGCGAGGCTCGACGTGCTCGATAGTCCCGCCTACAAGGCGCGGCTCGCGAACCCGACCGACTGGTCGCGGCAGACCATGGCGCGCTTCAAGGACATGCTCCGGGTCGTCGCACGCATCACGATCAGCAAGGGCACCGGACGCGGCGCTGCGCTCGGCGTTGTACGGCTGCGGCCGACGCCCGACAATGCAGCGTCCTGGCGTGATGCACTGCAAGAGAGACTGACGCCGGACGAGCGCGACGGCATCATCTCGATGCATCTGCTCGAAAGCGAGCCGGAATTGTCGGGTGCAACGGCGGAAATACCGGCGGCGCGCAACGAGGGCGCGCGCGACTGGTTCGTGCTGATCGACGGCACGCATGTCGGCGCGGTCTCCGCCGTCATCGCCGAGCGCTTCACCGGTCCGGCTGCGGCGCCCTTCCCGCTTCCGATCTCCGTCGGCACCTATTGCCTGATGTGGGACCTCGCGAAGAGCGATATCGCACGCAGCTGAACCCGCATCCCCATCGCAGCATGTTGCACCGCACGCACATTGCGTGCGGCCATTGATGCTGTGCGCGCTTGGCTCCCATGAAAGAGCGGAAGCGCGCAAATTTGCCGTTGTACTTCGGAGTGGTTCTAATAAGCTAACCTAATGACGTCATTCAGAAACCAGATCGACGCGCGTTAAGCGTTCGCCAAGCTCAAGAAGAGGCCGCCGGGTCCTTTGAGCCTGGGCGGACAGGGTAGGAATGAAACCGACCGATATCGCGGCCCCCGACTACTTTCACAAAGTGGTCGATTGCCAGTGGGCCTGTCCTGCGCACACCCCGGTTCCCGAATACATCCGACTGATCGCACAAGGCCGCTACAGCGATGCCTACATGATCAATTGGAAATCGAACGTGTTTCCCGGAATTCTGGGACGCACCTGCGATCGTCCCTGCGAGCCGGCGTGCCGCCGCGGACGCGTCGAGGAGAATCCCGTGGCGATCTGCCGCCTCAAGCGCGTCGCCGCCGACTTCAAGGACGACATCAAGCAGCGCCTGCCGAAGCCCGTGCCGACGAACGGCAAGCGTGTCGCGCTCGTTGGCGGCGGCCCTGCCTCGCTGACGGTGGCGCGCGATCTCGCGCCGCTCGGCTATCACTGCACCGTGTTCGATGCCGATCCGGAAGCCGGCGGCATGATGCGGACGCAGATCCCGAAATTCCGCCTGCCCAACTCCGTGATCGACGAGGAGACCGGCTACATCCTGGGTCTCGGCGTCGACTTCAAGGGCGGTCACCGCATCGACAGCATGAGGTCGCTGCTTGCAGAGAAGTACGACGCGATCTTCGTCGGCTCCGGCGCGCCGCGCGGCCGCGAGCTCGACATTCCCGGCCGGAAAGAGGCAGCAAGCAACATTCATATCGGCATCGAATGGCTGGCCTCGGTCTCGTTCGGCCATGTCGACAAGATCGGCAAGCGCGTGATCGTGCTCGGCGGCGGCAACACCGCAATGGATTGCTGCCGCACCGCGCGCCGTCTCGGCGGCGAGGACGTCAAGGTGATCGTGCGCTCCGGCTTCGAGGAGATGAAGGCCTCGCCCTGGGAAAAGGAGGATGCGATCCATGAGGACATTCCGATCCTCAATTTCCTAGTCCCCGTCGCCTTCGTGCACGAGAACGGCAAGCTCACCGGCGTCACGTTCCAGAAGGTGAAGGCCGAGTACGACGCCAAGGGCCGCCGCAACCTCGTCCCCTCGGGCGAGCCGGACCAGACCTTCGCATGCGACGATGTGCTGGTCGCGGTCGGCCAGGAGAACGCCTTCCCTTGGATCGAGCAGGATTGCGGCATCGAGTTCGACAAATGGCATATGCCGAAGGTCGATCCCAAGACCTTTGCATCGACCAATCCGAAAGTGTTCTTCGGCGGCGATGCCGCATTCGGTCCGAAAAACATCATCTGGGCGGTCGCGCACGGCCATGACGCCGCGCTGTCGATCCACAAGATGCTGTCAGGCGAGGACATCAGTGAGCGTCCGCTGCCGGAGGTGCAAATCTCTTCACAGAAGATGGGCATCCACGAATGGAGCTATGACAACGACATCTCGATCGACAAACGCTTCAAGGTGCCGCATCGCGACAAGGTCGTCGCGCTGAAGGACATCCGCGCCGAGGTCGAGCTCGGCTATGACGTCAAGCTCGCGCTCGGCGAGGCCCATCGCTGCCTGAACTGCGACGTACAGACCGTGTTCTCGACCTCGCTCTGCATCGAGTGCGACGCTTGTGCCGATATCTGCCCGATGGATTGCATCACCTTCACGGGTAACGGCGAGGAAAGCGATTTGCGCCAGCGCCTGAAGGCGCCCTCACTGCATCCGGATCAGGACCTCTACGTATCCAGCGACCTCAAGACCGGGCGCGTGATGGTGAAGGACGAGGATGTCTGCCTGCATTGCGGGCTTTGCGCCGAGCGTTGTCCCACCGGAGCCTGGGACATGCAGAAGTATTTCATCGAGATGACTCACGCAGGTTCGACATGCCCGACAAAAAGCCGATCAGCAGCGTAAACGACTTCGTCGTCCGCTTCGCCAACGTCAACGGCTCGGGGTCGGCCAGCGCCAACGAGATGTTCGCGCGCGCGATCCTGCGCCATGGCGTCCCCGTGAGCCCGCGCAACATCTTCCCCTCCAACATCCAGGGCCTGCCGACCTGGTACGAGGTACGGGTGACGGAGGCCGGACATCTCGGCGCCCGCGGCGGCGTCGACATGATGGTGGCGATGAACCCGCAGACCTGGGACAAGGACGTCGCCGGCATCGAGCCCGGCGGTTACCTGTTCTACGATTCCACCAAGCCGATGCCGTCGACCAAGTTCCGCGACGACATCACCGTGATCGGCGTGCCACTCACCGCCATCACCAACTCGACCTATACCGATCCGCGCCAGCGCCAGCTGTTCAAGAACATCATCTATTTGGGCGCGCTCAGTGCGCTGCTCGACATGGACCCGAAGCTGATCGAGCAGCTGATCGGCGAGCAGTACAAGGGCAAGGAGAAGCTGCTCTCCTCCAACGTCCATGCGCTGCATCTCGGCCGCGACTGGGCGCTGCAGAATTTGAAATGTCCGATCGGGCTGCGGGTAAAGAAGTCCGACAAGGTCGGCGACCGCATCTTCATCGAGGGCAACAGCGCCGCCGCGCTCGGCGCCGTCTATGGCGGCGCCACGGTGTGCGCGTGGTATCCGATCACGCCGTCCTCGTCGGTGGCGGAGGCCTTCACCGCCCATTGCAAGAAGTACCGGCACGATCCGGAAACCGGCAAGGCGAAATACGCGATCGTGCAGGGCGAGGACGAGCTGGCCTCGATCGGCATCGTCATCGGCGCCTCCTGGAACGGCGCCCGCGCCTTCACCGCGACCTCCGGCCCCGGCATCTCGCTGATGACGGAGTTCATCGGCCTCTCCTACTTCGCCGAGATTCCGGCGGTGATCATGAATATCCAGCGTGCCGGCCCCTCCACGGGCATGCCGACGCGCACCCAGCAATGCGACATCATCGCCTGCGCCTATGCTTCCCATGGCGACACCAAGCATGTGTTGCTGTTCCCGGAAGATCCGGCGGAAGCGTTCGAGTTCGCGGCCGCCGCGTTCGATCTCGCCGACCGGCTGCAGACCACCATCTTCCTGATGCTCGACCTCGACATCGGCATGAACCACCGGCTCTGCCGTCCGTTGAAGTGGGACGATGCCCGGCAATATGACCGCGGCAAGATCATGACCGCGGAGATGCTGGAGGAGGGCCGCGACTTCGGCCGCTATCTCGACGTCGACGGTGACGGCATTCCCTACCGCACCTATCCCGGCACGCACCCGACCAAGGGCTCCTATTTCACGCGCGGCACCTCGCGTGATCGCTATGCGCGCTATTCCGAGGAAGGCACGGTCTACGCCGACAACATGCAGCGCCTGGTGCGCAAGTTCGAGACCGCGCAGGACCTGGTGCCGCGGCCGCTGCAGGCCAATGCGGAACGGCCGACGAAATACGGCGTGATCTATTTCGGCTCGACCTCGCCGGCAATGGATGAGGCGATCGGACTTTTGGAGGCGCGCGGGCATCAGCTGGACCGCCTGCGCATCCGCGCCTTCCCGTTCCATTCGAGCGTGGCGAGCTTCCTCGCCGAGCACGACTTCGTCTACGTGGTCGAGCAGAACCGCGACAGCCAGCTGCGGCAGCTGATCGTCAATGAGAACGGCATCGATCCCGTCCGGCTCGTGCCGATCGTGCATTACGACGGCACGCCGATCACCGCCCGCTTCATCGCGAAAGCCATTGGCGACCACCAGGATCACCTCAAGGTGACCCCGCTCCGCAAGGCCGTGTCATGAACAACACCTTGCGCTCTCGTCCGTCATGCCCGGGCTTGAGCCGGGCATCCACGCCTTTCTTTCTCCTGGCCAAGAGGTGGATGGCCGGGACAAGCCCGGCCATGACGCCGCGGAAATTTCAGGTGCTCGCATGACCTATATCGCCAAGCCGAAATTCCATCATCCCGGCCTGAAGAAGAATGAGCTCGGCTACACGCATCGCGACTACGAGGGCAAGATCTCGACGCTGTGCGCGGGCTGCGGCCACGACTCGATCACGGCCTCGATCATCGAGGCCTGTTATGAGCTCTCGATCGAGCCGCACCGGGTGGCGAAGATCTCCGGCATCGGCTGCTCGTCGAAGACGCCGGACTATTTCCTCGGCAATTCGCACGGCTTCAACTCCGTTCACGGCCGCATGCCCAGCGTGCTGACCGGCGCCAACCTCGCCAACCGCGATTTGATCTATCTCGGCGTCTCCGGCGACGGCGATTCCGCCTCGATCGGCTTCGGCCAGTTCGCGCATTCGATCCGGCGCGGCGTCAACATGACCTATATCGTCGAGAACAACGGCGTGTACGGCCTGACCAAGGGCCAGTTCTCGGCCACCGCCGACCGCGGCTCCAAGAGCAAGAAGGGCGTCACCAACACCGACAACGCCATCGACCTCGTCGCGATCGCGCTGCAGCTGGGCGCGACCTTCGTCGCGCGCTCATTCTCCGGCGACAAGGCCCAGCTGGTGCCGCTGATCGCGGCCGCGATCCGCCACAAGGGCGCATCCTTCATCGACGTCATCAGCCCCTGCATCGCATTCAACAACCACGCCGGCTCGACCAAGAGTTTTGACTACGTCCGCGAGCACAACGATGCCGTGAACCGGCTCGACGTGCTGGTCAGCCGCGATCCGATCGCCGTCGATTACGCACCGGGCACGGTGCAGGTGGTCGAGCAGCACGACGGCAGCAAGGTCGCGCTGCGCAAGATCGACGCCGACTACGATCCGCATGACCGGTTGGGAGCCCAGACCTTCCTCGCGAGGCACGCCGCCAAGGGGCAGATCGTCACCGGCCTGCTCTATGTCGACCCCGATGCGGAAGATCTGCACGAGCATCTCAACACGGTCGAGACCCCGCTCAACACGCTGGAAGCGGACACGCTCTGCCCGGGCTCGGCGGTTCTGGACAAGATCAACGCCAGCCTGCGGTGATCAACGGCGCCGCACTGAACCGGGCTGCCTGACTCGTACGGTGATCTTGTCAGACACGACGGGCGGATCGAAGGGATAGTGCTTCGCATCGCCCAGCACCAGTTGCAGCGTGTGCGTGCCGGGCGAAAGCTCGAGAAACGTTTCGGTTTGCCCTGCTCCGAAATGCAGATGGGACTTGTCCTGCGGGATCGGTTCCTTGATATCGATGGGGTCGTTGACGTCGACCAGCAAATGGTGATGACCGGCGTTCTGGTAGTCATCGCCGGCATGCGTCACGCCCATATTGCGCAGACCGAACCGGACCCAGAAGCCACCACGGACCTTCTGGCCGTCCTGCGGGGTGATGAAATAGAGCTTGGCGTCCTTGGGAGCGGTCTTGCCCTGAGAGTAAGCAGCGCTTGTCAGCAGAACGATGGGCAGCAATGCGAGCGCCGCTGCCAGCGCGGCGCAGCGAATGATTTTCATCAAACCTACTCCAGACCTAAGGACTGAGCGCGACACGGAATCCATGCGTCGGGTAACGAACATTGGTATCATAGCCATCGCGGTTGGACGGCCGCACATATCTCGAATCGTTCTTCCAGGAGCCCGAGCGCAGGACGTGCGATGAGCAGTCGCCGCCGGTCCATGCCGAGCCGTCGACGGGCGCACCCTGGTAATTCTTGTGCCAGCAATCCTCGACCCATTGGTCGACGCCGCCGCCCATGTCGTAGAGGCCGAATGGATTGGGCTTGAATCTGCCTACCTTCGCCGGCTGCTCGGCCGCGAGGTCGCCGCAATCCTTGCATCCGGCCATGCCCGGCTGGAGCTTGTCGCCCCACCAATACTTCGTTTGCGTACCGCCGCGGGCTGCGTATTCCCATTCGGCCTCGCTCGGGAGCCGGTACTGCTTTTTCGTCGCTTGCGACAGAAAGGCGGCATATTGCTGCGCGTCAGTCCAGCTCACATTGCTGACCGGCGCATCGTCCTTGCCGGTGGCCGTGAAGGAGCACGCCTTCGCAGCCGCACATTCGTTCCACTCCTGCACGGTCACCGGATATTTTCCGATCGAGAACGGCTTGATCGTGACCTGGTGCACGGGACGCTCGGTCGGATCGTCGTTGCTTCCCATCGCGAAACTGCCGCCGCGAATGGCGATCATTTCGGGCTCGCGCAGCGGTGTCGAGGACGGGCTCGGCGCCGGTGCGGGCGATGAAGGCGCCGACGCCAATGAAGGAGATGGTTGCGGCGCCTGCGTCGCGGCTTCGCGCGGCAGAGCTTGCGGGACCGGGGATGGCGCCGGAGAGACGGCGGGCGCTGCGACCTGCTGGCCGCCCCTGCCTTGCGGCTGTGCCAGCAAATACCAGAGTGCGCCGGCGGCAATGACGAGCAGCGTGACGGCCAGGAAAAAGATCAGCGCGTTCTCGCGCCGGCTTCTTGTCCTGCCGACGGCATCTGCATCCGGCAGCACGCGATAGACGCGCACGGGATCGGTGATGTTCTTGACCTTGCGGTCGCCGAGCGACTCATAGCCGCACACGATCTTGTGCTTGATCTGCTCGTAGATCGCGCCGGAGATGTAGACTTGCCCCGGCTCCGCGATGCCCTCGATACGCGTGGCGATGTTGACGCCGTCACCATAGATGTCGTCCGGCTCCACGATGACGTCGCCGAGATTGACGCCAATCCGATATTCGAGCCGGGAATGCTTGGGAACCGAAGCGTTGCGAGCGACGAGATTTTGCTGGATGACGATGCTGCATCGAACGGCCTCCACGGGACTGTCGAAAATGGCGATGAAGCCGTCGCCGGTCGTCTTCACCAGGCTTCCATGGTGTTCGATGATGCTGGGCTGGATGAGATCTCGCTCGATCCGCTTGACGCGAGCATGCGTGCCTTCCTCGTCGGCCTGCATCAACCGGCTGTAGGAGGCGATGTCGCCGACGATGATCGCGGCGAGACGACGAGGCATTGCGCCGTGCGGCGGCGGCTCATCCTGATTTCCGGATCTGAAGTTGCGAATTTCGCCCATGCGGGGGGACTCCACACACGACAAGAGGCGGTCCCACTCTACGACTGCCAAGAGCAATCGCCTGTGAAGGCTATCACATCGCCGAATGGGAACAATGTCGAAGGCTGCGCGACATCGAGTTCCCTAGGGGCGAAGGGCCCACCTCGATTGAACCTTTGCGGCCTTACGCTCGACTAAGGCGGTGCATGGAACCACGCTGCCCGCTCCGCTCTGCGCGCGTGTGCGAGCTGAACGCGCCACGCATGCGGCCACCGCCTCGGCTGCGCCCTGGACGCGAAATTGCCGGGGCGATACGTCGCGGACGGATCTCCCGGCCATGGTGTCATCGGCGATCCCAGTGTCGCGAATGCCGACCCGAGTGATGAACACGACCGGCGCCCTGGAGAAGAGCAGCGTCCAGAGCGTGCGCAAGGCGTGCGCCAGAAGCGCTTGAACGCGCCGCTCGCCGCCTGCGACTAACCGCCAGTCGGCTCCCGCCTGCTCGTTGCGGATTGACGACGGTTCACACGCTGGGTGCGATCATGAAGCTTGCTCTTTTCCTGCCGCTCGTCCTTGCCGCCTTCGTCGGCGTCGCTCACGCCGACGAGGCCGACAAGGTCCGGGAGACCACAAAGGCCGAAGCCGACGCCTTCAATGCGCGGCTCTATGCGGGGACACCCGCCGACAAGTCCTACGCCTGCTTCGTCCGCCGCTACGATGCCGAACACCTGGCGCGGCATCCCAAGCAGAAGGTGGCATCCATGAAGCTGCTGATCTCGGCGGAAACCGACAAGGAGGACAAGCAGCTGCACAATTCCTTCCGCTTGGGATTCCGCTATCGGCACCGCTCCGGCGATTTCGACTCCAGCGGCTCGTGCGGCAGCCATGCCGTCCTTCTCAGCCAGGGGGACGAGGTCCGCATGGGCTGCGGCGTCGACTGCGAAGGCGGCGGCCTCGAAGTGGCGCTGTCCAAGGACAACAAGTCCGCGATCATCCGCCTCGAGCAGATCAGGGTCTGGCAGAACAACAAGCCGGACGACGAGGCCGAGCGATCGCTGGTCGCCGGCGCCGACGACAAGATTTTCCGCCTCGACCGCACCGACACCAGCGAATGCGCTTCGCTGGTGACCGACCGCAAGGAGCTCGCCGCACTGCGCCACAAGTGATATCTGTCGCCGGGCTCAGTCAGCCGAAGGAGATCGCCATGAACCGGCGGAACATGTTGTGGAGCGCCGTCTCGACCTTGGGCGCGGCGACGCTGGGCGCGGCACTTGGCGCCGCACTTGGCGCCTCCAGTGCGAAAGCCGCAACCGAAGCGGGCGCGAGCAGCAAGCTGAAGGTCGTCTATCATCTCAGCGATGCCGAGAAGGTCAATTTCGTGCTCGGCAATATCCAGAACCACATCGACGGCGTCGGCGGGCCCGAGCATGTGACGATCGCGCTGGTGATCCATGGCCCGGCGCTGAGGGCGTTTCACTCGGCGCAGGCCAACCCCGAGGTCAGCAAACGCGTCGGCGATTTCTCCAAAGATGGCGTCGAGCTTGCCGCCTGCGGCAACACGATGAAGGCGCAGAACGTCACGCTCAACGAGCTGCTGCCGGGCTTCGTCAGCGCCGAGAAGGGCGGCGTAGTGCGGATGGCCGAGCTGCAGTCGCAGGGGTATCTGTATTTGCGGCCGTAGCGTTGTGGATGGCGTCACCTCATCCACCGTCATTGCGAGCCAACGGGTCCGCGCGAAGCGCGGCCCGATGACAGGCTCCGCGAAGCAATCCAGAATCCCTGCGCCGAGACAATCTGGATTTGCTTCGTCGCAAGGGCTCCTCGCAATTGTCGATGTTCAATAATTCGCTGATTGGATCGCGGTGGTCTTGGAAGCGGCGAAAGCCTTGGGAGTTTGTCCTGCCAAGGCCTGATGGGGTCTGTGGTTGTTGTAGTAGACGAGGTACTCGAACAGT
>Ga0209489_104277_pt1 | contig 26528 bp, 16 predicted proteins | sample SiratrowhiteBW_FD_187527 | JGI IMG/M metagenome (GOLD analysis project Ga0209489, IMG submission 187527) | Root nodule microbial communities of legume samples collected from California, USA - Siratro white BW (SPAdes) (version 2) | ecosystem: Host-associated > Plants > Roots > Nodule | place... | reverse complement strand
ATATTAATAACAATTATATATCAATTTTAGTTGTATATAAAAGTAATTCGATGAATCTGTTCTGCTTGGGATTGTATACAAATTTTACAGGTTTGGCTAGAAACCAAATCCTGCCAGTATTTAAAAAAAAAAAACGCCAGATACTACGTCAGTTATGACCTTAACCGATGTAGAAAATGTCACAAATCATTACTTGGATTCAACAATGAGGGGATTATCACATTGATTTTCCTAAAGGTAATTGACTTAGGAGTACTTATCACGTCGTTTAATATACTGGGAAACTGACGTGATGGGTTTATTTTTTTAAAATTTTATTTTTTTAAAATTTTGATTGATACCACGTCGGTTAATATGCTAGTCACCACCGTGGTATGCGCAAACAACTATACAATTTTCTCTTGCAATATGATATTGGATAGTTGTCTTTCTAACGGACATAGTGGTACCATACACTACATGGAGTATTTGTCTTTCCAACTGACATAGTGATATCATATATTATGTCGGTTTTTTTAACAGATATAGTGTACCACGTCACTATTTACTACATCGGCTGACATTGAATTTCTTTTTTTGATGAACATAGACCAAACAAGTTTTTCTAATGTTTATAAGTATTATGTTAGTTTTTTATTAACGGAGCTCACAATTTAATTTTGACAGTGGTATATGCGAGTATATATGTAAATTTGTGCCAGCAAAATTGACCTCGATTAAAGTTGTAGTTGTAAACGATTTCAACCTTTGAATAATTTGTTTCATAAAGTTACTTTCTGTGAACAAACGTGTGATGAAGATCTTAAACCGTGTGTAGCGATATAATATATAAATAAAATATTATATTTAAGGGAATGTAAGTTGTACTCTACTTCTAATAGTAAGTCAGAGAGTGACAATTATTATGAAAGACTATCTTTATTCATTATAATTTAAACTACGTACCATTGTAAGTGTTAAGACTCGTCACCACTTTCCTCAGTTAAAGTTTTTGATAATAATAATAGATAAATATTAAATTAATTATTGATCATATCCTTAGTTGTATGCTGATAATCTAATTATTAGACACCTGTGTTTTTATTTGTTTTAACATAACGTTATATAAAAAAAAATAACACTAATGGGTCCATCTATTACTTAGTTAATCAACTAATAAAATCATAAATAACAATATTCAAATACTTTTTATATAAAAAATTTAATTTCGTCTGAACAAATAAATTATTTCTTAAAAAAATTCTAATTAATCTTAAAAAAAAAATAGTCTTTTGATTTAAGTTTAGATTTTATTGTTTTCTCTTATTTTCAAAAAATAATAAAAAATCTTTTATTTTTTTTAAATAAAACATAAAAAAATATAATTTAGATTTTTACCTTTTTATCATTTTAGAAAAAAATAAAATATATATGTTTTCATTTGCTTCTTAAAATTTTAAAAAAATATTAAAATTTTGATAAATAATTGAAAAGAAAGTTTTAGACAAAAAAATAGAAAGAAAAATTTGGTCTTATTTTAAAAAACTATATAGAAAAAAAATACTGAAAAATAAAATTGATATTTTTTATTAAAGTCCAACCATAAAAGTTTCAAATGAAAATGGCATCTAGTGCTTACATGACTGCCTTTTCTTCCTCATGCACCTCTCTCTATATTTGGACCACCAAGCCAATTCGCTACTCACACCACTACTCACCTCCTTTTTCCCATCACACACCTCTCTCTCATTTGGACCAATTTACTCATCACACTCCCTCTTTTCTTATCACTTCCTACATCATTCAAACATGCTCATTCAAATTACACCTATATTTTGTTTCCTTTTAATTGAAATAAAAGATAATTCATTTCTAAATTTGAACTATGTCTGTTTGTCTTTTTTAATTAAAAATAATAGATAATTAAGAAGATTCATTCTTCAGTTTCATAATAAAGAACATTGATTAAAATAACTATACTAAAAAAACAGAAAAGTCAAAAAGAAGATTTTAAAAGGGATCTCTATACAGTACAATGAGAAACTATTCATCCTCGTCTCTTCCATCAGAACACACAATCACCTGATTAAAAGTCAATAAAGAAAAAATAAAGAAAACAATGTCATTTATATGGTCTTGAGAACTTTGAAGATATGCATTGCTTCTCTCACGTAATATAGAATGCAGTCTGATCACACTAAACTCTTCTATTCACACACAAAAAAGTAAAAGTGCTCTTCACTCATAGACACTCTTCACTCCTGTGGTAACCTTTCTGATCCCATTTTCGTTCATACCCAGCTCCTCTCTACAATGGCTAGAAAAAGGTCATACTATCACAGAGCATATTTCCTTATCTCTAGGCACGAAAATAGAACCCATTCTAAGGAAGCACATTCGGATTATTACGGTAGTAGCAAATTGAAAAAGGAAAAACCTAAAGATTGAAGCGTACAGGGGCCACAACAATACATCAAGATAACCAAAGAAGGAAAGAAACAGAAAAATTTAGTGAATGTCAAGACCCCTAGCGTCACCGACGACGCCACCCACTTCCACACCTCCTCAAGCCGCCATTGACATTTGAAACCTCCCGGCTGTCAATCAAATCCTTCAATTCTTCTCACAAAAATTAATTAAATCAAATTCAGTAGAATCTTATTAGTAAGTAAATATTAATATATTCAATATCTCACTTCATTTTCAAGTATATACCGAGATGTATATCTTTTATCTCTTGACTAAGCATACAAGAATTGATTAAGACTGAGCAAATTAATTAAGAACTCTAATTAAAGGAAAAACAGTTGAATTCTCAACAAGCATTCAAAAACAAATATTTTTCCAAAAACTAATTTCAAAGAGACTAACAATATAATACAACAGTTATAGTTATAGAGAATGTAAAGAACAAAACTTTATTAAACACAAACCTTAGAATTTATTTTATTGTGTAGAATTCATTGTGAAATCAAAAGAGAATCAACCTAAAGGAGTTTAACCTTCCATGATGAAGACACAAGAATAGAATAAACTAAAACTAGAATTTATTCTATGCAACAGTGTGTCTTTCATGCCTTCTTCAACCTCTATTTATAATCTTCTTTTCTTCATGAAATTAAATCAATTCTCAGATGTAATACCCTAGAAAATAGCTATAGAATAAAAAATTAACCTAGAATTTAGTTTTAGAGATAAATAAGATAATACCTATGTTTTTTAATAGAACAATTATTTAAGTAAATAAAAGATAGTTATTTACTTTTTATTTTTATAACAACCACCAACTCTCTCTCCCTAAGAAGATATTCTCTCTCTCTAAGAAGATTCTATTTTATTTTTATAAAAACTATCAACTTTTTCTAAGAAGATATTCTGTTTTATGTTTTATTCTAATAAAAACCACCAATTATCTCTAAAAGATATTCTGTTTATAAAAACTACCAAATCTCTCTCTCTCTCTTTCTTTAAGAAGATATACAGTTTTATTCTTATGAAAACCACCATATCTCAAACAATTTCTCTTTAAAGTTTTCTACCTTCTCTCTAGATTTGTGATCTCATAAGATTTGTGATCTCATAGGTTATCAGATTGACAATCAGAGGACAACCCTAGATTCCTATCGTTGAGTAGATCAAGAGTGTCCAATCAAATTCTTGAACAGAGTTAGGTTGCCTGTGATTTTAGGGTCTTTGAGTATCTCTACTCTATAGAGGTAAGGGAAGCTAGTTTGATTATTTTTCATAAACATTGTAATTATTTGTTTATTAATTAATTGGATGAATGTTTATGTATTGTATTATGTACTATCAATGTTTTATGAATGATGTGGAGTGTGATCGAGACATAGTATCTTCAGGAAAGAAGATACCCATGTTAAGATTATTAGGATGTGCATTGTTTGGGGATTCTAAGGAGGTATCCTGACTCTACTGGTACATTGGATTCACATAGATGAAAATTACTAGTTGGTGAAGAGTCGAAGGAGGTTCATGTGGTCCTGTCCGAGGTTTGAAATATGAGCCCGATCGGAATAGGACATATGGATTAACCCTGTGCATACGAGATCCGTGGTTTGAAATATGACCCCGATCGGAATAGACTGTTCTGAGGTTTGAAATATGAGCCTGATCGGAACAATTGGGTGGTATATGACAGGTGCACACCTCTGAGTCTAACTCAATGCACGAGTATCTTCCGGAAGTAGAGAGTCTAGTGTCTTTGTTTGTGAGTCAGTGTATGTATGATGTGATATGAATTATGAAAGCTTGATTGTTTTGTTGTTTGTTTGAGATCGAAATTTAATTTATGAAAATATATATTTTTTGAAAACTCTCTAGCTTACCCTTCTTTTTGTGTTGTTTGTTTTGTTTTTAAAACTGTTACACGTGAGCAGAGGACTTGACAGGTGGTGTGAGTCCCCGATAAATTGTTGGAGAAGCTTTATTTTACGAAGATATTTTTATTAAATCTTATGTAAAGAAATATATTTTGAAATACATGATGAATAGATGGATTTTTATATTCAAGGCTATTATATAATTTCTATGAAATAAAGTTCTTATTATATGAAAAATATGGGATGTTACTTCAGATATTATGTTACAATTATTAGATGTTTCCTTATGTGTCAAAGAATAATTTTGTAAATATCTTTCTTTCTAGTAAATCTATAAATCTTCCTTCTTCCAAATTCTTTCAAGATATTTTGTTTCCAAATTCTATTCTAGATATTAGCTCATATTAATTGAATATGTTACTAAAGATATTGCAAAATATTGTAAGGAGATTTGCTCTAAATCAAGTAAAAATTTCAGAGGAACATCTTTATAGGAAAAATCTGAAGAATATCTTTTCAAAAGATTTGATTAGATTTGAAACCCATAAAATCTCTGCAAATAATTAGAAATAAGAAAAGTAAGAGAATATGCATAAAATTCAAGTTTAACCAATAATCTCAATTAAGGTCCAAATAATCCTCATTGGGTAAATCTTATTTAAAACAATGGATTTATTCTCAATTATAGTCTAAGAAAATCAAGATTAAATACTTTAAGGGTGAACAAAAATATACTCATCATGTAGCAACTCCCATGTGCCTCCTCCATCATCGTCGTTGCTTTAGCAAAGTCGCCACCAGTGACCACTACGAGCTTCCCGCACCTTCGCTGACATCACCAACGCCCCCACACACGACCAAGCCGTCATCGTACAACCACTCAAGTCTCTCTTATTGCCGCTTCCTAGAGATGGGTTTTGAACATGAGTAGCACCCGTCTTGTGCTAGGTGAGTGAAGAAAAGAGTTGGGTGCAAAGGTTTCTCATGGCTGACCCCATTGATGCACCACATTTTTTTTTATGTTTTAAAATATAGTATGGACCCAATGCCTTACTCTTTAACACTTCTATTTTCCTCACATTCGCAACCCACATTTAGGCCCCACGTTTGTCTTTTTTTTTTTTTTTTTTTTTTCTCCTCTTTTTTTTTTTTTTTTTTTTTTCTTTTTCACCTCATTTTATGTATTTTTACACACCGAGTTTTTATAATAGAATTTGGGCTCATTTATTTGGCCTAGTATTTTTATTAAATGTCCCACTTTCTTAAAAAAAAAACATCACCATAATATTTTATTTTCCTATATATGCAATAATTTTTTTTTACAATAATCTTGTAATTGATTTTTATTCTTTAATTTGTTTTCACACGATGAATATCAAGTTTTCAAAAATTAAAAAATACAAAGTTTTAAATTAAAAAATATCAAACATCAACAAACAATTTTCTACTAGAACTACGTAAACCTTGATTTTTCATCATGAATGAAAATATGTAGAAGCAATGTCAATCCTTGTCAGGCCTCAATAAAAAAAAATATTTCCCTTGTTTTTACTTTCATTTTTTTTTTCATTTTGAGAAAAGTAAGCATTTTAGAAAACCAAACTAGTTTTACTCATTTAATGAAAGGTATCGTATTAGGACGGAAGTTATGGGGGTGCTAATACCTTCCTCATGCAGAACCAACTTCCTGACCCCAAATCTGGTTCCCAAACCATTTTTTTATCTTTGCTTTTTTCATAGTTTTCCATAATAAAGTATGGTGACGACTCCTCTCATTTTCAATCATTAATTTCTTCAGATTGTCGTTCCTGTCATGATTTCGGTTGCGACAATGCTCATTCAATTTCTTCTCCTATGGTTTCTAAGCGTAAACTTTCTAAGCTTGGTGTTGATATGTTTTATGATCCAACTTTGTATATCATTGAGTGGTGGGTGATTTGCGGTATGTTAGACTAACTAGATCATTAGTAAGCTTTGTTATGAACAAAGTTTGTCAATTCATGGCTAAACCCACTCGGTCATGGTGAAATGTATATTATAGTATCTTAAAGGGACTGTGACTCGGATTAGATTTTCAACCTAGATCTCTTGATCATCCTTTATCATTAAATCTTTTGTGGTGCTGATTGGATAGCATACTTCAAGAGCAACTATTTTTATTGGTTTAGGAGTCTAGTGAGTATTAAGGCAAAATATAAAAGTTTTGCTCAAACCTCTACTGAATTGTCATGAATTTCTACTTTTCTCATAAAACTGCAGATTTCTTACATTATTCTAGCGTTTTTATGTGCAATCAAAGTGTTGTAGTCATTGGTTACAATCCTATATTTCATAATCCTATTAAGCACATGTAGATTGTTGTTTTTTTGTATTTTTTATCTGAGAAAGAGTTTTGGCCAAGCAGTTTGTATCTATCAAATTCATGTTCTTGATCGGGCAAATGTTTTAACAGAGTCACTATTTTAGCTTGATTTACATTTTTTCGAAGCAAACTCAGTGAATTTGTGGAATGGTAGTAAGAATTGTAATATGATCTGAGCATTTCATAGGGTTCGGTTGCTTTCTGTCAATCGCCATCCATATAGCTTGTAATTTGTTCCAAAAATCCTCTAGGGTATCCTGTCCCTGTTTTTGTGTGTTTTCTTTTTGGTGTAAATCATAGATTTCCATCGAGTTTGTGCCGCTTCCATAGGTAGTAGCCAATCCCTCACATAAGGCCTTGGCAGTTGGGAACTGGAAAACATTGTTTATCAAACTAGTCTCAATATTCTGAGTTATCGAGCTTAAGACAGTTTCATATATTGATTTTGTCTCTTCTGGTGTCGGGGGTATACCTGTTAGATGACTCTTCTTTCCTCTGCCACCGATAGCTTTCTTCATGAGTGTTGCCCACAATGGATAATTGTCTCAATTTAATTTGAAACCAATTGACAAATTGTCAAGATTGACTTGTGTTTGCTGAATTCCTAGGCCATTATGAAGCATATTTGCAATTTGTAAAGTTAATTTATCAATAATGGTTGAGGAGTTATTCTGGTTTTGATTCATGTTGTTGCCAATTTCATCATCTAAAAATGTCATTTTTGGTTTTTTGGTGTTTTTCGGCTGAGAGGGGTAATTTAACAATGATGTTGGTTTTTGAGTTCCCAGGATCTAACACCGCTCTGATACTATCTTACGATGATATCGAAGGTTAGGAAATGTTAGACAAGGATGTGATAAATATGTTAAAATGAAAATATCACATTATAAAAAAGAAAAATATGAACAAAAGATATGATAACAGAAAAAAAAGGTTTTTCTTGAATGTATTTTCTTTGTTTACAATATCTCACTTAATATAGAATTCTAGGAAATTAAATATAGAAAGTATTATAAATAAATACATTTAATTTCCTTTGATTATTTTTAATATTCTACTTATTTGTTTGTGTAATTGTAATATTCTAACAACTTTAAACTATTACTTATCTAATATTGGTTTGAACGCCACTCAAAGAAGTAATATTAACATGTTTTGTAAAAGTAATATCATTATTGGGCACCGTAAGCCACTTGCTCTATTACTTGAAAATGTAGAGCGAAAGTGAGAATAACTTCCGCTCCTCTTCTTCTAATTCATTACATCAATTTTACAATTATACCACTTATTTTTAGGAGATATTTTTTAAGCTTATTTATTTATTAATTATTAATTTAGTTTTTTATTTTTTATTAATGAAATTAGTCAGAAATTATTTGTATCACATAAACTGTTTGATAATTTTAACAAGAAAGATAGACCCGTATTTAAAAGTCATTATTATACTCTAATTCTTTGTTCCTATCTTCTCTTATGGTAGATGAGATCTATAAAATTTTGGATGTAGGTTAAACATTTTCCATTTAATAACCCTTAGAAATTGTCTCACTATTATATATGCATTTGCTGTTAAAGAAACACTATTGTATATGGCCAATGATAATGAGTTTCTTTGTCAAAGTCAATGAATCGGTGTGCCTATTCATTCACGCGTTTAGACATGATATTTCTTTAATATAGTCAGAGAACATTCTCCAGCACCTCTGCCATTGAAAAAGAGTGAACTCACCCACCAGATCTAAAGATGCAACTACTTGTTAATTGCTTCTCACTCATCACAACCTTGTTTTACCTCAAACATAAGTTGTTTTACTAGTTTCTTATTATTTTTGAAGTTCTTATATCATGGCAGAAAAAATCTCACCATCCTTGTCTTCCTCCAGGCATCCATGGACTTATGATGTCTTTCTAAATTTTAGAGGTGAAGATACTCGTTTACATTTTACATATAATCTCTACCGTGCGTTGTGCCAAAAGGGGATTCGTACTTTCTACGACGATGGTGGTCTTAGAAAAGGGGAAGAAATCACCCCTGCTCTTTTCCACGCAATTCAAAATTCAACGATTTCCCTCGTTGTCTTCTCCAAAAACTATGCATCTTCAACCTACTGCTTAAATGAACTTGTAAAGATACTTGAATGTTTGAACGAAGAAGGTCGATCGGTTTATCCAATATTTTATGAGGTGGATCCGTCACAAGTTCGACATCAGACTGGAACTTATGCAGAAGCATTGTCAAAACACGAAGCCAGGTTCTACAATGACGCTGACAATGAGAAGGCACAAAAATGGAGGAACGCTTTACATGAAGCAGCTAATCTATCAGGCTGGCATTTCTAGCATGGGTATTTCATACTATCCTTTTAGAAACTCTCGTTTACTGATAATTTTCGTATTACTACTAATAGGGAAGGAAAGTGAAATAAATCATATGGATCTTGATCTATAAAATTTGAAAAAAAAAGGATGCTAAATTTTATGTGATTAGTTCTGATTGAAATGAATGAACTAAACAAAAATATTATGGTTTAGTTTTAGTTGACATGTTTTCTTATAATGGATAGGAATGACCCAGAATATGAGTTTATTAGAAAGATTGTTGAAGAGATATCTAAAAAGATAAATTACATCCCTCTACATGTTGCTGACAATCCAATTGGGATGGAGTATGCAGTGCAAGGAGTGAAATCTCCCCTTGGAGATGGGTCTGATGTCAATATGATAGGAATTTATGGCATCGGGGGTATAGGTAAAACCACGATCGCTCGTGCTGTGTATAACAATATTTTTTGGCATTTTGAAGGTTCGTGTTTTGTACCTGACATTAGAGAAAAGGCAATTAATAAGCATGGGATTGTCCAACTCCAAGAAATACTACTTTCTGAAATACTCAAGGAAGAACATATTAAAGTGGGAGATGTCAATAAAGGAATGCCGATGATAAAAAGGAGACTTCAACAGAAGAAGTTCCTTTTAGTTCTGGATGATGTCGACAAATTAGAGCAGTTAAAGGGGCTTGCAGGGGGACATGATTGGTTTGGCTCTGGAAGCATAATCATCATCACCACTAGAGACAAGTACTTGCTAGATGCTCATGGGGTGGTAAACTTATATGAGGTTAAGCCATTAAATGTTGAAAAAGCTTTGGAATTGTTTAACTGGCATGCCTTCAAATATGGTAAAGTTGGTCCACCTTATGTCAATATTTCCAGCCGTGCAGTATCTTATGCGTGTGGCCTTCCGTTGGCCCTGGAAGTTATAGGATCTCACTTATTTGGAAGAAGTTTCGATGAGTGCAGTTCTGCATTAGATAAATATGAAAGTATTCCTCATGAGAAGATTCATGAAATACTTAAAGTAAGCTATGATGGGTTGGAAGAAAATGAGAAGGGAATTTTCCTAGACATTGCTTGTTTCTTCAATACCTGTGAACTGGGCAATGTCGCACCACTGCTACAAGCTCATGGTTTTTATGTAGAAGATGGTTTGAGAGTGTTGGTTGACAGATCTCTCATAAAGATTGATTCTTCTGGTTTTGTGAGAATGCATGACCTAATTCGAGACACAGGTAGAGAAATTGTAAGGAAGGAATCAACACTTGAGCCAGGCAGACGTAGTAGATTATGGTTTAACGAGGACATTGTTCATGTTTTGGAAGAAACTACGGTATGTTGATATTATAAACATTTTTGCTATTTTTACTCCTTTCATCTCTTTGTTAATTTACCCATTTTATTGAATACATGTTATTCTATATTTATCCATGGATGACATAGCTAATTAAAGTGCATGTTTTTGTGGATAAACTATGCTTTGGCGGGAAAGGGATCTGATAAAATAGAATTCATAAAGCTTGAAGGGTACAACAACATACAAGTGCAATGGAATGGAAAAGCCTTTAAGGAAATGAAGAACTTGAGAATTTTGATCATTGAAGATTCAACCTTTTCTACAGGGCCCGAGCATCTACCAAATAGCTTGAGAGTGCTAGACTGGAGTAGCTATCCTTCACCATCTTTACCTTTTGATTTCAATCCCAAACGTCTTGAGATACTCCTTATGCCTGAAAGTTGCCTTCAGATATTCACACCACAAAAAAAGGCAGGTTTATCAGTCAAAGTTTTAGTGCTCAACATGAGTTTCTACATTAAAAGATAATAAGTTGACCCATTTGCTTTTTATGTTGTAGATGTTGGAGTCATTGTCAGTAATAAATCTTGAAGATTGCAAGTTCTTAACTGATCTACCGAGCCTACGAGAAGCACCACTCTTAACAACTCTGCGTGTCGACAAATGCTCTAATTTGGTTAACATTGACGAATCAATTGGGTTTCTTGATAAGCTTCGCTTCTTGAGTGCTAAAGACTGCACCAAGCTGAAAACTCTTGCACCCTGCATCATGTTGCCATCTCTTGAAACTTTGGATCTTCGGCAGTGCTTAATTCTTGAGAGTTTCCCACAAGTATTGGGAAAGATGGAGAAAATAAAGAGAATATATTTAGACTCGACGGACATAGACAAATTGCCATCTTCAATTGGAAATTTTGTTGGGCTTGAATTGTTGTCCTTGACGGGATGCGAAAGGCTTTATCAGCTACCAAGTAGTATAAGCAAAATGCCGAGAGTTAAAGTATTAGTTGGTTATCGGCATGGAGATTATCAGATTTTTGAAGAAGAGTTGAGCTCGGAGGTGTCTCCAATGGCCATGTTTATTTGTGGTGATGACCTATATCTTGATGTGTATTATCCATACATAAGTCCCAATAATGCCATCCAAGTATGCTGTCCTAATCCTCTTATGCATTTTGATTTCCGTTTGTTATTCACAAAGCTTAAAAAGAAAGAGCACTGGCATTGCTTTGGGTTGAAATCATCGATTCATTTCTCGTTTCGAAACAAATTTCCTAAGGCAGCGATATGTTGTTCTATATCATTTCCTATGTTGGAAAGTGTCATGTTATTCGATATCAAGTTCAGAGTATTCATTAATGATACTATGCAATTCAGTGCTCTGTGCAATTTCATAGTTAGAGAGTGGAAGACAATACTTTGGTGTGATCTAGAAGACAAAGGGGAGGGGCTGTTTTCAGATCAAGAGTAGAATAAAGCTGAGATTGTATTTGAGTTGGACTTCCCTGCGAGAAGAAATCGTAGAAATGGAAACACAACAAACAGCATTCTTATAGGAAGTCTAGGTTGGAGCCTAATCGGTGTGTATGAAGAAGGAAATAAGAAGGAGGATATTGAATTCAAAGATCCCATCTCAATTTTTCCATTATGTAACAAACAACCTCCCTCTTCATTACCTACTTCTTTGTACTACGTCGTTAGTAGAGGGAAGCATGAATGAAGGAGTATGGTTGAATATGGATTAAATAAGTTTTTCTTTGTTTACAATTATTATGTTAGATTTTTTTTTAATGGAGCTCACAATTTAGTTTTGACAGTGGTATATGCGAGTATATATGTGTAAATTTGTGCCAGCAAAATCGACCTCGAATAAAGTTCATAATTGTAAATAATTTCAACCTTTGATTAATTTGTTTTGTAGAGTTTACTTTCTTACAGACTTAGATGTGAGCATGCATGTGTGTTGAAGATCTTAAACCGTGTAGCGATATAATATATAAATAAAATATTATATTTAAGTGAATGTAAATGTGATTTTACAAATAAAATTTGTTATGTTAAATTAAATTTAGATTGATATAAAATTACAATCTTATAACGATTTACCTTAATAATTGTATCTACTTCTAATAGTAAATCAGACAGTGACAATTATTATGGAAGACTATCTTTATTGATTATAATTTAAACTACCATTGTAAGTGTTAAGACTGGTAAAATAGTTTAGAAGCAACAACACTTTCCTCAGTTAAAGTTTTTGATAATAATAATAAATAAATATTAAATTAATTATTGATCATATCCTTATATTACTAGTTGTACGCTGATGATCTAATTACATTACTTAGACACTTGTGTTTTTGTTTGTTTTAACATAACGTTATATAGAAAAGATGAACACTAAATGGTCCATCTATTACTTAGTTAATCAACTAATAAAAATAAACAACAATATCAAATATTTTTTATATATAAAAATTCAATTTCTTCCAAACAAATAAATTATTTCTTAAAACTAAAAAAAAATTCTAATCATTCTTGAAAAAAAATAGTCCTTTGATTTAAGTATAGGTTTTATTATTTTCTATTATTTTCAAAAAATAATAAAAAATATTAAATCTTCTTTTTAAATAAAAGATAAAAAAATATAATTTAGATTTTTAACTTTTTTATCATTTTAGAAAAAATAAAATATATATATGTTTTCATTTGCTTCTTAAAATTAAAAAAAAATTATTAAATTTTTCATAAATAATTGAAAAGAAAGTTTTAGGAAAAAATAAAAAGAAAATTTTGGTCTTATTTTAAAAAAAATATACAGAAAAAAAAACTGAAAAATAAATTAATGTTTTTTTTATTAAAGTCCAACAGTTTCAAATAAAAATGGCATATGCTACTCTCTCTTCTTCCTCACACACCCCTCTTTCCATTTGGACCTTCCTCACACACCCTCTTTATATTTGGACCACAAAGCCATTCGCTACTCTACTGATTCTTCCTACACCTCCATTCTAACTTCCTGCACTTCCATAGTAAATGTGTTTTACCATTTTGCCCTTCTAAGCAGTCTCACACTAATGGCCACCTCTTTTTTCCTATCACATATCTCTCTCATTTGGACCAATTTACTCATTACACTCCCTCTTTTCCCATCACTTCCTACATCATTCAAACATGCTCAATGACATTCTTCTATCTCCTTTCAATTGAAATTAAAAAGGATAATTCATTTTTAGATTTTCTAGATTTGAACGTTCTGTTTGTCTTTTTAATTGAAAATAATATGAAATTAAGAAGATTTATTCTTCAATTTCTTAATAAAGAACATTAATTAAAATAAACCATAATGGAAAATCGGGAAAGTAAAAAAAGAAAATTTAAAAGGAGATCTCCATACAATACAATGAGACTATTCATCGTCATGAAGAATTCTTCCTCCACCCCTATACTTTCTTCCTGCACCTCCATAGTTAATATAAAATTACGCATATATTCTTACTTTAAAATTAGAAAAGTCAATATTCTCTTTCACTCCTTCACTTTCATAACTTTCACATACTCCAGCTCCCTCCTCCGACTTAGTGATAAAAGTCCCCAACACCTAAGAGATTAAGGGTACAATTACATCAAACAAAGTTAGATAAGTCAAAGGCAAAGTGAAAATCTTGCATAAGCAAAAAGTGGTTAATCTAGTGCCTCCCTAGACCCAGTTATCATCCAAATACCCTCTAGCCATATCATGGCACACTAGTATTCTTGTGCGAGCAGGCAATGCTGCAAAATAGCCACTTTCAATTGGAACTGAAGCTTTGTTAAAAGGGTAGTAAAAGGATTCAAAGTAGGAGCCTGATTCCAGGTCCTCCAGTTTATCGATTGGATAGGATATGGGCATAGAGGGTTGCTTAGGATCAAACTTCGACCTAAAAATATTAGACTTGGACATTCTAAGATAATAGTATGATGTTTGTAGACAATCGGATAGCAATCCCATCCAGTTTACATTTTTTTCAAAATATAAACCGGATGGAGGTGTCATCCGGTTGTCATTTGCAAAACAAAATGACAACAGGATGACACCCCATCCAGTTTATTTTTTTTAAATGTAAACCGGATAGAGTATCATCCGAATGACACCCCATTCGGTTTACATTTTTTCCAAAATATAAATCGGATGGGGGTGCATCTGGTTGTCATTTGCAAATAAAATGACAATCGGATGAAACCACATCCGGTTTAGATTTTTTTTTTCAAATGTAAACCGGATGGGTGTCATCCGATTGTCATTATGGTACCTCAAGGTCATTTTGGTCATTTCAACATGGATATTTTGGGAATTAATTTTTTTATAGAGGTGCAGGAATAGGGTATGGAGGTGGAGGAAGAATTCGTCCATCCTCATATCTTCCCGAGAACTCACAGTTAACTGATTAAAAGTCAAAAAAGAAATAAAAAAAAGAAAACAATGTGCTTACTCCCATCTTTCACTCTTCATAAACAAAGTCGACTTTCACCACTGTTACCAGTTTTCCCTCACACTACTCCCATCATCATCGGTTCTTCAAATAAGAGTTTGCTTTCCACTACCCACTCTACTCCACTCATAATAACAACTCAAAATGTTAAAAAAGTTGTTATGCCATTGATATGGTCTTGACAACTTTGAAGATATGAATTGCTTTTCTCACACAATATAGAACGTAGTCTGATCTCACTAAACTCTTCTATTCATACACAAAAAGTAAGATGCTTTTCACTCAGACACTCTACACTCTCATGGTAACCCTTCTGATCCCATTTTCATTCACACCCAACTCCTTTCTATAGCAGCCAGAAAAAGTCATACTGTCACAAAGCATATTTCCTTTTCTCTATGCATGAAAATAGAATCCATTCCAAGGAAGCACATTCAGATTATTACAGCAGGAGCATATTGAAAAAGGAAAAACCTAAAGATTGAAGCATATAGGTGCCACAACAATACATCAAGATAACCAAAGAAGGAAACAAAGAGAAAAATTCTGTGAAGTTCAAGATCCCTGGCGTCACCAACAACGCCACCCACTTCCACTACCTCCTCAAGCCACCATTGATAGTTGCAACCTCCCGGCCATCCACCAAATCCTTCGAGTTCTTCTCCCACAAAAACTTTTCACCCTTTGACGACATCGATGGTTCCTCAACAATCACTCGTCTCTTGAGGGTGATTGAGTCACCGTGACTCAGTAGTTTCACTTCTCCAACTAGTCTTTTCACCATCACCGTTGTGCAACCTTGAATCGCCACATCCCCGTCCTCTTGAAACGCCACTGTCACCATCCCAAAACCTTGAACTACCACCATCACCGTCCCACAACAACATCGTTGTGACCACCATCAAGCTTGCCTTTGCAAGCCTTGCCCCTGCTGCCCCGACTAAACCTTAGTTGTTGCCATCACTTCTTCCACCCATACCGCAACTGCCCTCACCGTCAAAACCCTAACCTCATCGTCGTGACCACCATCTCATCTGTCACTGCCTCTTGCCAAGTCATCTTATTTTGTGCTTCTTAGTCAAAAGGAAACTAGAGATATGGAAGAATTAATCTCATCACACGTATCAAATTCAAAAGTACAACCTGTATCAAGTTATGGAAAATTTGTTAAATCAATATCTACACTACCATCATTAAGTAAATTTAAATCTTAGCTCAACAAAAGTTTCAATCATAATGTAATTCTCCATGTCTTTAGAAGTTTTCTTTCCTTGTAAGACAATCTTTTCTAATTTATCAATACAAACTTGCAAACATAATTGAGATTTTATTGTACTTTCACACAATCACCTCATAAGTTCTTCTAAAAATGATTGACTTTGCTCAGAGTCATTTACAATAAGGTTGTTCAATACATTGCTCATAAAGATGTGGTGGTTGCTGAAAATATGGGTCATAAGACTGATATGGTTCATAAGGTTACAATGGTTGTGGAAAACATGGGTCACAATGTTGTGGTGGGTGTTGAAAACATGGTTCATAAGACTGGGAATATGACTCATAGGACTCACATTGTATTCCATAATTATTTCATTGTGAAGAATATCATGAAATTTGGTTAATCATATAAGTTGAATCCATATTAACAATAAATCAGAAGATAGAAAGAAATTACACGCTTCTACATAGGAAGAGTAAATGCTTTAGAAAAAATTCCCTCTGTCTCTCTCTTTAAAGAAAATGTGTTGAAAATTTACTGAGTAAACTCTCAAGAAAGAGAGGTGAGTCACAACTGGACATTCTTAAGTAACATGTATTTCCTAGCTAGAGTTGTTCTTAGACCACTTTCACAAATTTTCTTTAAAAAAATTGAGACTTTAAAGATTAAAAAGGAACAAAACCAAAGTTTAAATTTAAAATAAGAAAAAAATGAAGACAAAATTGAAATTAAATTTACTAAAAACAAAATAACAAAAAATTAAAAATTAAAAATAGCATAGAAATTAAAAATAAAAATAAAAACAATAAATTTAAAAAGAAAGATAGAAACAATAATTAAAGATAGAAATAAAATATGAAAAAACAAAATAGAATCAAATAAGATATAACAACATAAATTAAGATTTGATATAACAAATATTGGATTTTTTTTTATAATTCTAATAATTTGGAAAACTAATTAATTATAACTAACAAAAGAAAAAAAGTTAGATATGCAAGAAAAAAAAAACATTATGCAGATACATAAGAAAATTGAAACCAAACTCAAATTGGATTCCCTAACAACGGCGCCAAATTTGATTGTCGTCATTTCACGAGCAAATCAAAAGAATTCTAGTGTTGATCGTCTAACGTAGTGCTAGATAATCTAACATCAAAGAGATGACAGTATAGACAAAGAAAAGTTAACCCCAAGTCGTCTCCTAACGAATCCAATAGTAAATTCAGACAATCAATATCTAAAACTTATTTACAAAAATTAAAGAGAGGGGTTTGAGGATTGTTGTGCAACAAATTAAAATAGATGATTTAAAAATAATAAAAAAAGTAGGTTCAAGTTCTTTCACAACAAATTCTTCCTTGGTTTTCTTAATACTATTATCCTTCAATTCTCCTCACAGAGTTTAACTCAATCAAACAAGCATTAATCAAATTCAACAAAATCTTATTAGCAAAACAGGCGTCTATTAATATATTCAATATCTCACCTCGTCTCCAAGCGTATACTGAATGAGATGTATATCTTTTATCTCTTAACTAAGCGTACAAGAAATTGATTAAGACTAAGAACATTAACTAAGAACTCTAATTAAAGGAAAAACAATTGAATCCTCAACAAGCGTTACAAAAAAAATATTTTTTCCAAAAACGGACTTCAAAGAGACCAACAATATAGCACAACAGTTATAGAGAATGTAAAGAACAAAACTTTATTAAACAGAAACCTCAGAATTCATTGTGAAATCACAAGAGAATCAACCTGGAGGAGTTTAGCCTTCCATGATGAAGACACAAGAATTACAGAATTAACTAAAGCTACGGTTTATTCTATGCAACAATGTGTGTCCTTCATGCTTTCTCTTGCCTCTATTTATAATATCATTTTCTTCATGAAATTAACCCATAATTAATTCTCAGATATTATTATCCTCACAATTATTAGATGTTTCTTTAGGTTCCAAAGAATAATTTTGTAAATATCTTCTTTCTAGTAAATATATAGATATTCCTTCTCCCAATTTCTTTCAGATAGTTTGTTTCCAAATTCTATTCCATATACCAACTCATAATAATTGAATATGCTACAAAAGATATTGCAAAGTATTTTAAGGATATTTGCTCTAAATCAAGTAAGAATTTCAGAGGATCATCTTTATAGGAAATATGAAGAATATCTTTATAAACGATTTGAGTAGATTTGAAACCCATAAAATCTCTGCAAATAATTAGAAATAAGAAAAGTAAGAGAATATGCTTAAAATCCAACTTTAACCAATAATCTCAATTAAGGTTTAAATAATCCTGATTGGGTAAATTTTATTTAAAACAATGGATTTATTCTCAATTATAATCTAAGAAAATCAAGGTTAAACACGTTAAGGGTGAATAAAAATATACTCATCATACAACAACTCCCGCGTGCCTCCTCCATCATAGTCGCTGCTTCACCAAAGTCGCCAATGACCGCTATGAGCTTCCTGCACGTCCGTCGACATCACCAAAGCTTCTGACGCCACCATGCACTAACAAGTCATCGTCATACAACCACTCAAGCTCTCTCTTGTTGTTGCTTCCCCTGAGATGGGTTTTGAACGTGAGTAGCACCCCTCTTTTGCTAGGTGAGTGAAGAAAAGAGTTGGGTGCAAGGGTTTTTTAGTACTGACTCCTCTTGATGCACCACATTTTTGTTATGTTCTAAATATAGTATAGACTCAATGCCTTCGTTCTTTAACACTTATATTTTCCTCACATTTGCACCCCACATTTAGGCCTAACATTTGTCTTTTTTTTTTTCTTTTTCTTTTTCACCTCATTTTTTTTTTAACTTTTACACACCATGTTTTTAAAATAGAATTTGGACTTATTTATTTTGCTTAGTATTTTTATTAAATGTCCTATCTTTCTTAAAAAAACATCATCACAATATTTTATTTTTTCTATATATGCAATAATTTTTTTTACAATAATCTTATATTTGATTTTTATTCTTTAAAATGTTTTCACACGATGAATAAAATACCATAATTAAATATCAAATGATTGTACACGTCATGAGGTACTTAATTCGAAAAAGTTTTATATTGTTTAGATATTCAAATGATCGCACACGTCAGGTGATATTTCATATGAAATTGTCTCTCTCTAAAAATACACCAAAATATTTTATTTGTAGCATACCAACGAATCATAAATTTCCAAAAATATAAACATATCAAGTTTTCAAAAATTAAATATATTTTAAAATTAAAAAAATATCAAACATCAATAAATAATTTTCTACTAGAACTATGTAAACTTTAATTTTTCATCATGGATGAAAACACATAAAAACAAGGTCGACTCTTATCAAGCCTCAAAATAAAATAAGAAAATATATAAACACTTGTAACGTACATTTCATTGCAAACAATGTATGAACACTTAGTAATGTACATTTCATTTCACAAGTACAATTAATAAAATTTCTCTAGTTTTTCTGAGATTGACAATTATACCACTTATTTTAGGAGATATTCTTTAAGTTTATTTATTTATTAATTATTAATTTGGTCTTTTTATTTGTTTATTAATGAAATTAGTAAGAAATTATTTATATCACATAAAATGTTCGATAATTTAATAAGAACCATGATATAGATGACCCCGTTTTAAAATTCTTTGTTATACACTTAGTTCATTTCTATATTTTTTTCTCTTGTGACATCATATATATATATTATCTTCCCCTACAGGTTAGTTGAGATATAGATGAAAACTATAGACGTGTGTTAAACATTTTCCGTTTAATCACCCTTAGAAATTGTCTCACTATTATATAGGCATAGTCATAGTTAGTTCCGTCGTCAAAGTCAATGAATCCGTCTCCTAGTCATTCACGCTCGTTTAGAAATAATTTTTGTATAATAATAGTGAAAGAAGTTTTGGCAGCACCTCTGTCATTGCAAAAGACTGAACTCACCCACCACATCTTCATGTCAAATATAATGCAACTACTTGCTAATTGCTCTTCACTCACCACAACCTTGTTTTACTGCAAACATAAGTTGTTTTACTAGTTGATTGTTTTTGAAGTTCTTAAATCATGGCACACAGAATCTGGCATTCGTTGTCTTCCTCCACGCTTCCATGGATTTATGATGTCTTTCTAAATTTTAAGGTGAAGATACTCGTTTCCAGTTTATATATAATCTCTACCATTTCTTGTTATACCAAAAGGGGATTCGTACTTTCTTCGACGATTATGGTATTAGAAGAGGGGAAGAAATTACACCTGCTCTTTTCCACGCAATTCAAAATTCAATGATTTCCATCGTTGTATTCTCAAAAAACTATGCATCTTCAACCTATTGACTAAATGAACTTGTAAACATACTTGAACGTGTGAAGGAAGAAGGTCGATCGATTTATCCAATATTTTATGAGGTGGATCCCTCACAAGTTCGGCATCAAACAGGAACTTATGCAGAAGCATTGTCAAAACACGAAGCCAGCTTCTACAATGACGCCGACAATGAAAAGGCACAAAATGGAGAAAGGCTTTACATGAAGCAGCTAATCTATGAGGCTGGCATTTCCAACATGGGTATATACTCTTTTGCTGATAATTTTCGTATTAATACTAATACGGAAGGAAAGTGCAATAAATCGTACGGATCTTGATCTATAAAATTTGAGAAAAAAAGGATGCTAAATTTTATGTGATTAGTTCTGATCGAAATGAATGAGTTAAACACAAATATGATGGTTTAGTTTTAGTTGACATGTTTTCTTATAATGGATAGGTATGAACCAGAATATGAGTTTATCAGAAAGATTGTTGAAGAGATATTGGGAAAGATAAATAACATCCCTCTACATGTTTCTGATAATCCAATTGGGCTGGAGTATGCAGTGCAAGGAGTGAAATCTCTACTTGGAGATGGTCTAATGTCAACATGATAGGAATTTATGGCATCGGGGGTATAGGTAAAACCACGATCGCTCGTTCTGTGTATAACAATATTTTTTGGCATTTTGAAGGTTCGTGTTTTTTAACTGACATTAGAGAAAAGGCAAATAATAAGCATGCGATTGTTGAACATTTTCAAAGAGAGTGTAAATAGGAAAGAACATTTTCAAAGAGAGTGTAAATAGGAAAGTGACACTATTACTCGTTTTGAAGTCATCTAAATTTTCTTGATCTAACAATCTAAAGAAATATTTTGCTGGATGACTTAAAAAACCTACGAACATACGATTTAGTTTGATTATATTTTTTAGTTAGACTGAAAGAGTCAGATTCAAAAACAGAGAACAAAGTGGCCACTACATTGTGAAATTGCTTCACAACCAAGGAACTTTGACTATCAGAGCATATGAGCGAAAATAGTCTCCGCTGGCAGAAGATGGCCCCTGCTCCTGTTCCCCACCTTGACGGAGTCGCCATTCAGATTCGCAATCTCCTCTTCATCTTTGCCGGTTACAGCACCATCGATTACTGACAATATTTGGGGAGGGAGATTCGACATACCGTAAGAGATGGCGCATTCGCATTTGGGACCAGCAGATACATTTACGTTGTCATTGGACAGTATGGCCAGCAGTCATTTGTTGGTGATTGGGGTATTGTGATGGCTGGAAATCATAGTTGGTGAAGGTACTGGACAGCCTAAGAGTTATGAAAAATTGGAAACAGGTACATAAATGAAAAAATATGCAAACTTTTCGGAGACAAGGTATATTAAAGAAGATGCACAGTAAGAAATTTCTTGTCTTAAAATTTATTATTTTTAAATTGGTTGATGAAAGGTCTCTAATGGAACAAGTAAGAGAATATTTTTTTTGATGATCTTGTTAACCATCTTCGTGTAGAAGAGAAATACACTTACAGGAAAATGAAAAGGAGCATTGAGACACAGTTGTGTCGGAGAATAAATACCAATTGAGTTGTTATTATAATTAATTATAGTTAAAACTTAAAGGATTATTAAGAGAGTTGATGAATAAAACATCAAGGGGGATGAGTCACAAGCCCATGACTGAAAATCATCAATGATGGAAACTCAACTCAATGTTTAACATTATGTTAAGTCTTTGAGTTTAATGTAGTCAAAGTACATCATCAGAATGATTGTAAGTACTACAATTAACGTTTAGTTTTTAAACGTTTGGTTATATATTATATGAGAACAATTTAAAGAAAGAGAATGATCAATGTATGATCAGATAACTTGTTTGGACTGTTTTCCACTACTGCAAAGTGTAAACAGGAACTTCATCGTATCCTGAAGAAAATTTGCTGACTCTTACAGTATAAAGGGCAAATATTTCTTTAAGAAAGTGACACTGTTACACGTGTTGAAGTTATCTAAATCCTCTTGGTCTAATAATTCTCCAACTCCAAGAAATATTACTTTCTGAAACACTCAAGGAAGAGCATATTAAAGTGGGAGATGTCAATAGAGGAATACCGATAATAAAAAGGAGACTTCAACATAAGATGGTCCTTTTAGTTCTTGATGATGTTGATAAATTAGAGCAGTTAAAGGGGCTTGCAGGGGGACATGATTGGTTTGGCTCTGGAAGTATAATCATTATCAATTTATCACCACAAGAGACAAGTACTTGCTAGATGCTCATGGGATGGTAAACTTATATGAGGTTAAGCTATTAAATGTTGAAAAAGCTCTCGAATTGTTTAACTGCATGCCTTCAAAAGTAGTAAAGTTGGTCCGCCTTATATGAATATTTCCAACCGTGCAGTTTCTTATGCTTGTGGCCTTCCGTTGGTTTTGGAAGTTATAGGATCAGAATTATTTGGAAAGAGTTTAGATGAATGGAGTTCTGCATTAGATAAATATAAAAGTATTCCTCGTGAGAAGATTCATGAAATACTTAAAGTAAGCAATGATGGTTTGGAAGAAAATGAGAAGGGAATTTTCCTAGACATTGCTTGTTTCTTCAATACCTGTGAATTGGGTAATGTTACACCACTGCTACAAGCTCATGGTTTTTATGTAGAAGATGGTTTGAGAGTGTTGGTTGACAGATCTCTCATAAAGATTGATTCTTTTGGTTTAGTGAGAATGCATGACCTAATTCGAGACACAGGTAGAGAAATTGTAAGGCAGGAATCAACACTTGAGCCAGGCAGACTTAGTAGATTATGGTTTAACGAGGACATTGTTCATGTTTTGGAAGAAAATACAGTATGTTGATATTATAAACATTTCTGCTATTTTTTCTCCTTTCACCCCTTTATTAATATACCCATTTTATTGAATACATGTTAGATTTAATATTATATATTTATCCATGGATGGCACAGCTAATTAAAGTGCATGTTTTTGTGTGTAAACTATTCTTTGGCGCGGAAGGGATCTGATAAAATAGAATTCATAAAGCTTGAAGGGTACACTAACATACATGTGCAATGGAATGGAAAAGCCTTCAAGAAAATGAAGAACTTGAGAATTTTTTATCATTGAAGATTCCACCTTTTCTAAAGGGCCCGAGCATCTACCAAATAGCTTGAGAGTGCTAGACTGGAGTAGCTATCCTTCACCATCTTTACCTTCTGATTTCAATCCCAAACGTTTAGAGATGCTCCTTATGCCTCGAAGTTGCCTTCAGATATTTAAACCACAAAAAAGGGCATGTTTATCTGTGAAAGTTTTAGTTCTCAACATGAGTTTCTACGTTAAAAGATAATAACTTGACCCATTTGCTTTTTACGTTGCAGATGTTGGAATCATTGTCTGTAATAAACCTTGAAGATTGCAAGTGCTTAACCGATCTACCGAGCCTATGTGAAGCACCACTCTTAACAACTCTGCGTGTCGACAAATGCTCTAATTTGGTTAACATTGACGAATCAATTGGGTTTCTTGATAAGCTTCGCTTCTTGAGTGCTAAAGACTGCACCAAGCTGAAAACTCTTGCACCCTACATCATGTTGCCATCTCTTGAAACTTTGGATCTTCAGAGGTGCGTAAGGCTCGAGAGTTTCCCAGAGGTATCGGGAAAGATGGAGAAAATAAGCATAATATATTTAGACGGCACAGCCATAGACAAATTGCCATTTTCTATTGGAAACTTTGTTTGGCTTAAAGTATTATCTTTGATTGGATGCGAAAGGCTTCATCAGCTACCAGGTAGTATAAGCATGATGTGGAAAGTTAATTTGTCAGTGGATTATGGGCATAGAGAATATCAAGTTTTTAAAGAAGAGTTGAGCTCAGAGGTGTCTCCAAGGGCCATGCTTATTTGTGGTCGTGACATATATCTTGATGTGTATTATCCATACATAAGTCCCAATAATGGCATCCAAGTATGCAGTCCTAATCCTCTCGTGCATTCTGATTTCGGTTTGTTATTCCAAAAGCTTAGCAGGGATGAGGACATGCTTTGCTTTCGCAAGGAATCATCGATTAATTTCTCGTTTCGAAACAAATTTCCCAAGATAGCGCTATGTTGTTCAATATCATTGCCTTTGTTGGAAAATGTCACGATATTTAATATCAAGTTCAGAGTATTCATTAATGATACTATGCAATTCAATGCCTGTGCAATGTCATACATGTAGGTTGGAAGACAATACTTTGGTGTGATCTGGAAGACAAAGTGGAGGGGGCGTTTTCAGAGCAAGAGTGGAATAGAGCTGAGATTGTATTTGAGTTGGACTTTCCAATGCGAAGAAATCTTAGAAATGGGAACACAACAAACAACATTCTTAGAGGAGGTATAAGTTGGAGCCTAATTGGAGTGTACGAGGAAGGAAATAACAAGGAGAATATTGAATTCAAAGATCCCATGTCAATTTTTCCATTATATAACAAACAACCTCGTTCTTCATTATCTACTTCTTTGTACTATGTGGTTAGTAGAGGGAAGCCAGAATGTTCTATGGGTGAATACGGAATAAATAAGTTTTTCTAGTGTTTACAATTATTATGTTAGTTTTGAATTAACCGAGTTCAACATTTAATTTGACATATGCTAGCATATGTCTAAATTTGTGCCTACAATATTGACCAGAATTAAAGTTGATATTTGTAAAAAAAATTCATCCTTTGATCAATTTGTTTCTTAGAATTACTTTCTTGTAGATTTAGATGTGAGCATATCCTATATCGATATAAATAAAATATTATATTTAAGTGAATATAAACCCCGTATGAAAGACTTTCTCTGATGTTTATAATTTAAGCCACTATAGGAATGTTAAGACTCACACACTCTAATATAATAAATATAAATAAATACTAAATTAATTATTTCATATCTCCTTGCATTGAAATTAAAGTTTTGATCATAATAAACATGAATAAAAACTACATTAATTATTTCACATCCTTATATTACCAATTATATCCTAATGATGTTGCTTAGGCACCTATGTTTTTATTTGTTTTTACCACAATGTTATATAGGAAAAATGAATACTAGATGGTCCATAGGCTACCATCAATTAATAAATTCACAGACAACAATGTTCACACATTTTCTACGGACAAAACAAACATATAGACTACCAAGGTAATCAATTAATAAATTCACAAACAACAATGTTCACACATTTTCTAAGTATAAAACAAACATATGTGCAAGAACATTCTTAGAAATAATAAAAACAATCCAATCATTTCAAATACATTGTCTAACACACTTAGTTTCCGTATATTTTTTCTTGAACAGCCAAAAATAAATTAAATTAAAAAGAACATTTTAAAAATATTCCAATTTTTATACAACCGGTCAACAAACACCTGAGAAACAAACACCTCCAATTCATTTTCCAAATTGAAGTATAGTCCATACTAACTTGACAAGGTACATCACAACCAATATAGCTTAAACAAATAATGCAGGTGCATATTTGAACACCACACACTATACTTTGAGGCCGATCCATGTATTACGATAGCGATAATAAACTAAATACAATAGAGCTGCAGTAAGACCAACTAATAAAATATACATTTACCTATATAACAGCAGAGCAAAAAAACCAAAAGATGTTGAGAATCTCTAAAGTTGGACAGGGCTCATCGTCCCCGCTTCCACGCTTCGGAAACACCTCCGACGCGGACACGCCACGGAGGCAATACCGCGTCGGACATTTAAATTTTTTCGGATACTGTCAACTGTTTTGACACGGAAACAAGACACAGTCTATGATGGTGGGATGGAAAAGCGAAGAAGACTAAAATGTACAGTAAAAAATGCATTTTTAAAGAGATAACCAGAAAGAAAGTAGAAGAAAGACTAAGGACAGTTACATATGGAGGAAGAACTTGAAAAAGAAAAAGCCAAAAAGAAATGAGAGGCTGAAGAAGAAAGAAAAAGGAGCGGCAGCTGAAAAAGGAAGAGAGAAGAAGGGACGGTGGCGGAAGAAGAAAGAAGAAGAAGGGGCAATAACCCTAATTTTTTGAATTTATAATTAAATAGTATAATATTATAATATTAAATAATATTAAAAATATATAATATTATATATATATATATATATATATATATATATATATATCTCCGTGTCTCTGTGTT
>Ga0209489_104275_pt1 | contig 26534 bp, 16 predicted proteins | sample SiratrowhiteBW_FD_187527 | JGI IMG/M metagenome (GOLD analysis project Ga0209489, IMG submission 187527) | Root nodule microbial communities of legume samples collected from California, USA - Siratro white BW (SPAdes) (version 2) | ecosystem: Host-associated > Plants > Roots > Nodule | place... | reverse complement strand
AAAAAATTTTATGGAAAAAAAAAAAAACGCATGACTATGAAGAGGGTTGCATGAAAAGATCCGGATTGCTAAATACATTACTAGTGCTCATTTAACTCTGACTGGATGACCTGTTAAAAATGTTTTGTTTGAATACCTACTACAAAAGCCCCATCAGTCTAATTTTATATCTTTTACTGAAAATGCTGTTCATATTTAAACAGAAAAACGTGATTAAAATATTATTTTAAATAAATTTGAATTAGTTTAAGTTTATGTATATTTAAATTCATCAAGTATTTATTTATAATTGACTTTAGAGAAAATATAAAGTATGCTCTAATTCATGCACATCTATGTAGTGGTTATTTTAAATAATCCATACAAATTCACAGTGTATGATTACAACCTTGAAAAAGTAACGTTACATTATAAAATGTACACAATCAAAAGAAATTATGGTTGAAGAAAAAATGTCAAAAAAATGAATAAGGGTTGGGGAAGGGGCAGAGAAAATAGATAATTTCCGATTCAAATGTCCCAAAGTTTCTTTCTCCTTTTGACCAACCTAAGGAGGAACCGAGGAATGATCTTCTTAAGATTCCTAACGATGCTACGAAAACATCCTTTGACGGCCATGAACAGAGGGAACTGCACCAATGCAAATATGCATACAGGGAAAAATGCTGCACAATATGTCAAAATTGAAGTCCAATTGTTCCCCGCTAACTTGATGTTGATCAAAATTGTGGCGCTGAATGCTAGCATTGTAGTGGCCATGGAGAAGAACAACAAGGCAAAACCTGCCATCAATTTTCGAGGGAGAGACTTTCGAAAGTCCCACATCTCGCAGGGTGATGTGAGGATTGAGAGGAACATAATCACAGAAGCCAAAGAACCTACAAGAGCCACAATATCCATGATTGTGAAGACCAAGAATATGGAGTGATGAAGAAATCTAGGGATGCCATCGTCATCTGTGCCTCCAGGGACAGTGTAGGCTGCTGCAAAGACAACAGTGGCAACAAGAACAGCTACTGCAGAACATGATTGAGCAGTTTCTTTTATCCATTCACGAGCATCCTTAAGGAGTGATGCATGCTTCTTCACAAAAAGTTCCTTTGCAGTTTGGTTGTGTTGGTTTTTGTGAATGGTATAATGATAAGGGAGTCTCTTTTCTATCCGCTGTATTATTATGATCAGTGCAGACAGTAAATGATTTGAGATATACAAGGGTAACTATGTTTGGATATAAATTCTGATTATGACAAATTGAAATGGATATATACTTACATCGAACCAATGCAACTCCTCTTGCAGCTGCATGGCATAACCGGGTTGGGAACCCCCTTGAAATTCCGCAGTGTAATGAAGGACAGTGTTACTATCCTTGTCTATTTTTCCAGCAAGACTTCTCACCATTTTCAATTTCTTCAAGATTTGATAAATTTCCTTCTGGCGGTGCTTGACAGCCATGTACAATATGTTTTGCTCGTCTTCACTGACATGCTCAATTGAATGAGGATGAAAATGAATTATTAATTCAACAATCTCGGTAATTCCATTGCACGCAGCCATAAGCAAGGGGGTATATGCAGGTTTGCTTGCACCCTCTAGTTTCTTTTCTTCCTCTTGTTCACTTTTTTTCCCTTTGGGCTTTCCTTCATGTTGTGGTCTCCCCATGGAAACTATTTTATCGCTTGCTATGGAAGTGTTTCGCCATGAATAGTCTTTTTGTGCTAGCAAGTATACTAGTTCCTTTGCTAAATTATGCATTTCCTTTTTCCTCCAAAGTTTATCAATCTCTTTCCATTCTGAACATCAACAAAGCAAACAAGTAACGCCAGGAAAAAGATTAAGTCCAAACATAAATTTATCCATAAAAAATTTTAAGAATAAAAATAAAATTATTTTTTCATAATTTAAAATTAACTTATGCATAAACTAAAAATAATAAATAAATAAATTATATAAGTTAACTTTTATAAATTAATTTTAACATAAAAAATTATTTTATTTTTGTTTTAAAAAATGCTTATAAAACAGTTTTTCTATTTTTTTTTTTTGTTGGGAGAAATGTATGATGCACCTTTGGCAATAACCTTCCACATGGAATACCACAGCCAAGAAAAAATTGCAGTTGACCAAGCTGCAAAAAAATAGTATAGCAACAACATTAAATGAGTTAATCTTGATTACGTAAATCATACATACATGTTGAACATTATTTTAAATAGTCATAATTAACTATTCATTTTGAATTATACAATAAAACATTGTTATTCTCACATTCTAATCTAAAGTGTATTTGTCTATAATTTAGTTTTGAAGGTGAGTTAAATAAGAACAATATTAATAAACTACTTTTTGGTAAATTCTGAATTATGTAATACTTTGAAATATAACAAATAAATTCTCACTTGATAACTAAAGGGTTGGGATAGTTTCTCATTTTAATACATTCATAAACTTCATATCAATTAGATGTTGAGATCAATTATATTTTGTACTTAAGTAAGGACAAGACTCAATAGTCATTATATAATGTATGATGTTTTAACTTATTTTTTATGGTTCTATCGAGTCATTTGGCCTCCTTACAGATTTTACTCTATTGAAAGAGTCTAATAAAACTCTCCTTCAATTAATGTATTTGGTTTCACAATATTCACATACTCTTCTAAATTTGAGTTGATATATTTTAAATCAAATTTTGGGTTTTACCTAAATATAAATAATTTTGTTAAATGTATAACATATTATTAAAGTAAAACTTAAATATAATTGAAAAACAACGTCAAGGTATCCATATTGTACGTAAATTTACCTACGAATAATATTTGTTATTATGAATACAAGTAAAGGGAAAATTTAGTATCCTAATTTCACAAAATATTTTATAATTACTATGTGCTCAAATTTTACTTACACAATTAATCTTCTATAGATATTTATCCAAAACTGTTATTTATGTTATAACATATCAATTGGATACCTAAGAGATTCCTTTGAGTTGATTTCCGCTTGTGATTTTGCAGTTTTTGCCCCTCTCTCATGCTATCCTCAAGGTGCGTTTCAGTTGAAGATGGTTCATTTCTGCTGTTTCTGCCGTTTTCCAAATCTTCCTTTTTTTCAGTGCATCCATTATTTTGATCGTAGTATTTGTATTCTTGAAAGTTAGGAAGCACTGTGTCACGACACTGCAAATATTAGCATAACTTCCTATATAACTTCAACTAGGATTTTACTCACCCTTTAAAGTAAAATTCGAAGTTTTAAATTAGCAACTGCAATTACAATTTAAAACCGTGTTAGAGCACATACTTTTTCTAGCTTAGGATTTGAATCATCTGAAACAAAGAATTGTACTCTAGAGGAAAAAATTCAGTTATATATAGATGGAGAAGACGTACAAAGGTATATGAAACTTTTGAAAGGACCCATTTGGGTTTGACTTCTAAACGTAGAGGGCATCTTTGCTAGCAATTGGAGGGTTGTGAGATCATTGTCTTCTTTTTTATAAGCCAGGCGGTCATAGCGTTTCAAAATCCATAAAGCTGTGCCTGCATTGAACAATAAACATGTTAGCAACTTCATTTTGGTTGCTAAAGAGAAGGGAATAATTTTACGTGTGGACATGCATGAAATGATGAGAGAAAGAGAGAGATGGACCAAAGAACTGATCAATGACAGCAGTGTGAAGAATGGACATATTATCCGCCAGTCGGTGAAAATGGATCTTGGGCTCAACTTCACAGTCTTCAAGGAAGAATCTTAGCAAGTCCGTCTTTCCAAGTGCAGCCGCTCTGTAAACTGGGGTTTCTCCCAAATTGTTCCTCATCTTCATCAATGCCTGATACTGATTCGAGCCTGGTACCTCCTCGTGCTCCAGAATGCTCATTGTCATCTCCACTTCTCCTGTGAAGGCCACCTCATGGAGCGGCGTGTTCCCCATGTCATCCTGCAACCTCAGCACACGCTTTATGTCTCCCTCACCCACCCACTCGATCATGTCCCTATACATTTTCGGGTTCCCACAGTGTGCTGCGTAGTGAAAAGGGGTGCTGCGGTGCAAGTCGATTTGCTTATCCAAGAGATCCTTGTTTCTGCTGAAAAATTTCCAGAAACCTTCCCAGTCATATCTCTTGGCCATTATATATGGCTTTTTCATTCTTTCTATGTGCAAGGCCACTTGCGTTGTCACCTCTACTTCCCTCCTCACTTCCTCTTCCTCGCTCATCATCACTCACTCATCGATCCTTCACTGCATGGAACCATTAATGTCTCCTTATATCGTGGAAAGGAATCCGTTGCATCCATCGTAACCCAGAAGCCAGCATTTTCAGCATATGTGCTTTGCTTAATTAATTCACAAAGTGAATAGGCTTGCAAGAATAACTCAAGCCATAGGTTTCCCTTTGCTTTCCAACTTTATGTATTCCTCTAATTGCTGGACTGGCTTTGTTAATAGTCACATTCACACACATATTCCTTCTGGCTTGATTTGCACACATTTACTAAATTCTTGTTAATTATAATAATTTTATATACCCTATTCCTTTCACGTGGTTTAATATTATGTATAATATGTTGAAAACAACAATAAATATACTATTTTTTAAATAACTTCGTCTTCTAAGAAACATATTACGTTAGTGACTCAATAATTAATTCAATGTCATCAATCTCATTTTCAGTGGGTTTTGTGCAACTTCTTCTTTTTCCTGTTTACAAGTTGCAAGCACAAGCATTTTCATGATAATTTCACTCATTTCATATTATTATTTTTATAAAACACTTCGTAAAAGTTGAAAAGAAACAAAATAATTTTTATTTCTCCAAGCGAAAAGCAGTTGTCGAAAATTTAAAAGTACAGCTGCAATAATTTGACAAGGAAAACTGAGAATATGATGAATAATTAATTTATAAAGAATTTATGAATAAAAAAATTTAATGTATTTGTGTGATCATGAAAACTTGGATATTAAAAGCAATGTGGTAATTTGGTTGTTGCAGCAGAGCCTTTTAGAAGAGCTTTCAACAATATGAACGCCACGAAAAAGTTAAGTTAGTCACTGTATCTTATATCTAATGTAATTGAGGCAGGAGTTCACTACTCAACTTCTAAAGATGAATATGAAACAATACTCAAATTCTTAAATTTTCATGAAATTAAGTATAATTCCAAGTAGAGATAATATGATATGATTGAATATCTCATGTTAGGAAGGTTATAGTCACTAAAGGCTTTACTTGCATGGTCGAATGAGAAAAAAAATGTCTTGCAAAAGGTGAAGCTTCAATTTATCTTAAGATATGATATGCAACACAATGACGATGAATGGATGGTGAGTATATAAATTGGTTTAGGAATTTATATCAAGCCTGTTTAGCGGATAAAGCAAGCAAGTAATGAGTTTTGGATATAAATTGACTTTATAGATATAAATATTTTGCTCGTATATATGTGTTTTGTATCTTTTATTATGAAAGTACAACAAGGCTTTATAATAAACATTCTAAAATCAACAAGAATATTAAAAGAGTATTTTGATTGACAGAGTATTTTAGAGTTTTAATTCCATATTTCATAGTTTTGCACTATTATAAAGTTTTGATGGCTTCATCGTGTGTTTGTGACTCAAATGTGCAAAAATAGATAAATTTGTAATGTAAGTGTTTTGAAAAACGCATCTGTGTTGTCCTTTGGCAAGTTACAATTTTCTTGCATGTTCAAAATTTGACTATGTTTTTTTTAAGATGATTAAGGATTTATGAGTTCTAAAAGATTTTTATAGACTCGTGTTGTTGTGATTTCCATCTTCTTGAGGATTATGATTTTGTGCATTCTTAATTAAAAGTGGTATATATTTATTAATGTAATTGTGTGAATAATCAAGTAAAGAATAAAAAATACTTTCATGTAGATTTTTAATATTTTCTTCGATAACATATATATTCAATGTTAGGTGTTATCCGCTTAAGCAGCTTAGGTGTTTCCATTTGTTTGGTCTTTCTGATTTGGTTTAGTTTTTTAGTATTTTTGTATGTATATGGATTAATAATATTAACTATATCGTTGTTCGTTTACAGATTTATAGGGATGTATAAGAGTTAAAATATCCTCCAAGTGCTTCTATCTATTTATTAATTTTGTGCCGTTAAAAGATGTGAATGAAAGATCACATATCTAAGTATAGAATTATTTTTGATATTGGTATTCATGATAAGATAACTTTTAGTTTTATTTTTATCTCCCAAAAAATATATTTTCATATTCTAAGATTTAGTTTATTTTTATTGTTATGTGAAATAAAAGCAAAACATACGTAACCAAAAACTTTTAAACTAAGGACGTCAGGTTTATATTGAGAGAAATTTTATATGAAGATAGACACTTTATCAGATAAGCAACATATTACACACAACCACAACATAAGACTATAAAACCTTAGACAATTTGAATTATAACATAGTAATTCAGGAGTTTCATGTTGTTTCTTTTTTGACAAAAAAATAGGTTGTTTCTTCACACTATTTGTCACAACTTTGCACCTCTTTGCTTTTTTTCGTCTGCTCTTTAAATTTTTGTTTTTTCTAATGGAATTTAATTGTCATGTTTTATTAGTATACTTTTAATAGAAATAATTGATTAAACAATTTAAGGGTAATGTTTAAAAATAATTATTTCATGTATTCATTCGAATAATTTTCTATTTTCATTTGTTATTAGTGTAAAATGATTACTTAATTTTCTTAAAATAAATTTCAAAAGTAAATAATTATTATTTTTCTTTAAAAGGATCTGTATTTAAAGACTTTATTATTAATAGAGACCAGGAAAACTAAAAAATGTAGGTGACATGGAAAAAAAACTTAATTATGTTTGTCTTTAGAGTACCTTTATTATATTTTATTCTTTGAAATTTAATTTAAACTTTTTAAATTTAAAAATAATTTTAATTTCTTAAATTTAAAATTAATTTTAATTTCTTAAATTTTGAAAATACAAGTAAAATGGTTTTTTAAATAGGGAGGTTGAAAATATAACAGCACGCAAGGGAGACGTAAAACCTAGGGGGGAACTCTGTTTTGATCACGCGCCATTAAGCTCTAATTCCAATTCTATCATCGACCCTTCTCGTCTTTCCCAAAATTTTCTTTTGCTGGTAGTAATTGTAGATATTATACGCACATACATGCCCTATTTTGGTGTTTGTTCTAGGTTTGCCAATAGAGGGCAAAATCTTGGATTATCAGAATCAGGTGCAAGCTGTGGAAAACTTATCTACAGGGCTTTCTAGTTTCTCCCTTAGCGACCAGATATTAAATTCTGATTCTCCTCGGGTAAATTTTCTCCTTTCCTGACCAGATTATACATATGTGTTTTTGTGGTTCATTTGCAAACATTAAATTAATATGTTACTTTAAGGTTAAAATTATATTGATTTTTCCTTTTTGAGACTGGGGGTAATTTGAGGCTCCATGTTTGATTTTGTTTGTGGTGCTTGATATTATTGACAGGATGATGAGGTGGGTTTATTTTTGTACTCTAGGATCTAGTTTATTTTTGTTATTTTGTGAGGTAGAAGCAAAACATACACAACCAAAAACTTTTAAACTAAGGAGGTCAGGTTTGTGTTGATAGAGAACTTCATATGGACTTATATAACCAATGACAGGTGAAGTTGGATAGTTTATGAGATAAACAACATGACACACAACATAGAACTAGAAAACATGGGGCATTCATAACAAAAATTGTTGTTATCACGATTTGATGGTTTCCATTGATTCTGACTTGTGATGTTAACAAGAACCTTAGTATTAGTATAACTGTTTCCACTCAACTGTCTTTCTTGTTGAAGGACAAAAAATAACACTCGATTTATATTAGGTAGAGGCTCCGTAAGAAGAATATGAGTTTTGACATATTTCCAAATAGTTCTCCAACATCCTTCAAGAAACATATCACATGTTAATAATCTCTATATTTCGCGATGATCTTAACAAGATTGTAGCTGCATTTTATGTCACACGTACAAACTAGAATGCCTCTCAAGAACTAAAGTTCTTCCCAAAGAATCTTCAAACCAAACCAATGTAATAATTTATAACACTTCTTTCACCTTCTTTGATGGAATTTATCTCTTGTAGAAGGTCTGATATGTAGAAATGATCATTTCTAGAAAATCTTTCTCTCAATTCTTCCCATAGTTCTTGGACATTAAAGAACTTCGTCCAATTTGTAGAGATAAAGTTTGCGTATCCAAGAGATTACCATCATAGCAGTTTTCCCAAGCATCGAAAATTGGATCTTTGTGAGCTGGTTGAGTAATATCTCCACTGATGAACTTCACTTTATTATAATAATGTGTCTTTAATTCCTCTAGTCCAAGAGTAATAGTTTGCCCTATTTAATTGTGGAGTAATAAGTATCATCCCAGTGTTTTCTCTGGGGTGTAGATAGAAGGGAGTTAATGCATTCTGTGACATATCCATATCATTGATGTTCATGGAAAAGCAGAGCAAGAAAGAAGAATATTAGAAGAAATAGCAGATTGGGATTAACCCGTTGTGATATAGTCTAACATGAACTTTAACCCCGTGTGCGAGTAATGAATCTTATATTATGTAGATATATTAAGATTTATATCAAGGATGAATTTATTACCAATTTGAGAGGGACATATATATTTTCAGCCACTTCTAAATCAAATAAGTATAGATTTATATAATTCCACATAAATACAACTAGATAAAATCTAAATTTTCTTCGTTGAGTCATAAAAGGTAAGTATTTTCAGCTTTGTAAACAAGTTTGATCAATATTCCTCCCTCACTTATTTATGTCTTGTTACATGTGGTGCTTCTGAAAAATGACCTACATCTCGAAAACTATATCCATTAGTATTGACTGGTCCTTCGTTAAGGTCCAAAGTTTGGAAGATGGATCTAGCCTGTATATTCATTTTCTAGACAGTATTGTACTCCGTGCAACACCTAAATTACACTCAATTACTAGGAAAACTCTTCCTTGTATTCCAGAACTTTGCCAAACTACCTACAGAACCAGTGAATCCCATTCTTGCACGGTAACTACCTAATCCTGAACTCAAGCTCAAGAGCTTTTTCCTTCCCTCATTATAAATCCAACACTGATGAATAATGAAGGTTAATACTTGGTAAAACCCTTACTAGCTGAAGCATTTTTTTATGTAATATCCAGGATATTTTGGATATAGCTATCATTACACTTCATTTCTCTCTTTACCCCTCTCCAGCATTGGTAGATCTTTAGCTTTCGGAGACAGAAAATTATGCATGATTCCTCTGAATAGTGTAGATATTGACCTATCTTGTTTTTCATTTTCATTGTACATTTTAGATTTGTAATGATACTCCTCATGGAAGTAATACATTTGTATATAGTATGCTTCATGAAGGTTGTATGTCCATATATGAATACTAGAAAAAAACACCAAAAAAATATTTTGTGATTTTTTTTACTAATAAAGGTAAATCCAGTCTAATAACAAATTAAGTAATTTTTTTTTAATTATCATAGAGTTCATATGGCAAAAATGGAGCCTTTTCATTAAAAAAACTTGATTGATTAAGAAAATGATTTATAGAGTATTCAAAATATTTATAGTTTTGGGTTTAGTTTTTGCAAATTCATTAAAAACGAAACGATGTATTTGCAGTACCAAAAGTGTCTTGTCTCCACCCAACTTGAGCGCAAAGTTCAGACCCTTCAAACTGAGGCAAAAAAATTTCTGCCCAACTAACATTGTAACAGGTTTGTGTTGACTTACTTCTATACGTACTTAAGTATTTTATACCCTCCCTGCAAAGAAACATGGATTGTAATGTTTATTGGCTCTGCATTTTACTGGCTTCATATTTACTCCAGAAATAACTTTGAAGTTGGTTGACCTACTTAAAGCCTGCAACTGCTGTTTCTTTCTATTTGGTGGTTATGATTATCATAATATTACATTATTAACTGCAAAATTTTCTTCGACTTGTGTAAAGCAATTAGCATATCACAACATTGAACTTAAATTATAACAGGATACATATCTTTGTTGGTATTATTTAATGACAAAAATATCACATTTAGGTGAATTGATGCAGTATTGTCTTTCTTTTCACAAATTCCTCTGCTTTTTAATATCATAGGTTAGTTATTGAATTTTTCAAATTAATTACCTGGGTAATTCCTGCTACACTCTCTGTTTTTTCATTAAACTTCTCAGTGGCATGGCATTCCACTCCTGTAATGAGTCTTGTCTCTATAACGATATAGTATATAAAAAGAAATAGTGGGATCAGAGAAACAATGTCTTAAATTTATGTTATTATTTTTAGTATAACTCCTGCATGTTCATAGCCCTATGATCAAGACTCTGAATTTATTTATTTGCCGTTTATCAACGCTAAAAGTAAATACCAGCGAGTAAGTAGATTTGTTAAACTTGGGAATTGTTTAAGCATATTTTAATCATAAAATTAAGTATCACAAACACGAAAATTTAGGTAAATTAGTGAGTGTTATAAACTAGACCTGTAAAATCAAATCATAAGCCCTTAAAATTTTATTTCGTATAAAGAATTATATCAAAATATTATTAAAGAATATAATAAATCAACACTATATTTAAATATTTGTAATATATTATGCTATAAATAACTTTTGTATATTTTTATTATAATATTATTATGATTAGTATTATTATTAGTTGATCATATATTATATGTTATATATAAATAGTTTTTATATTTTTATATTAGTAATATATTTTTATCATTATTCTTTAGTTGATTATATTTATAGTATTTTTTACATAAAAAAGGTTATTAAAGTGAGAGAGGCCCAAAGATACGAGTAGAAAAAGGGTGTTGCATTCTCCACCCCCATATTTTTAAACCTGCACCCCAGGGTGAAATGACAAAACTGTTCCTTAAAAATGTATTTCGGATCGCGTATTTTGATATGTATTTCTGGATAAAAAAATACTTTTCCTAATGTATAATTAGCAATGTATTAATATATTATTGATTTTACAAGTATCTTTTTCTGAAATTCCACATTTTTGTATTCTGGATTATAAAATTTAAATGTAAATTTAATTGAAATTTTAATTTATATGGGGTTGCAGTTTAAATTTATGGGAGTGCAGAAGGAAGAGTCCTAAGTAAACCACTAAAGCCCTTAAGATGACCCAACCCAGTAATTTGTAATGGCGAGACAAGAGTAAGGAATAGGTAGAGCAGTAAGATGCAGGGTGTGCAAGAAAATTCAAAGGAGAATGTGGAAAAGCAAAACGACCTGAGAAAGACGCCAACCCAGATCTGTTCGCGCTATAGGAGAGAACGCAACATCAACAGCCAAACGGACCCAAACTTGAAAGAGAGAACCACTGAACCACGGAATTGTAACCCTGGTGCGTTCTGCATAAATCATGACCTAGAGACAAACAATTCTACTGTCTTTTTATTTTTTTTTTTGCCTTATTTTTTTCCTAATGCCTAACGGAGCATGCTGAGTCGAATCTAAACTCGTGCGAATTTACTCGAGTTCATACCTACTTTCTAGTTAACTAGGATCGGACGAGTTTACGAGTTGACTCGCGATCTTCATAACCTTATAGTTGCATGAGCGGAGAGTCTATAAACTGACGCTTGATTCTCTTGTGGTCACATAATTGAATTATGGCTCTAAATTAGAGTTTGTGTTGTTGAAAACTTGAAATTGTGTCGTATCTCTGTATTTCTGTTGTTTATGAATTTGTTAGGGTGAAGCGATGATTTTTTTTCTTATGCAGTACAACCTTCCTTGACTGGAAGAACTTGAGTCTTCAAGAATCTGCCAATTAATTGCATGTCATTTCATCCCTTGTTGTGTTAAAGTTTCTGGTTTTCCCATCAGATCCCAATCTAATGTGGTCCTTTTCTGTTTGGGTTAAAATTTTTAGGAGGAAATAGGTCTGGAAAGATATGGCTACTAGACGTGTTCGTTACTCCCCTCTTGCTACTGATGACAATGATGATGCTAGTAATACACCGTTTGACCCACGATTTGATTATACACCGAAGGTCCTGGATAAAGTTCCCTGGAAATCCATTGCCCTTGCACTCTTTCTGTTATTCCTTGGTACAGGACTTCTGTTTCTTTCATACTTTATCTTCACTGGTCATATGGGGGGAGAACGCTCTCAAGCATATGGTCTTTTAGCCCTTGGCTTCCTTAGCTTTCTCCCAGGTACGTTGGATTCTCTGAATGTGATATGCATTATGTATGTTAAGTATCTAGGTTAATTAATATAACAACAATTAAATTAATTGTCTGCTGAGCTAATATCCTTTTGGACGAATTGGTTGATAGTTATGCATTACGAGCCTGCATTTGATCTTTTTACCCTGAGAAACACAGAAAGCATGCCAATTTTGTCGATGTTCAATTGAATTTGTTGAAATGGGGGATAGTGGACGCACTTCATGATTAGTAGAGAGATAATTCACAAATCATAAACTACATAAACTATGCCGTTTGCGTTGATCAGCCTTTACAATGAATCAGTTAAAAATGTTTCATATCATTGCATATAATACGAAGCATACAATTATGGATCCATATCAGCTGTCCTCTTTGTCTATCCCACCACATAAAGTATGCTACCTAGACATTAACGTGCCATTAATACTATAATAACATTACTTCATTAGCTAACAATTTTACTTGCTTATTGAAAAAGCATTTTAATCTGTACTTAATTGATGGGAGTAGAATATGAGAAAGGCATGGAATGGGTAGAAGTGATCTTCATCTCTATGATTATGTTTACAATTACGAATTAATGATTATTTCCATCATATATATATACACACGGAATGCTGTTTCTTGCAGTAATTTTTAGCCTGTTTTATTTGTTCTAGAGCTTGAAATGTCTCACTTCTTTCGTTCATAGATGTTTCTTCAATAATAAATATTAATTTAGTTTGTATCTACCATGACTATGCGCATATTAAACATATTTTTTTTTTTAATTTTGGATACAGGTTTTTATGAGACTCGAATTGCATATTATGCGTGGAGGGGTGCTCAAGGATACCGCTTTTCTGCCATCCCTGATTATTAGAGCGTTGCTGTAAAAGAGTAATAGAGCTATACCTTGAAAACTTTGTAATGATCAAATTTGGTTGCAACTTGTATGTTGAATGACACAGATAGAATAAAATGGTAGATGTAATCGTTTTGATATATAAGTAGTTGATCCAGTGACAAACTTTAGAAGAAAAAAATGCATATAACTTGAAATTACTTCAGTCAAAATTGTGACAATTAGGCATTTCAGTGAGGTGGGATCAACTCGTTATTGACGTTTGATTGTTACAATTTCTAATTTTTGGAATTATAGGGGATGTTCTCAAGACTCACTCAATCTAGGGTTATTCTTTTGCAGGTAAATGCGATTAAGGAAATTTTTTAATAAACTTCTCTGTAAAAAGGTTAGAATAAAAAATAAGTTAGTTTCTTTTATAAATTAAAATTATTTTATATAAAAGTTAAAAATATTAATGTGGAAACGTTATTAAAAGTTTTTACAACTTAGCTTTTTAATAATTTAATTTTAATCTATAAAAGAAGCTTACTTTTTTTTCCTAGAAATTTTGATAGAGAAGTTTATTTAAGCGGATCTAATGACTAACTTTGGGACATAGAATGCCTGCGAAATGCAAAATGTGCACACGGGAGTTATTCCAAGAAATAAAATGGCATTTATCTTTCATTATTTTTTATCGTTTATTTAGCACAAATGGTTTCAAAAATATAATTTATTAAATACATGATAACAGTGAATATATTAAACAACCACGAGATCCTTTTCTTTTACAGTTGAATTATAATCTCGTGGAATAATTACAAACTGTGGATAGCCCCATTAAATAGTTCAACAAATAACTAAAATTCGTTATCATGGGATGAATTTTTAAAACGTTTATATCTTTTCAACGTGCAGCTTCAACCATGGAATTATAACAATCACATTCTATCATGCATTTTTTTTATAACTTGGCAGGACTTTAAGAAATAATGAACGTGCGGTGGGCTAATTTTGGTTGGGGATAAGGTGAGATGAGAGGATTAAGATAATAGTTTCTGTAATCATTGTGATTTAAATTCTTTTTGGTGGGCCTACACAGAGCACAACCACATTGCTTTTCTTTCTGTCCATGATGATTATTCTGTTTAACAAGAAATAGATCAGAAGAAAGATAACAAGGCCTTCCTTTTCAAAGTTAAGAGAAGGAAGAAAAGTCAACTAGTTGCATAGTTACTTGTGTAGATGTTTAATCTTTTTCTATGACTGTTATTATTCTTGTTTTAAAACTTCCACGACAGTATTATTAAACTATGGAATATGCTAAAATTGCTCTTGTGTATCATTTTAATGACACAACCATCCTTATCTTTACTTAAAATATAAAGATCAATTTTTTACATATTTGTATTACCTAAGCCGAGATAGCCACCTAGCCTTGTAAAATATAGCATTGGAGTAACCAAGTTGGATTCTATCATCTACACTGGACATATAGAGAGAGAGTTGAGTCACATGACCTTTGAAATTATACACCCACATTTGCTTTGACCCAATTTCTTTTACTACTGTAAAAATAATCTTTGTTTAACCTTTTATTTGTAAAAATCAGTTTACTAAAACTAACCCACAATTAAATGATAAAACATTCATTTGATTACTAAGTTCTTTTAGTACAATAGAGTAAAAATAAGTAAACACCAGCTAGTTTGGTGGTCATGCTATATTACAATAATATATTTATATGTAACAAGATAATAGAATAGAAGCAAAATAATCTTATTTGATATTCGATTTAAATCATGATAAAAAAAATTGTACAAATATCCTAATAATAATAACAACAATAATAAAAAAATTGCGCTAGTTATTATAATAAACAACAAATATATACAGATAATATTAACGTAAGTGTTGTTGTAGAATTTAATTAGATTGAATTTACTAAGAGTTGAGTCATTGAATAATATAGTCTAATAAATATCCTAATACTTAAAAGAGTAATATAGAAAATACAATTTCTTGAAAATCATTCGTATTCATTTAAAAATTTCACTTATAAAAAATATGTTTTAATGAATTAAATCATAAATTATTATCTTTTGTTTTATGAAAATCTTTTTGCATACTTTTTATTAGCAAATGTTGATGAACTTTTACCATATCCCCAGATTATACACAATCCAATCTCATTTGTATATTAATCTTCTTGGATTAGGTGGGATACCTTTCTTTTAATACATTTATTTTCTCAGTCAAATAAATTAATTCTGCACTCTCCAGTTCCTTATAATTTAATTAATTTAGAAAACCCTAAGGGCTGAAAGTGATATATGGTGATAGCCCTTCTCTCACAATTATTCTAGATTTATAATGGCAATCTCAGCTTCTTTTTTTACTATTGCTTTAAGTAACAAGATTCAAATAATGGACCAACATAATTCTTCTCTCAATCATTCATTTACCAAACCATATGGATGCAAGCCACGCGTTTCAAGCTTTTTCTGTGGAAAAAACTTTCAAACTTTCCGCGTTTTATCGGAGAATATGTGAACCAATACGCGTAATTTTAATTTAATTAATAATTTTGAATTTCAGTTATAGATACATATATAATAATTGTATTTGATATTTTAAAAGAAAATACATTCTCAGCTGCATCCACAGGATCCCAACTGCCATCTTCGCCTAAAGACAATTCCAACTTGCAGATTCCATAACCTAAATATCATAATCATAAAAACCAATATAAGGATATTAAATAAGGAGAAGGAGACAAGAAGATCCAGGAATATTGCTCTAGAGCCACGAAAAGTTTGAGTCGAGATCTTCATTTTTCATCATTTCTCAAGTGATTATAAGTCGAGTAAGAATTTACAGGTTGACTAAGAAAAACAGATGCAATTCTCCTATTTTTAAAGGATTTTGGTCAAACAATTTGAGGTGAAATTAGTGAAGGTGTATTGAGTTCTAGAATTTTGAAAAACCATCTACATATGTGGTTGTTAAAAGGATAACAAAGTGGTAGTTAAAGTTCTAGAACGTATAAAGTGATAGTTAAAGTTCCAGAGAGCTTATTAGAAGAAATAAAAAAGAATTTACTGTTAAAGTATTTTGAAAAATCTCAAATGATTATTGTTTAAATAAGGAAGAAATGACTTTAATTTTGCTGGGAAAGAATATATCTTTCCAGCAGCATGAGATTGTTTAAATGATGATAACATTATGAGTGATGAGATTGTTTAAATGAGATCAATTTCTTTAAATAATTTTAATTGTGACGGTGATAATGTGTGAATTATATGATTAATTATATGTGTGTTGAGATATATAATTATATAATAGTATGTAGGGTTATATATATGTCTGATTGTGTCATGTATGGGTGACTCTTTCATAAGTGTGTGTTATGTTGCATATTTTAAAGTGTGTGTAATATTGCATATCTTAGATTATGTCTTTCTAGATAATGATATTCATAAGTGGGTGTTATGTTGCATATTTTAAAGTGGGTGTTACATTGCATATCTTAGATTATGTCTTTTTTCAGATAATAATATTAAGTATGTTAGTAATTCTTTTGTTTCCTAAATTTTTTAAAAATAAGTTAAGGATTTTCCTACATTTGGTTAACTTTTGAATTATTTAAAAGGATCATATAAGTAGAAACAAGGAAAATTAGTTTGTTATTTAATTATATATATTGTGTGTTTTACAAACTGATATTAAAAAAGTTCAATTTATAATAAATTAGAATTATGAGAATTAGACAAATGAAATTTGAATTTTAATCAAATTGGCTACAAACGATATAGCTATGTGATGATATATTATGTGTTAATGTGAAACTGATGACTTAAATATATATGAAATATTTGGTACACATAATGAAATGATGAAGTATTTGGTACACATAATGAAATGAAAATAAGAAATATTAAATAAAATTTCTTTACTTAAAAAGTGGAAAATGGTATGATTAGTCGAGTTAAAAAAATAATCAAATGAAAATTATACCTTTTTACTTATATTTGGTAGTTAAATTAAGTGTGTAGAAATTTTGTAACTTGTTGAAAAAAATAAATGTATCAAATTTGAGGTGTTAAAAGTTGATTTTGAAATTCTTGCAAAATGCAAATTTTTTTCTCAATAACTTGATTGGGGGATTTCAAAACCGCAACAATTTTGAGACAATAATGAAATGATTTTCTTTTTTAGAATTTTGTTTAGTATATTTTATTTGGCTAAACAAAATCATTCGGGTGATAAATTCAAATCTTTTGCAAAAAAATCATTTAACAGATTAAGTCTGAAAAGAATTGTCTTTACTAGCCAAATTTTGATGAGTGACTTTCTAAAATGTTGAAATTTTATAATTGTTTATATTTTTAAACAACTGTGATATTTACAATTCTAATATAATTTAATAGATTTATGTTTAGTGTATATTTTGAAATGTTTTTTTCTTAATACCTACTAAAAAAAATTGAAATTATATACGGGTAAAATCCGTATATAATGATCAAAAATCCGTATGTAAGCATTTTACATATAAATAAAAATTTGTAGGTAATTTACATATGGATTTATTCCATATGTAATTTACTGACAGAATGTTACATACGAAATAAATCTGTATGTAACAAATATTGTTTAAAAAAATTTATTTACAATTTTCAATTTTATTACTATCTTTATATTTTATTTTTATTTTTAGTATATATATTTTTTAAGATTATTTTTATTATTGTTTTAGTTAGTTTTATTAACATTATCAATATTATTAACAATGTGCACCAGGTGAACTTACCGCTAAACCAGAACAATGTTATTGTTATAATATGATTATTAACATTCTTATTATAATTATTGTTATTAGTATTATTATTGTAAATATAATTTTTATAATTATTAATAATACTAATATTAACATTATTGACATTATTAATAATATTTATAATATTAATAATAATGATAATATTACTAATAATAACAACAATAATATTTTGTTAATAATATTATTAATAATAACAACACTTTTATTTAAATATAAATAATATTAATAATAACTAGTAATAATGTTATTAATAATATTTATAATAATAATATTAATAATAACAATAATAGTAACAATATTATTAATAATATAGTAATAATATCAACACTAATAATAACATAATAATATCAATAATATTATTAATTTTATTATATTAGCATTTATAATAATAATAATTATTATTATCAGTATCATTATTATGACAATAATAATTAATATGATTAATATTTATGACAACAATAATATTATTATATTAATAATAATATCAATAATATTAATAATATTATTATTAATGTTAATAATAATAATAATATTTATAATAATAATTTTAATAATATTAATAATACTATTATAATAATAATATATTAAAAATAATAATATAAATATTTGTATATGAATTTATATACGAATTTAATTTTTATATAATAAGTCTGGATACAAATTTATTATAATTTCGTATAATGTTAATTTTTAATATGGATTATATTATATATGAATTTACATACGGATTAAATCCGTATATAATACCCTAAACAAAAAATTTGTATGTAATTTCTGTATGTAATGTTAATTTTTAATATAGATTATATTACATACAGATTAAATCTATATGTAATATCTTGGATGCAAATCTGTAAGTACAAATTCATATGTAATATTGATTTTATATAAGAATTTGAATCCGTAGATAATTCCGTATATAATGCTAATTTTACATATAGATATAAATTCATAGATAAAATTTTACATACGGATTTTCATCCGTATATAATTTTTGTAGATAATTTGAGTTTTTTTTTCAGTGACTTAAAATTAGATAATTAGTGAGAAGTAACCTCCAAATCATTTAGATAACATTTTAATTCTGAGAAGTCAATATAAGTTTTAATATAAGTTTTTTATAAGCATTAATTAAGTTAATATTATTTAAATTCTGAGTATAATTATTGAGAATGATGATTTTGATGTTCATTTTAACTGGTGAAAGTTTTAAATTCTTAATAAAAAATTTTAAACACTAACTTAGTTTTATGTTTTATATAAAAGTATTTAATTTTATTTTATTATGTTGTTTTTGAAAAATTCCTAGGTACTGTATGTATTTATATTTTAGTATATAAAAAAGTAATTGTTTTGAATTATATGGGATATTCTTATAATAGTATTTAAATTATAAATATTGCATAAAGAGAGAGGACGTTACAATTATTTTATGACATAACACATACATGCAAAAAATTACATTAGGATGATTAATACAGCATTGTTTATTTACTGTCTTGAAAATTGATTTTTTATGAAAATAACTTTTATTATGATGATATATAATGTCACATAATTTTTTATTCCACTATAAATATATTATGGATATAGAGTTGGATAAATTGACTTGTTTACAAAAAGATCTTTAGATTTGTCAAATCCATCTGTATTGCAAAATAAATTATTTGTTATTTTCCTTAATTGACATCTGTTGAATATATATATAGTTCATGGATCTTTGCATGCAGGTTGATTGTTACCAAATATTCATCTAGACACCTAGATATCCTATAGATATACATCATAAAATTAAAATGAATAATTCATAAACAATGCATGTGCTTTATATATACATGTGCTTTATATATAGTAACAGTCCTCTTGCAATAAATTTGTTTCGTACCATAATAAAGCCATAAAAATATAACAACAAAAAAATCATAGATTGTACTATATTCACGAATGGATAATGACTGAAGTGTTATGCCTAGGTTTTCTATTTATGCTTCTTTAATAATTTCTCTACTAGTTTCACCAGATCCATGTTCCAAAATTTTGTCATATATGAAAAAATCTATATGGTCCATGTAATGAATAATACCCAACTCAACATATTTATTTTAAATTTTGATAAAACAACATTTAACCTCTTATTTTTATTCTTTTATAAATAAAAATTCAAAATTTTAATTGATCCTAAAATTTTATTATCTAAATAGAATTTTCAAATTTTAATTTTATTCTAATTAATTCTCAAATTTTATCTTTTTTCTTAATTACACATATAAAACTTTAATTATATAATAATAATTTTTTAAAATATAATACATTTTTATAAACATTTTTTCTAACTTTAGTTAAATAATAATAATAATAATTATTATTATTATAGTTGTAATACTAATTGAATAATAATAATAATATAAATAATAATGATAATAACAATAGCAACAATAATTTAATAATTTAATGAAAGATATTTAACTTAAAGTTGTTAGTAGAAAACTATTTATTAGAAATCAATAAGTTTTATGAAATAAATATAATAAAAGATATAGTATAAATCATTTTTTAAAAATAGAACTTAAAAAGAAGAATATAATTTTAAAAAACTATAATATGAAATAATCCCTATAGTTTATTGAACATTCTATAATTACCATGATTATAATTTTTAATCACAAATTTAATTAAATATATATTTTTATGCATAACTCAAAATGTACATGGGAGACCTTTTATTCTTTAACTATATTTAATTTAAAAATGGTTGATAATTTTGTTTGATTTACACTTTATATTCTCTAATAATAATTCTTTTAGTTGTTTCAAAATATTAAATATTTTCAATTTAAACAATTTTCTATTTAATGCCACTTAGTTTGCAACTTTTTTACTAGTATTGTAAATATTCAAAACTTATAGTATAAATCAATATAAAATAAGTTTTTATTCTAAAAGAATAACATAATTACAAAAAAAAATACATAATAATGAAAGTCATTGTAGACATAGTAATCATTATAATTTTTTGTTAAATATATAATTATTTATACAGGACGCAAAATATACTTGTAGACATTTTTTTTTCTTTAAATGTATTTCGTGAAAAACATTAATAATTTATATTTAAAATATTTCACTACATTTTTATATTCACTAATATTAATTCTTTTAGTGATTTAAAATTAAATATTTTTCAATTTAAAAATAATTTTCAAGTTAATGACATTTATTTCTTAGCTCTTTTGTTAATATTTTAAATTATAGTATAAGTCATTTTAGAATGAATTCAGAGTATAAAAGAAGAAGAAAATTATAATAAAATTACAGGCAAAGTATATTGATCACCCAAGATAATTCCTTCTCCAAGATTTTTCAATTGTATACCAAAAATGATGCTATTGTTTCTACCAGAATGTTACACTTACTTCACTAAGTCCTCATATAAAAAAAAAGTCTCTTTGGACCCATTTGCACTCAAGCTCTCCAAAACAGAATTTTGTATACAGATCTCAAACATTTTAAAAGTTTCTCAGTCTCATCCTTCAATTTGCTGAAGAAGAGTTGGAACAGGAGTAATTTGTTGCTAAGTAACTATGCCATGCATATGATTGGATCAATCTAATCAACCACGTGTGAAAGTACTATTTGCCAAAATTATAATATTGTAATTCTAATTCTTAAAGTTACCGTGATTTTATATTTACCATAATAATTTCTAATAATATTTTTAATTGAAAATGCATTTTCTTGATACAAGAGTAATTGAAGTTAATTCCATATTTCCTAAAATTTTTTACTAAAGACTTTAAAATGTTAAAACTTATAGTATAGATATTTTAAAATAGATATTCATGTCTAAACGAAAAAATAATTCATAATCATTATACTTATATAGTAATTTTATAACTACTATAATAATAATTTTTTAATCTTTTTAAATATTATTATTTTTAATTTAATGAGTATGATTTTCAGTTTTAGACTAGCCGCAACTGAAAGAAAGAAAAAAACAGAAAAAAAAAAGTAAATCATTCGGATACTAATTTGTACTTATTCATGAACTTCCAATCCATGTACGATGTAATAGCAACACAAATCCTGTGATCCATGAGGCAGAAGACTCTTAGAAATTAACTTTATAATTATTTATGGTGTAATTTTTAGGTTTTTATTTTTTTTTTTCAAATTAAATTAGCCAGAATAAATAAGGTTGAAAGAGAAAACAACCCAAAGAAGAAAATTCAAAATTGTCTACTTCTTAGCCTGGAAGGATCCAACAATGTTTGGAAGCACGGATTGACCCAAACGCGTCTTTTCCCTGCACCTTCCCCACCAAAATGGTAATTTATTTAATTTTAATGTCTTTCTCTTTAAAAAAATAGTAATTGAATAATTATATATATTTACTTGAGCAGCAAGTTCTCTTAAAGTTTTTTTATCTCTATGAAATTAAAGATATTCCATTTTCTCTGGGAAATTCAAGTCATTATTACAGTTGAAAAACATGGTCAGAATTTAAGCGTGTGGCTACGGTGGACAAAGATATGAACTTTCCATATTTGGAGGAGAAACAAACTCTTCTGTGTTACGCTCTTTCTATTTTCATCTTTGTTGGGTTTGAGCATTTTAATCTGGACAGAGATTTCACCTTGGCCTTTGTAATTCATCGCCAGCTGTAGCTGGGGGACTGAAGGTAAGGCTGTGAGCACTGATTTTGTCGAAGGAGTGTTTTCTGAATTGAATTGGCAAAAAGGGTGACCTTTTTTTGGGAATTATCACTTTCTGTAGTCTGGGATTGGTGAAACCTAGCTAGAGAGGAGAGGGGGAGAACAAGGATGTATTTTTTTAGATACATGCGTGTGTTTTGTCATGTAGTGGTCATATTTGTGAAAGGGTGAAAGGGTTTTTAATTTTTTTTTATCTGGGTATACTGAAGGGTTTTTGAGGGTTCACGTAGTTTTGAGATTTGTGTTTTGGATGATGGAGGAAGCTCAGGGCAATTCTAGTTCCTTGCCTCCTTTCCTCAGCAAGACTTATGACATGGTGGATGATCCTTCCACCAATTCCATTGTTTCCTGGAGTGTCACCAATAAGAGTTTCGTTGTTTGGAACCCACCAGAGTTTTCAAAGGAGTTGTTACCCAGATTCTTTAAGCACAGTAACTTCTCCAGTTTTATCAGGCAGCTCAACACTTATGTAAGTAAATTCAGTCTTCTTCATCTTCATCGATTTGATAATTTTTTCAATGCTAATATTATTATGACTACTATTTTCTTGTTTCTTGGTAAAGGGATTGATTGTCTTGAACTATGTCATGGTTTTCTGTTTGATCAGGGGTTTAGAAAGATTGATCCTGAACTATGGGAATTTGCAAATGACGGTTTTGTGAGAGGTCAGCCACATCTTTTGAAGAATATTCATAGGCGCAAACCTGTTCATAGCCATTCTTTGCAGAATATTCAGGGTCAGGGGTCTTCTCCACTGACTGAATCAGAAAGGCAGAGTTTCAAGGATGAGATACTGAAGCTTAAAGAGGAAAAGGATCAAATTCTTCGGGAGTTGGAGAGGCATGAACAGGAGTGGAAAATGTATGAGGTACAACTACAATACTCAAATGATCGATTGGAACAGTTGGAAAAGAAACAAGAAAATTTGGTTTCTTCTGTTTCTGAAGTGCTGCAGAAACCTGGGATTGCCTTAAATCTCTTGCCACTGACAGAAAACGGGGATAGAAAACGTAGGTTGCCAAGAAGTGGTCTCTTCAGTGATGATGCTAGCATTGAAGATCATATGGAAACTTCGTCTGTATTGCCTGGGGTAAATACAGAGGGCGCCTCTATTTTTGCTCGGAACATGGAGCGATTTGATCTACTCGAGTCATCCATTATGTTTTGGGAGAATATTGCACATGATGTTCAAAGTCATGTGAACATGGATTTTGATGAAACAACAAGTTGTGCAGATAGTCCAGCTATATCTTCTGTGCAGCTGGAGGTTGAAGTTCAGCCTAAATCACCTGGAATCAACATGAATTCTGAGTCAGCTGTAGCTGCTTTTCCTGATCTTGATGCATCAAAAGAGACACCAGTCGGAACAGTTCCTGTGGCTACTGGTGTTAATGATATATTCTGGGAACGGTTCTTGACAGAGAATCCTGGTTCTGAGAATCAGGAAGTGCATTCTGAAAGGAAAGATTCTGATGGCAGAAGTAATGCCAAATTTTGGTGGAACATTAGGAATGTAAATAACCCTCCAGAACAGATGGGGCATTCTTAGTCAAGCAGAGCCAACTTAGTTGCAATGATTATTCCTTCTAGCTTGAGATGCCCTGCAATTTTCATGTAATAAATGTAGGTATGAATGACTGGCTCTACTATGTATACACATGTCATTTTCATGGTTAAATGGTTGCATCATCTATAGAATTTTGTCAATTATTATAATGTTCAATCAATTCTCTTTTAGTTCTACCTTATCAAAGCCTGTGCTGAAGTGTGATTATGGTTTTTCCCTCTTGATCTATTCTCTTTGTTACTTTTCCATATAATAGAAACCAATTGCATATACTATCTGCTGAAGGGAGGTACCCAATATTAAAACTGCCAAATATTGATGTTTAGAAGAGGTCTATGATGGGATTTCTATAAATCTTTTATGTACATAGTTGCATATCCTACATCATTAAGTGTCTCTAGTTTTTCTTTGAGATTAAAGATTGAAGTGAGGTAGTTCTTGTCCCTTGCTTTCCCTATGATCATGAATATTTTTTTAGTTTATTTAGGGTTATGTTAACTCACTGTTAGGGTGGAAGAACTGTTACTTATGAATTTATGAGATTTAAATGAAACAATGTTTAAGAGTATCACATCTAATAACATATTAATGCAATTGATATTTTTGCATTGGAAACAAAAAAATATTGTGAGTACAGTTCTAATATCATCATTCAATAACTTTCACAAGTCTTCTGATTAATAAATTTATTGACACTCAGATGAATGCAGAGAGTACCTAAAAAGAGATTACTGAAAAACTAGAATTTTTCTTGTTAAGGAAAGAAGATGTAATGGTGTATGATTGTGCTGTGTATTTCTAGTTCTGTTTTCTTTATTCAACTGTTTTCACAGGGTTTTACATCTTTTTGTCAGTCAATCTCAACATATATACATAGTGCAAGACTGATCAGTGACCACATATAATTACAGGCTACAAGGAAAGAAGTTCTGGATAGATGGTGCAAAGGTGATCAGTGCCCTCACACAGTGATGACCAACTAAGTAAATGATGTGAAATTAACTTCTATACTTATAGTCAATATTACATTTTTCCTACTTGTTTCTAATTTGTTTTGGAAGTCTTAAAAATGTTGACTGTTAGTTGTAACTTAAACTGACATGAGACTGACAAGGGAGGCATTAGTATACACTGAGAATAAAAGATTTCAATGCATAGGGTTGATGATTTGATTAGTTAAATCTTGGACTGCCTTCTTCATAAGATTTTTATGAGAAAAATATACATAAAAAATGAAACTAACTCTTTCATGACTTAAAATTAGTTTGTATAAACTTTTCTAAAAATTTATGTTTAATTTGTGAGTAAGTTAATTTATGAAGAAGTCAATTTTAATTTTGTTCATATTTTTCTCTTCTGAAAGTCTTTATTAAGGACAAACCAATCTAAATAAGTATTTGTATATATAATTAGGAACAGAAAATATTATTGCTTCAAGTATATTGAAACACACAAAATATTTTTTTTTTTTTTTTTACGTAAAGAGGGGGGATTGTTTAGATGCAAGACACTTATGATCTATTTCCTGTATTATTATATCACCTTTCTCTTTTTCAAGACTTTTATGTATGACAATCTATTTGTTTTTTGTACTGAGTCTGGATAACATGTCAGCTATGTCAGTTTGCTTCTCTATGCACATGTTGTCCGTTTTAATAATTTTTCTCAGAATAACAGGAGTATGGTATAATCAATAAAATAAATTCAGATTTACAGACTTGTGAATTTAAGTTGTTGATTAACATGATCTTGATCAATTTATATTGCTTTATCCTTGAAGCGTCTCTGACAGTGACATGTACATATATATATATATATATATATATATATATATATATATATGAAATGTCAATGGTTGTGATTTGTAAATCTTTGCTTAATTTAACAGAAGCATTATATGGGCGTTATTTGAGTCTGAACTTAAATATGAGCTCAAGTGATTTTCTGAGGGTGTACACCTAATCATCATTTTTGTATTTGATTATTCTGATGCTGCTGTTATTTTGCTTTGTGTTAAGATGGAATCTGAAATACTTCTCTGACCAATATCTCATTGATATACAGGACAATTTTTTTACCATTGATAAAAATTTAAGACAAATTGGAGGATTCTGTTAAAGGTTCACTTAGTTATCTGTTCAAACAACTCAGGATATTGATGGAGTAAAGAGTAGTGGAAATTAACTTGAACCAGTTTAAAATTGGAAAAAAGGCGGTTTAAATTGATTTTTATTTTTATGCTTATGTTTTTTATTTATTTGAAAAATAGTTTTAGGCAAACAATTACCTACAGACAAAATAATTACCTACATTTAAAAAAAAAAAAA
>Ga0209489_104274_pt1 | contig 26537 bp, 8 predicted proteins | sample SiratrowhiteBW_FD_187527 | JGI IMG/M metagenome (GOLD analysis project Ga0209489, IMG submission 187527) | Root nodule microbial communities of legume samples collected from California, USA - Siratro white BW (SPAdes) (version 2) | ecosystem: Host-associated > Plants > Roots > Nodule | place: USA... | reverse complement strand
CAGAGTAATATATTTCGTGTGTTCTCCAATTAGAGTTTAATGTTGATGATGCACATTAACACTTAAAAATGAAATATTTTGTTATATAATATACATTAACCTCCTAATGCCTACCAGTTTTCTTGTGATTTTTGTTAAAACAGACTTGTAAGTAAGTTTTGTACCAGCTTATAATTACAATATATTCAATACCAATTAAAACTGAACTTCAAGATGCCTAGTATTTACAAGAAAGCAAAGTTTAATATATTTTTTAATATAATTAATTTAATAATTTATTAATATACATACTATATTATAATAAAATAAATATAATTAATTATAAATAAATTAATGATAATAATAATAATAAAAATAAAAATAACAAAATTTAATAAAATAATAATAATAATAATAAAATATTAATAAAAATAAGAAATAATAAATTATAAAGTAATAATAAAGATAAGATAATTAAAAAACAAAAATATCAATAATATTAATATTAGAAACCACAAATAATAATAAATCATAAATAATAATTATAATAATAAAATTGTAAAATGATAAGAAAAGAAATAATAATAAAATTAAAATTATAATAATAATCAAAATAAATTTATAAAATAATGTTATTATAAACAATACTAATTTAATTTTTTATTTCAATTTTAATTTTAAAATAATTATTTTTTCATAATTTTTTCCAGTTAAAATAATAATAATTTTTACTCTGCTTATACTTCTCAATTGATAAAACATAATTTGAATTTTCATATTCTTTATATTAGGGTCAGTTATAATATGTGATGAAGAGTACTATTAAATACTAAGTTAAGGTTATTGTCCATTGAGTAATGTGATATGAATAGCCTATTAGCATTACAATTTTAAGACGTTTTATTAAATATAATGATATCAATACTATAAAGTTATGACATAAGTATCAAGTAAAAGATCATCATACTCCATTCGTGGATGCATTTATCCATGAATATCAATCTTAAAACATCATCTTGGTGAAACATTTGTATTACCGAAACTTTTAAAACCTAAATAATAATTAAATATGTTTTTCTTTTTCGTATCTAATATCTTTTATAATTAATTTTCTAGTAATTCACTTTCCTCCTAATACTAGAGAGGATTCTTATAGAGACAACATAAGTTTAACTTAGAGTAGATACTTAAAGTTATTATTTTAAATTAGATAAAATTATCAATAATTTCTAAGTTATTCTTTCCGAAAATAAAATATTAAAGATAATTTAAATTGTTCATACTTACACAGCAAACACCATTTGACATTTTTTCCACGAAAATATTAAGGTCATGATCCTAATCTACAAAAACATTTTTACATCTTAGATATTTAGGAAAAATAATTAAATGTGAACCTGTTATTGTGAAACTCTAGGAATATAAATGTAATATTCAAAATGCGGAAATAATTTTAGGTTTTATGAAAAGCAATTGTGAATTATTATAAAGTTTAACGTATTTAATCAAACATACCCGCCACAGAAGTATAAATTAATTCAATTAAGCAAGGTTTCATATATATCATAAAAGAACCTAACTACGGTATAATAATTTACCTTTACAGAAAATTTATTCTTAATAATTGAGTAATTGAATTTATTAATTATCATTGCTTATTGACATTGATTTCTGAAAGCGACTATTGACATTGATTTCTCAACCACAACCGTATCCTTGTAATTTTTCACTATAACATTAGGATTAGGTGTATCTCACAATTATCAGTAAATAACCTTGACTGCATCATCAATTGTCATAATATTATTGAAATATCTAATAATTATTAGCTTTGTCTCGATTCAAAATAAGTAAACATGACTATATCCAATTAAGAATATATAGTTAATAATAAATAATATTATTAAAATGTCTAATAATATTAATAATTAACTCAAGCTCATATTTACTAATTGGTTAATCATGAGTGTAAGGTGTACAATTTTTAGATTTGCGAGAGAACTCAGTTAGCCGGCTGGCCACCGAAAGGGCAGAGACAACTCTGTTTTGTCCAGAATTTAGGAACAAGGGCGTCTATTGGCAAAAAATGCAGATTTTAAATTCTTAACAGATAAATTTATGATAGAAAATTTAATAAAATACATTGTTTGATAAATTTCATTTCCCAAATTCAAACTATTTAACATGTTTGCCTTCTACTCCTTATAAGCCTCGTTGTGCATGATAAATATAATTTAAAATGAAGATATGATTATAAATCAATAAAAAATATAAAGCCTAAGTATACAAACATCCCCAACAAGAGTCATGATAAGAAAATAGGCAAAGAGGAGCTTAATTTAAACTAACACCCTTTATTAATCTTAGATTTTGGAAATGATGAATGTTTAACTCAAAATAGTAGAAAGAAAGTAGAGAAAAAATAGTTTTAAAGAGAAATTATAGTTTTCATAAAATGAAGTTTGAATAGTTAAACTTTTTAATTTTTAAATTTTTTACTTAATTAATAAAATATTCATATTCTATCTCATTTAAATTCACTTATATTCTTAGACTAAATTATTATTGTTCAATTTTATAACAATTCATATTATGTTATATATTTTTAACACAAATAGACATGGAAGGGATCTTGTAATAATTCAAATTATTATTATTATTATTATTATTATTATTATTATTATTATTATTATTATTATTATATATATATATATGAAAATATTTAAAGGGATATAGACATTTTAAAAAAAATTGAAATTTCAATTAGTTATAACAAAATAATTGTTTAAATATGCGCAACTTAAAAGTCACACAACTTATCGAGGTTTTTTTTCTAATTTTGGTGTACTTTTTTATAATAATACCCAAAATGGATAGAAAAATATTTATTTATCAAAATGGATAAATTTTGCCAACTAGATAGGATTTTACATTAAAAATCCTTCAATGGATCAGGCTGGTCAAATACAAGTGACATGTTGTCTATTTCAATTAAAGACATTAATTAAAATCTCATTTATTCCTAAACTTATTTATCTGCAACCATTTTTCATTTATTTGACACTATATTTATTACGTTTAACAATTAAAAAAAATAATTAAATAATAATAATTAACAAAACTATAGTAGAACAATTAAGACAAACAATTTTATTTTAATTTAAAACAAAACAATATAATGATAATAATAAGAAGAAGAATAATTTTAATTAAATTCATATGAATTTAATTGAAATAATAATAATAATAATTTAAAGCTTATTTTTTAAAAATAATAATAATAATAGTAATAATATTCTAACAAATTTAATTAAAATAATAACAATAATAATGATTATTATAATTATAATATAATAATTTTTATAAATAAAGAAAATAAAATTTAATAATATAATGTCAACTATTTATCAGTTGATGATAGTGATTTATTATAATTTGATAAATAGTTCATACTATAATGTTTAGAGTGTTTGTTCATGGTCTCTTCTTGATAGGTGAAACATTAATAATTATATTATTAAATATTATTTTATTTATTGATAAAAGTTATTATATTATTATTATTATAATCATTATTATTATTGTTATTATTTTAATTAAATTTGTTAGAATATTATTACTATTATTATTATTTCTCCGAAAATAATCATTAAATTATTATTATTATTTCTCCGAAAATAATCATTAAATTATTATTATTATTATTTAAATTAAATTTATATGAATTTAATTAAAATTCTTCTTCTTATTATTATCATTATATTATTTTATTTTAAATTAAAATAAATTTGTTTGTCTTAATTATTCTGTTACAGTTTTGTTAATTATTATTATTTAATTATTTTTTAATTGTTAAACCTAACAAATATAGTGTGAAATAAATGAAAAAATTGTTGCAAGAGAGATGAGTTTAGGAAGAAATGAGATATTTTAATTAATGTCTTTAATTGAAATTGTCATGTCACTTATCTAGTTGGTAGAATTTGCCCATTTTGATAAATAAATATTTTTTTGCCTATTTTGGGCATTATAATAAAAAAGTACACCAAAATAGAAAAAGAAAATTCATTTATTAATTAATAATATGTATGTATAAACTAATTTAAGAGTCTTCTTTGCTTTCAACTTACTATATGTCCTTTAATTCTAAAAATAGATAGTCTACTTTTATGAAAGTATTAATATTGTGTATATTAATATTATAAATATTATAAACAGATTTGAATAATTTTTATTATGAATAAAACTGAACATAAAAACACAATATGATGTAAAATATAATTTTGATATTTATGTGAAAGAGACTTTAATTTATTCTTCATATTTACAAACAAATCAATTAATTATGCTTAAACATTTTATATTTTATAAGAATTTGAATAATTTCTATTATGAGCAAATTTGAAACTTGAATAATTTTAATTATGAAAAAATTTAGGATGTTAAAGCATAACATGATATAAAATATAATTTTAATATTTATGTAAAATGCGCTTTAATTTGTTTTTCATATTTAAAAATAATTTTAAAATATTTTCGTATTATTTTAGTTTTAATCAAAATTAATTTAATAAAATAATAGTAGATAAAAATCATCAAGTAGAATAATCATTGCTATTATATTTAATTGGTTATGCATAATTAAGTCGATTTTTCTTCTAGCTCTTTCACTCTCACAACAAATTCTCTCATGAAGAAATGCCTTAAAATATCTCAATTTTAATTTTTCCATTGGTTCAAAATTGTTGTTTTCCTTACCAATGTCATATGTTTTGTGATGATAAGGGTCAATGAAAACAATTTGAAAAGTGTAGGCTTTGAGAGATTATTTTTATGAATTGTTGGTACTATCCTATAAATGCTTTGTCAGCAAACATTATAATTTTTTTTTTTAGGTTTCACATCTTGAACCATTTCAGTCAATTCTTTCTCTACATATTGTATTTTTGTTTCAGTAAATTCTTTCTCTTCCCATTGTATTTCACTAGTCAAATCTCGTCTTTCATTCGGTTAAAACCTTGTAACATAAAAATTGATGTATTAACTATAATATTAATACACTGATAGAACAATAACTTAATCCCTAAAATATTACTTCTTTTAAATAGACAGACATTGTGATAATATCCATCAAGTTATCTTCTACAATGTTATAAAAAAACTTCAATAATTAAAAGTGCAACATAAATTTTTTTTATGATTGTAGGGATTATTTATACAATTTGTTTGATAATAAAAGGGACAAAGAAATAGTTTAATACAAGAAAATCTATTATCTTATTTGTTGTTTTTTAATTATATTGGAGACTTCATAAGTTCATGATGCTATTCTAAAACTATTCATTTATACAGTAATAATATTTTTGGTTTGTCTTTTCATCTTAGAAGTCCTACTTAATCCTATGATGTGAAGAATAAAAAGCCACAATATTCTACACATAGTTCAGGTCATTATAAATTATAAAAAAAAATATTAATGTAAATTTTAATTAAATGTTATAATTAAATATGGGAGAGGGTATTACTATAAAAAAAAACCAGAATTGTGGCAAATATGTGGTATTTGAATAAATGAGGTGTAAGTGGAAATTATGGAGGTGCAGAACCTACAACTACTTTAGGCCTATTGTAGTGGTATCCAAAGGCCCAATTAGAAAAGAGTTTACTCTTTGGTAAATGGAAAGGTTATTCGTCAGATTATTCTCGCATTTACATATATTCTGATCTTTATGTAATTATGAAATTCCACATTTTCCGCACACGGTTATAAGCTTTTGGATTATATGCTATTAGAAGAGTGTATATTTTTTTATTAATTTTTGTTCATTTGAAAATGGTACCCACTTCGGCTTTGTCTCCCTGCACCTTCATAATTTTTAATTACACCACATAATTTTAAAATGACTATTCTATCTTTTATGAGGGTGACTTCTATTATAGAAGCTTATCAAAACAAGTTTTTCCGAATTTATAGAACATATAAATTTCTAGACCAATGTTTCAGAACACAAAAAATACATTTTATATGTAACTCTCTATAATATACATGACCCTCTCCGAAACAAGTTTTTTTTTTTCTAATAAATATTTCAAAACATATAAAATGTGTTTCAAAACAAGTTCTCTAAAACAAAATTTCTATACACGTAAAACAAAATTTCTATACACATAAATGATAGCTGTTAGAATGAGTTTTCTTTTCTTCTTCTTTTCCGTGCAGTAATACAGTAACAGCAGTGCAAGATAAAAACTATATATAATTTTGATATTTATGTGAAAGGTGTTTTAATTTATTTTTTAATTTAAAAACAAATCAATTAATTATATTTAAATATCTCATAAAAATTTAAATAATTTCATTATAAACAAATTCAAATATTAAAGTATAACATAATATAAAATAATTTTTATTTAAATAATATTTTTTATTTTTTTAATATTACTTTTTATTCTTTAATTTCTCAAATAATATTTTTTATTCTTTAATTTTTTAAATAATATTTTTTATTTTTTAATTTTTCAAATAACATTTTTTTATTTTTTATTTTATTATTTTTTTACTTTTTATACGGTTATATCAATTGTGTTATTTTATTTATTTATTTTATTTACTTTTTTAGGGTTACATTAATTGTGTAATTTTTTTTTCATTTAATTTGTATTTTATTTTTTACCGACTACTTCAATTGTGTTGTTTTTTTTTTAAGAATTATTAAAAATTTTAATTATTAGTTGATTAAAATTAAATAAAAAGTAATATAAAAATAACTGAATAATTTTTTCTTAAAATAAAATATTCTAAATTTTTTTTAACTAATTAATCATAATAAAAAAATAAACTTTATACCTACCTTTGATAGTTAGCTTACACTGTATATATGTCTAACCTGGTATATTTTCCTGATTTTTCAATATCCAATATTTGATAATGATATTATATAAGATTTTAAAAAAATCAGTAAAGTGTTTTGGACTCCTTTTCGAATATAGTTTTCCTAAATATTGACTTCTAAAATAGTTAAAAGTCATGTGAAAAAAATTCTAATTCATACCAGAGGCTGTAAAGATTTTTCAAGAGGGAAGTTGATTTTCTAGGAGTACCATCTTTCCCAAATAATCCTTTCCCACCCAATCATCAAATTTATGGTATCTTAGAGAAAACTCAAATTATGAATCAAGCATAAATTAGAATCATCTTAAAAAATCATAACAAAGTCAAATTTCTTTTTTTAATTCTTTCATTACTGACAACAAATTCTCTTTTAAATATTTGTATTCAACGTAAAGATCCCAACAAATATTTCAGTTTCAACTTTTTTATTGGTTCAAAATCACGTGTGGGCTTTGTGATGATAAGATCGATAGAAACAATTTGAGAAATGTAGGCTTTTAAGATAATTTTTACGAATTTCCTGCTACTCCTATGAATGCATTCCTAATAGAAATCATACTTAAAAGAGGTTTCACATCTTGAACCATTAAATTCATTCTCTCTAAGTATTGTACTTCATTAGCGAAATCTATGTATTGTCCTTTCATTTTATTAAAAGTCTGTAATACAAAAATTGATGTATTAAATATAATATTAATGTATTGGATAGAACTCCAATTTAATTTCTAAAATATTACTTCCTTTAAATAGACAATAATATGATCAATTTATTCTCCACGGTTATAAAAAAAAAAATCAATAATTAAAAGTGCAACATAATTTTTATGATTGTAGGAATTATTTTTAAATTTTTTTTATAATAAAAGTAAGAAACAAAGAAATAATTTAATATAAGAGAATCTATTCTATTTATTTGTTGTTTTTTTAATTTTACTGGAGATTTTATAATTTTATAATGTTATTCTAAAATTATTTGTTTATACAGTAGTTCCTTTGTCTTTTCATCTCCCAATTCCTGTACTTAATCTTAGGACGTGAAGAATAGAAGAGCCACAGTATTCTATACATAATGAAAGTCCATATAATTAAGGAAACATATTAATGTAAATTTTGAGATCTATAATTAAATATTTATCGCAATCGGAGTCACAATGGAGATCTATAATCGGGGTCACAACGGAGATGACGAATAAAAATAATTTATTTTAATTTTTAAAACAGAGAAATCGCTAACATAGTTTATATGGAAAACTTATCGAAAATCGAAAAAGGATAAGACAAGTCTGTGAAAACCGGATTTTGGATCCGGAAGTCATTGTGGGGAAGGTATTAGCATCCCACAACGTCGGACGGTACCTTTAATTAAATAAATAAAATGAGTGTAAATTTTCAAAATGTTTATTTTCTCAAACAAAAAAATGAGACAAAAATGAAGATAAAAACAATCAAAAATATTTTTTTATTTTTCAAAAGGGTCCCGACAAGGTTTGACCTTGCTCTTATGTATCTCTATCAAGAATGGAGAATCAAGGCTACGTAGTTCTTTGGATAAGATTGTTTGGTAGGTTGATATTTTTATTTGTGACATTTTTGTAATTAATTTTTTATATTTGATATTAAAATGATTTATTTCCAAAGTTTCATATTAAATATCGTGTGACGGGTGTAGTCATTTGATATTTAAGAAACATTTGAAATAATAATATTAAATATCGTATGATGCGTATGGGCATTTGATATTTAATATTATTAAAAAAATAATATTCCAAAATTTTATTTCCAAAAGTTTACATTAAATATCGTATGACGCGTGTGGCCATTTGATATCTAACATCATTAGAAAATATAATATCCCAAAATTTTATTTCCAAAGTTTTATATTAAATATCATGTGACGCGTATGGCGGTCATTTGATATTTAAGAAACATTTGGAATAATAATGTTAAATATCGTATGACACGTGTGGCCATTTGATATTTAACATTATTAGAAAATACAATATCTCAAAATTTTATTTTCAAAGTTTTATATTAAATATCGTGTGACACGTGCGGCCATTTGATATTTAAGAAATATTTGGAATAATAATATTAAATATCGTATAACGCATGTGGCTATTTGATATTTAACATTATTAGAAAATATAATATCCCAAAATTTATTTACAAAGTTTTAGTAATCCAATTTAATTTTTATTAAAATAATAAAATAATAATAATTATAACACAATAAAATAAAATAAAACATGCAAGATATAAGCTTAAAATATGGAGGTACACAAATAAAAAAGGTTGTAGTTTTGGGCTGGCTCCAAAGGCCCAGAATAATTTTTTTTTTATTTTTTTTAGGTTAGTGGTGCAATGGTAATGTGTGGGGTGCGAATAGGAAGGCCCCAACTCCACAACCCTAGGCCATCATCACCTCAACCCTAAGCCATCACCACCTGACTCCAAACCCAAAGTGGCAGACGACGAAACAGGCGGTGCAGAGTGGTGTGGCGGCGACGGCACGGGAAGAACGGCGGGTGACAATGGAGGTTGTTTTGGGACTGTTTTGGAGTGATTTTGGGAGCACAAAATACATGGACAAAATACAGAGAAGAATGTATGGAAGATGGAAGATGATAAATTTTTTTATTATTTAAGAAATAAGAAAAAAATACAAAATGCCATAAAGAGCAAAAAAATGAAAATATATTTTTTTTATCTTTATATGAAAATGAAATGATGAAGAAATGAAAAAAAAAAAAAACATCAGGAAGATAAGAAAACAGGATTTACAAATTTCAAACTTCAAGATCCATATGAAAATCTAAACCTTATCTGTGAGTATTCTTAAAAAATGATAGCCTTTATTCCAAAAGTTCCTTGCTTCTCAGTTTTAAACTGAATGTGGATAGTAAGACAGGAGAATCAATCTTCTCTTCTTCTCTACTTTTTCTCTCTTTTCTCCTCTTTTTCTTTGTCTCTCTCAAAGCGATTCGTCCTTTCTTTTTTTAACGTAAGAGTCGTTTTTATTCTTAAAGATGAAGTGTAGATGAACATGAGATGAAACCGTTTGAGAACGGTCATATTTTATTTTTTATATTTATTGTTATTGTGAAATGAGAACATGAGTGGTTTAGAGTAGTGTTATTGACTGATTTTTTTTTAATTATTTTAAAGATGAATTAAACATGCAAATCAAGAAGCACTTTTAAAACAGTCTCAATTTCTTTTTATGTATTTTCCTTTTATTTATTATTCTGTTTTTATTTTTATGTTATTTATTTATTTGATTTTTCATTTCTTTTCTTTATTATTTTTTTATTTACTTTGTTTTTCTGTTTTTGTTAACTGTTATTATTTTTTATGTTTTGTAAAAAAAGGATAAATTCAAACCTCTTTTTATTTGTTTTATTATTTATTATTTTTTTAATAAAAATCTAAACTAATCAAGTGTATATATTTTTCTATTTATTATTTCCTTTTTGTTATTATCTTTATTTTTTTTTGTGAGAAGTTAAGATTGAGTGGGAAGTTAGGGAGAGTTGAGAATTTTTTTTTTAATTTATATTTTTTCTAATTCTTTTATTCTTTTTATTTTTTTCTTTTTTAAGAAGAGAGATATTTTGGAATATCTCATTATGTATTATTTCACTCATCTTTTATCTTTTGATCAATCTTGAACATAGCATAACTCATAGAACTAAATCATCAATTTTTTTTTTATACTTTTTTTTAATTATTTATTTAACCGGACGAAATAGGATGTTAACAATATTCTAAGTAAATATGAAAGAGAATATTCAATTGATTCTTTTCTTTATAGTGAAAAGTTTTCTGGTAAACTTTATCATTAAGTGACTAATACAAGTAGAAACTGTAACTAATTCAAACTTCAATAAAGTTATTTATAAGATCTATAATACATTCATATGGGATGAAACTACACTTTTTTTAGTTACATATAGTGAATAAAAGGTGTTTAAATGTCTTGACCACCATATTTCTATCTCATGAAAGTAACTCAAAGCATGTACATGTCTAAAATAATGAAATTCTCTATTGTAAGTTTAATTTAATTGAATTTAATATTAGATTTTATTAAATATTTATAAATTGTAAGATTATTTTGTAGAGAATTGTGCAGAGAAGAAATGTTGGAATTGGAATCTAGTAACATGTTACCAGAAAGTTCAAGGTTACATACTACATTTATTCTTAAACTACATTAAACTTTCACAAAAAGACTACTTTATATAAATTAATATTAAAATATTACAAAATAACAGTAAAATACAATCACATATAATTAAAGAAAATATAAACCTCCAAATGATGTAATAAGAGCAACTGAACCAAGTAAACCAAGTGCAGTTATACCAGCACTACAAGAAAAAAATTCACTTGTTCTAATTATATGATACTAAACAATGATACAATAATTTTTCTCTCACCTATAAATAAAAAATGATAAAATTTATTTATTTGAAAATGAATGTAGTACAAATACTTACACATGATCTCAAATAAATGATAATGCAATATGAAATTTTTAAATTTGCAGTTTACAACTTAATGTAATTTCATCACTTAAATTTATAGCATATAGAGGTGTACCCATAACTGTTGCTTCTTTGGCATCAAGATGCTTATCAACTTTTTTTCTCTCAAGAAATTCTTAAAGCTTAAAATGCAACAGTACTTACAGACATATTAAAATCTTTATGCTAACATTAAAATCAATAGAAATCCTCAAATCTGGAAACAATATAACAACACCTCATTTTTTCAAAATCCACTACAGGACCCCAAAATTACACAATCAATTATAAAAAAAATTGAACCACAAACCAGAAATATGAACTATAAAACAATAATTCTAAAACTTATTTTGTAAACACATAAATTAAAGAATAGAAATTACCTCAACCATAAACTAAAATCCTAAACTCTAAAATAAACTAAAACCCTAGCTCTAAAATAGTTGGTGACAATAAGGTTGGGGATTCAGGCTACGAAGATTTATGAGGGAACTTCTGGATAGTAACAAACTTTTGGGAGGCACAAAGATTGGAAGAAAAAAAAGATAGATTCAAAGACCTAATGTATTTTTTTTCTTGAACCTTATTATTATAATTTACCTCCAAATTTAAATATTTCATTAAAATCCATGAATTATTTTAAGAAAACGACTGCTATTCTGCATTTACCACAATTTTGTTGTTAAAATCGATTATTAATTTTTTTTCTCTATTTAGCTATTGAAATTAAATCAGTAGTTAAAATGAATTTGTGTTCAGTTTCTATTTCAATTGTTATATAAGGACTATACGGTGATTAAAGTATTTATTTTATTAATTAGCTATCAAATTAAATTTCAGTAGTTATTTTAATAATAATTAGTAATTACATTATTTTAGTGGTTAATATCAATTACTAATTACAATTATCTGTTTTTGGTAACTAAGAGTACTAACATTATTTTTCCCTTTCATCTATTCACACATTAAATTGTATAACGCATTAAAATATATTAGATTAAATTGTATAACGCATTAAAATATATTAGACAATTAACTATTCAATTTCGTCTTAGGATACATTCTTTCCCAACAATTTAAAACTCAAATCGAGAAAAAATAGTAAAATTAGAAAAATAAAATATAAAATCACTAAAAACTAGATAAATGTTTACCTAAGAACTTCCATTAGATGTTGTGAAGAAAAATACTCTTTCTAAATATTGTATTAATTTTTACAATCATAATCGGTTAACAGAGAAGGCTAATCGATTAAAGTAAATAAAATTTAAAACCGATTTGAAAAAAGCACGTTCATATTTGGGTGACCCCAACCCACAGTAACAAAAAGCAGGCGAAACAGCTAGAAGCAAATCTGCTTGGGTTTTTGGAATAGACCCACTTCTTTCTGACTTTTGTTTTTGGAATAGATGCCCGTCTCATCATTTCATCTTCATTATTTAGTTTGATAATAAAAAATATTATATAATATTTTTTAAGCCTAAATAATTTTCAGAAAATTAGTTTTTATTTTATATCTTTTATCTCTTAAATAAGACAATTTTTATTTTCATATTATTTCTTTTATTTATATTCAACATTATTTAAATTAAAATGATAGAATATATAGAGACAAATTGTAGGTTCAATTCAAATAGCTCCTCCTCAGGGATCCACATTATCATTCATATGGAAGTGATGCAGATTCATTAAGAGGGCAGTGGTTAAGGGCATTTTAGTATTTTTCGTTTTTCTATGTAGGTCTAGGATAATATTATGGAGGTGCAGGTACATAAACAGAGTTTGATTGTTGGGACGCGGAGACAAAGGGTCCCACAACATCCCTTTAATTAGGGCATAAGGGTCCCACATCAGCCCTTTAGTCAAGACATATGGGTTCCACAACATCCCTTAGTCAAGACATAAGGGTCCCACAACAACCCTTTAATCAAGGCATAAGGTCCCACAACATCCCTTTAATTATAAGACAATAATAAAATTTTAGTGTATTTATAAGGTGATCGATCATCTTGCCTGAATGGCATATTTTTCACAATACTGCACTCATTGACAACATTCAATATAAACTCTTGACCTTAGATAATAATTATCTAAAAAATAAGTTATTACTTTATTTATATAACAAGTTCAAAATTAAATCCAAACAAGTCAGAATTATACAATAATTTAGTAAGAGATTATTCAAATAATTTCACTTAATACAATAATTTCACTTCTAACATTCAGTGCCTAAAATAAATAAATAAAATTATAAATTATTCATTTCCAATATTTATAAAATAAATGAAGATAATAATATTATAATAAAAAATTAAGTATACTAAGTTATAAATCAATATTAGAGACATATATCAAATCAAGTGTTAAGCAAACTGTTTATCATGTATGACACTAACTAAATCATTTCAAGATATATAATTTATAAATTTGGTTGCTCATCAAATTTTCTTCTTGTATAAAATTGAATGCAATGAACAATATTATCAAAATATTACACTTTTTTTCACTAAAGCAATTCATATTTTAAGATAACATTGTTGACTTAAACGGCCTTATCCTGTTTCTGACATATCTCACAAACGTACACATTCTAGTCAAACATAATGATATCATAATGATATCAGAAGCAAGAAAAAATAAAGATGAACCCATAGAAAAAATATATTAGACTCCAAAATTAAAGATGGTTCTGGAGTAAAAGAATTGCAGTTAATTCCAGATATAGGGCACGTGGGTGCATGCATGGACAAATTTTGATGCACCTGTGGGGCCATACAAAATCAATTCAAGGTGTAGCTTCATGCAATACATAAAAACTGCAACTTGCATTAAATAAAATTTTAAAATACCATAAATACTATTATTACTTTTATTTTAAAATGAATGTGCAGTAATCACTTTGTACATGCATGAATAATTATGAAGTTAATTTCCATCTGATTGATTTATCATAAATTGTTGTACAGTAAGGAGTATTGAACAACCTGATCAGTTTATGATTATCAATGAAATAATTTAAACTAATAAGTATCTGGAATAATATTAAAATAAATAATAAATTAAAAATTATCAAAATATTTAATAACAGATAAAAAGTGAAATCGAGACACTAGAAAGCTTCAAACACTGTTAAAGTGAAACGAGTAGTTGATATGATTTGAAAAATAAAAACAGAAAAATCTAATTTAGAAAGTGTCTAAATTTTCATGTACTGTTGTTTATTATAAGAATTATTTTCGTTTATACTTTTATTTATTGCTATCTTCTTTTGTTAACACTCAGCAATTATCACGTATGTAAAGACTATTATAGAGAGTATTGTATATTCTCATTATTTTAATTTTTTTTATCAGTGATAAAAAATTTAAATTTAATAAAAATAATGAGGTTACCGTAACCTATATATACCATAACCAAAAAAGAAAAATGAAAACATTTGATCTAATACTGAATTTTCTCTTTAAAATGTATATATATTTTTAAATAATTGAGTTAATAGTTCAATTTCTTAACTAAATTGATAAATTTTTTAATATGATATTATATTTGGGTTTATATTATCTTAAAATGTGTATTAAAAACTCAATAATACTTTATTTTTTTATTTCTTGTTAATAAAAATAGCATTTTAATGTAAAATTTATAAATATAGTTTTTAAAATAAAAATAAAAATATTTATATTTTCATTTTAAAAATTAATATTTATTTGATCCATATTAAAATAAATTTTATGGATAAGAAAATCACTTAAAATATTCTCATATTTGGAAGATAGTTTTACTATCTTATATTCGTTGTACCGACATCGCAGCGTGCGTTCTATATTTGAATAACGTGTATACTTTAACATTCAAAATATTGACATAACACTTATTTAATTAATTTTTAATAAAATATAGATATAGTTTTTTTTAGATAAGTGTTGTACTTTACAGCGTTTTTATAAAGAAAATTATTCACCGTGTAATTGGGTTATACTTTTTTGATTTGTAAGATTTTTATTTTTAAAATAAATAAAAATATAATGCTAAACAAAATTAATATTATATATTACATTCATCCAAATAAGTTTGGTTAATATAATTTTTTTATATTACTAATATAGGTATAAAATAATATATTTAAGTGCAATGGGAACGCAATCAGCAGACAAGAAGGACCAATCGGCCATAGGTCCTATAAACAGCATCTAATTGATTTGATGAATACACAAGTTGCTTCCAATTATCTTATAATCATCTCATCCTAAAATTTAAAATTTCAAATATTCTTTATTACTATTTTTAGTTAAAAATTATTTATATAAGTTAGAACAACAAATAAAGGTATTAAAAATTATATACTTATGTTAAATTATATTTTAGCTAATGTTTTTATAATTAAGTGATTATGAGATTCTGACATTTAACCAATTTATAGAAATATTATTACATCATAATCAAAGTATTATTATAATGAAATTATTTTAACTAATAAGTATTTATATAGAATAATATAAAAATAAAATTATGATTATTACAATAAAATATAAATAATAATAAATTAAAAAGTTACCAAATATTCAATAACATATAAAAACTAAAATTGAGAGAGTAAAAAACTACAAACACTGTTAAAGTGAAATGAGCAATTTATATGATTTGAAAAATAAAACAATAAAGTATGTTTGTAATTCAATATTATAAAAATTTATTAAAATAATAAAAAGAATTGTAATGTGAATGTGAAAGCACTGTTAATAACATCACGATAATTACGGCACACACAGAATTCGATGGTTGGGATGTGGGTCAGAAAGCGTCTTACATTAGCTATCCACACACAACAACCCTTTAATTAAGGCCAAAGGCATTTTTTCTAAAATATTATTCAAATTATTAATTGTTATACCAGTTCCTTTTTTTTACTTTTTAACTTATAAATTTATATTAATCTTTTACATTTAGATATTAAATGTCATAATATAATTAGATTTTTTTTATCATGCATATTTTAGAATTTTACCTTTTTTTTTATAAAGGTTGACGGCTAAATTGTTCTATATTAATATATTCATTCTTTATTTTTAATATATATATATATATATAATTATTTTAAATTATGCTTCATGTGGGGGTATATCTTCTTTTAATTTACTTAAGTTAATCTCTTAAAAAAATGTTTTGTTTTTATTTTTTTCTATTTGTTTTTCTATTTAATAAATAAAGTCCACTAAAAAAATGTAATTTTATTTTTCAGTTCAATTAAGATTTTTTTTTCATGATAAAAATCAAATTCCTAACCTTAGTTATAATGTCAATTTAGTTTAATTGTTAGATTAAACATGTATTATTAAACTAAAAATTATATTTTTGACTTGACTCTACAATAAAAATAATTAAACTTTATCAACTTATTCAATTTCATTTGCATGTCAAACTTTTTCTTGAATCAATATTTGATATTTTATAATTATTTTCACATCTTTTCTAATAATAATGATCACTTTATAGGCAAAGATTATCATATAATAATTTTAATTTCGTGTCATAATAAACATTTATGATGAGGTGACTCTTTCATCAAAATTATTGTCTGTCTATTATATAAAAGAAAATATTAGTTTAAAATAAATAAAATCATTAAAAGATTATTATACAATTACTTTTACATTTTCTGGTGTTAATCAAGAAAGGTTTTAGTCCTTATGATGGTATGTATAGTGGTAAAAATTTTCTATATCTGATCATGTGTGCTATGCTACAAGTTTTAATATTAGTTACTTTGCATTGAATTTTTGAATACATAGATAATTTTATTAGTAATAGACAATTTTGCATTTTGTTTAGTTTAGGTATATTATTTTTATTTTCAAGTTGAGATAATTATGAACAAGAATTAGATATAGCGCCTAAACCATTTAACAGAATTTGGAATGGTTGAATTTTTTATTTTTTTTTTAGATTTTGCATTTAAAAATACTATTCAAGGAGATCAAATCTTATGTCTGAGCAAGGAATGTAACAATTGTATATGAAATAATTGAAAGGAAGTTTATGAATATTTACTATATGCTAAATTTGATAAAAATAGTAAAAGGTGGGATTTTCATGGAGAATATGGTTCTTTGAAAAAGGTGTATGATAACAAATAAGAAAAATTTATTAAGTGAAAAATTATTTGAATAATTATTGTATAATTCTTACTTGTATGGATTTAATTTTGAACTTGTTATATAAATAAAGTAATAACTATTTTTTTTAAATGATTGTCACCCGAGGTCTAAGAGTTTATATTTAATATCCTCGATGAGTGCAGTATTGTGAAAAATATGCCATAAGAGCATTCATCTTAGGCAAGTTGATCACCTTATAAATACACTAAAATTTTATTGCCTTATGCCTTGATTATAGGGATGTTGTGGGACCCTTATGCCTTGATTATAGGGATTTGGGGACCCTTATGCCTTGACTTAAGGGATGTTGTGGGACCCATATGCCTTGACTAAAGGGATGTTGTGGGACCCTTATGCCTAATTAAAGGGATGTTGTGGGACCCTTTGTCACCGTCATCCCAACAATCAAATTCTGTATGTACCTGCACCTCCATACGAAAACTGAAAATACTAAAATGCCCTTATCATTGCCCTCTGCACCTTACCATTCTAATTGGCTCCTCAGAATGAATCTGCATCACTTCCATTCATTTAAGCATTCTTTTTTTCCTGACTTTGGTAATTCCTAAAAATATAAGCTTACTCAATTTAATCTATGTTATTTATTCAAAGTACAACATACATTTTTAATAAAATTTTAAATGATTTACAGTAATAAATACACCTAATCAGTTCATAAATAGTGGCAAGGCAGGACCAGTTTCATAAAGTATTGAATCTGTAAGATTATCTGAAGAGAGAAAAAGTAAGGTGTGTTAAAAAAATCACAGTCTCTACCAAGTAGTAATCTGCTTCTTGTTATTACGGGTTGACGTGACGAAAAAGAATGAAAAGCGAGATGAACGTGTGATTTCCAAATCGATAGATTACTGTTATAGAATAAAATTAATAGTATCTTAATATGTTTACAAAATAATTTATGAAATAAATTTTAGAAAAGTTAAATGTAAAAACTAATTATTTTAAATTTTAAAATTAAAATCAAAATATTAAATTGGTTTCATTTAATATAAATATATATTAACAAAATATTAATTTTATTTCATATTTATTTTAATATTTTAATTTTAGCTATTCATTTTATTATAAAATAATAAAATTCATTTATAAATATCAAATTAATGTTTACATTTATATATTCCAATTATTTATTATGTTAGAAAAAAATAACAATTTTATTATATTTTATTTAACTTTAGTCGATTAACCTTCTTTGTTAACTGATTATGATTGTGAAAATTAATACAATTATTTAGAAAGAGTATTTTTCTTCACAAAATCGAGTGGAAGTTCTTACGTAAAAAGTTTTCTATTTTTCGTGATTTTATAAATGAACGTACCCTAAGACGAAATTGAATAGTTAATTGTCTACTATATTTTGATATGTTATACATTTTAATGTGTGAATATACGTTTTAATAGTTTTATGTGTATGTGTGCTATGTAATAATTGTACATTAACAAACGGGTTATATTACAAGTTAGAATTCATTATAGGAATATATGTTAATTTTATAAAAAAAAGATTTTTAAATTTAAAAAACTATATTAATTAAATAGGCAGATTTTTTTTTAATTTCGGATTATCATTCCTAATATTTTATCCACATTCTTCTTAGCCAATTGATTAATTATTTCATGAATTTGCTTATCTTTTTTATTAGTAATGTGTGGTATGTTATAATTTTTAATATTACTTACTTTGTATGTTAAATATATAATTTTATTATTAATAGATAATTTTATATTTTGTTTATTTTAGATATTTTGTTTTTATTTTTAAGATGAGATAATTATGACCGAGAATTAGATGTATATGAAATAATTGATATGAAGTGAAGAAAATGTATTATTTATTGTGTACGAAATCTAATAGAAACAGTAAAAGGTGAACTTTTCATGGAGAAGGTGATTCTCTAAATAAGAGAAATTTATTAAGTGAAATGATTTGGATAGTCTCTTGGAAGAGACCTTCGTGATGCCTACAAATTTGAAAGAGAATAAATTTGATGATAAAGATAATGAAGAGTTTATTAATGAAATAATTAGGTTTACTAAATTGGTATACGATGCTCACGAAGAAGTATATAGCGGTTGTAAAACTTTTTTGAAGTTATCAATTGTCACATATTAAGAATCTTTATAAATGGAGCAAAATGTCATTTGATATGTTAATTTTTTTTAGAAGAGTTACTTCTTTGAAAACTCTTATTTGTCATTGTCATTTCAAGATTGCAAGTTTTCATTAAGAACTTAGGTTTTACTTATGAAAAAATTGATGTTTAACTTAATGATCACATCTTATTTAGAAAAGAGTATGAGTGGAGTTTGATGCCCTAAATGTCATTCTTCTATATATAAAGAAACGAAGCATCAAAGTTCTAAAATAAATGTTTCTTGTAAATTAGCTTCACTTCTAATTCCAGCCAAACTTTGAGATACTTTCCTTTAAAATAAATGATTAAGAAGCTATTTTTGTGTCATAAAAAATAACTAAATTAATAAAATGACATGAAAGATGAAAATCAGTTAAGACATCCAACTGATTCACTTATTTGAAAAACCTTGGATTCTCTACATTCTAACTTTACATTAGATCCTCAAAATTTGAGTTTGGTTTAACAAGTAACATATTTACTCCATTTAAGATGATAGAAAATAGAGATAGTGTTTGACCGATAGTTTTAACAACTTATAATTTAACTCCTTGAGATAATATGAAACAATCTTACTTAATGTTTTTGTTACTCATTCTTGGTCATTCTTCCCTTAAAAATAAGATTGATATTTATTTGGAACCACTTTTGAACTAATTATAGGAATTATGGGACATAGAGATTGAAAATTATGATGCTTCTAGCAAGAAGTTTTTTCACGCAAATGTTGCACTACTTTGAACTATTAGTGACTTGCCTACTTGTGCTAAGTTATCATTTTGGAGTACAAGTAAAAAATTGGCATGCCGTGTAAGTAACTACCATACATGTTCTATGTAATTAAATAATAGTAAAAAAATTTGTTATATGTATGCCATGGAAGATGGTTAGACTCAAAACATAAGTGGTGAAAACACAAGAAGTGTTTTGATGGTACCCAAGAATTAAGAGGAATATTTACTCCATTAACATGGTATAACATATTGGATATATTATGTGATATAAAAAATATGTTTAGAAATGCTCAGAAAAAGAAAAGAAAGAAAGATGATCCCTAAACAAAAATAAGTATATTCTTTAAATTGTGGGAGACTAATTTGCTTCGTTGCAATCTTGATGTGATGTACAATGAAAAAAATATATATAAAAATGTAATAAGAACATTATTTAATACAGAAAGAAAATCAAAGGAACATCTCAAACCTACCTTAACTTGGTATACATGAGTATAAGGAAAGATATTCATTGTATAAATATAAGACCAAACAAGGTATTCTTTCCACGTGCAAGATTTATACTTTTTTCAGAAGAAAAAAAAAACATCTTTTACCATGTTTTGAAATGAGTGAAAGTTCTAAAAAGTTATATAAATTCTAGATGTTTTAATCTTGAACAAGAAAATTTTCATTGACAAAAAAATAATGTTATATATATATATATATTGATGTAAGATTTGCTAAAATTCATAATTGAAAAAGTGTTTCCATAGAACAAAGTTACAAGTGTTTCAATGAAGTAAAGTTCTTTCTTTGAAATTCTATATTTTAAATTCATCATAGTGGAGGAGTTTGAATCATTGGATGCAAAAATTCCTTTAATTATATGTGAATTGGAGTGGGAGGGGGTTTCCTTCTTATTTTCATAGTGGTACATCTATCCATACATCTAGCTAAATGGATATTTTTTAAAATTTATTTTCTTCTCTTGTCTTCATATAGTTTTATATTTTTATAGATTTCTTCGTAAGTTAAAGACTTACATGTATAAGACAAAATTATCTGAAAGGTTTCAATTGCATGAGGGTATTTGGCATAGAGAAATATTTATTTGACACCACTGTTCATCTTTATATCCCCATTTGACACTGTATTATGTAATAAAATATAAAGTAATAATATATAAGAGTGTTAAATGAAAGTAGGAAATGAACAGTGGTGTCAAAGTATCACCACCCTTTAACATATGAGTGTTTAACATTTTACTTAAGATACTAAAAAAGAATGACTAAGCAAAGTTCAACAAGTTATTAGGGAATTTAGACCGTTTTATAAGGATTGGACTAATAACTAGTTTGAATATCTATTATTTAATTATGATATCACCAAATCAGTTGTTACACAAAACAATATTTATAGTTTTTTTTAATAAGATTTTAAGTTTTGTAAGGTTATTGAATTTTTTTTATAACTTTGCACAAAAACAGGTATATTCTCAAATTTAAAGAATCATAAATGTCAATTGAAGGCAAAACATTTTTCCTCAAACATATTTCTTAGAATTTAAAAAATTGACCCCTAAGTGTTCCAGTTGAGGAAGGAAAAATTCTTGCTAAATTTTGGAAATATGACATAATTAAGGTCATATTATTATTATTTTTATATTACCATTTGGTTATTTATACTTATATTTTGGTTGTTATTATATTTTCTCATTATCTTGTTTTTTATTATAAAGGACCATAACAAGAATAATAAAATAAGTAGAGAAATTTTTTACCACTATACATACCATAAGGATTAAAACCTTTGTTAATAAACAAGATGAAGATATTAGACTAATTGCATAACTAATCTTTTAATGATTTTATTTGTTTTAGACTATGAAGAATTTTGATGGAAGAAAGTCACCTCATGCATAAATATTTATTATGACACATAAATGACAAAACTAGAACTATTGTAAGGTAAACCTTGCCTACATAGTAATCATTATTATAGGCAAAGATGTGAAAACAATTATAAAATAGCAAATGTTTGATTCAGAAAATTTTCATAGGTAAATGAAATTGAATAAATTGATAAAGTTTAATTACTTTGTTGTAGATGACATGAATTGTTTTAGTATGAAGATTGGATAAGTCAAAGTTATAATTATAATTTTTGGTATAATGATAAACATTTAATTTAACAATTAAATTAATATTATGACCAACATCACTAATTTACTACACTAATTTACTATAACAATTGTTGAATGAAACATTGTTATAATAATTTAATATTAATATATTAATTGAACTTCTTAATTCATCACATTAGAATAATAAAAAAGAATCTTATTTTAATACATTAACTAAACTTAAAATTACATTATTTTTTTAATGACTTCATCTAGTACAAGTAGAGCAACTAATATTATTTAAGAAAAGCAAAAAAAGTTAAAAAAAGTCTATTATTTAAGAGATAAATTTAAGTAAATTAAAAGAAGATAAACCCCACATAAATAGTTATATACATATATATATATAATAATAATAATAATAATAATAATAATAATAATAATAATAATAATAATAATAATAATAATAAATTATCTTTTAAATCTTACATACATAGATTTAATTTTAGACTTGTTGTATCAATAAAGAAACTATTTTTAGATGATTATTCAACAAGGTCAAGAGTTCCTATTGAATGTAGGATTATGAAAGATATGTCATGACAGCAAGCATATGCGGCAAGTTGATCACCTTATAGATATACGGCAAGTTGATCACCTTATAGATATACGGCAAGTTGATCACCTTATAGATATACTAAGGTCTTTCAATTATGAAATTTGCTTTAGCATTCAATATACATAGAAGAAATATTACATCGTTTAATAAAACTATTAAACTCTTTCTAACTCTGTTATTTGAGTGAATAGATTTGAAATAACATCAAACCTTAAATCATTTTTCAAAATGTTGAAAGTTAGTGCCAGAAAAAAAATCAATATTGATTTGATTTGAAAAAAAAAACAACAAGAAAAGGTAAAAATTCAATTCAATTTTGTGTACTAAATTTATTATTGTTCATAAAAAAATATAAATACAACTTTTAAGTGATGAAAAATTATTGACAATTACACATAGTTCAGCAATGTAGAAACACTTTCATTCAAAAAAGATATAAAGACTTGACTGAAGATAATTTATAGAAGATAAACCTGAATGGAGTAAAAAATTCTAAAATATGCATGATTAAAATAGATATTGAATGATAGAAACAATTCTAAATATATGATGACATTTAATATCTAAATGTAAAAAGTAATATAATTTTATACTGTTAAAAAGAAAAAAAACTAATATAATAATTATAATTTGAATAATATTTTAATAGAATTGGCTTAGGCCTTAATTAAAGAGATGTTGTGGCTGCTAACGTTGGAACGCTAGCACATCTTTGTCGTCAGACACGTCCCTTCCAACATTGCAAATGTGCTACTGCATATTAAATAAAAGAAGTGTAATTAATAAAGCAGTGTGGAAATTATATTTTTCTGTGATGATACTTCCACATTATTATCCCTTCTCATGTAACATAACAATAGGTTCAAATCTACTGGATCTTGTAACACTAGACAATGGGTGTGTATGAAATAAAAGTATACTAGTGGTGTTCAACTGTGAAACTACCTCTTTCCTTTGCCCTATAAATCTGCCACTCTCCTCATACACAAAGCAAACAAAACCTCTCTCCCTCTTGTCTTCTCCAAGCCCTTTGTTGTTCTCCGATACCATCTGCATCGCCATGGACAACCCTTTGGACGCTGGAGAGGTTTTGGTTAACAAAACCAACTCCAAAAAATACAGGGATCCTAAACAACGCTATGAACAACGCCATGTAGAAAGCCTCAGCCAGGACCTTGGAGAGGCTGTCTTCGACAGAAACAAACCAGCTCAGGCATCAAAGAACGATAAGAAAGTAGATACTACTATCCAATCTTGTCTTTCCTACTCTAAGCAACCTCCAAAGAATTGAATCATGTTGTTATTAGATATATTTAATGTTTTAAGATTTAAGAATGATATTATTTTTTTATGTATTACCGTTATTTCATTTTTGTTTGTCAGATTTTCTTGACATTTGTATTATCTTTATTGTCTCTCTTGCAACTACTATGTAATGTGTAATGAAATATTATTTGTTATGGAAATGAAATGAAACTTCAAATACTACTTTTTATTTCCATTTTAGGCTTTGAATTTAGTGTGCAAAATCATTATAATCCATGATTTTTATTGCTTATGTGATCTATGCTTTACATTGCATCACTACACCCTCCTTTTCCAGTCCGAACATCCCTCATTTTTTTCCAATCATATCCATTTCTCACCTCACTTCAATAGTGTTCTAAGTTTTTTAGTTTCACTTTTTATCTGTTATTAAACATTTTGATCGTTTCTAAATTCTTATTGTAGTAGAAAAAATAAATGCTTTGTTGGAACAACGACATCAACTGATTAGATTTGATGTGTGGGGAAGTGCGCCATGATATTACTACCGTCTTATGAAAAGTGTGGAAAAAGAGTGTTTTTGCAAGTAGGCGCCTTCTATCCGCAGATCTAATAAATATTATTTTTTAAAATTGAAAAAATTACATAAATATTTTTCTTTTAATTTTTAAAAATATGTTTATAAAGTATTACTGGTTTTATAATATACATTTTAAGTTAATATAAACTAAAATATAATATAATATTAAAATTTGTATCAATTAAGTTAAGAAATTGAATTATAAATTAATTATTTAAAAAATATATATTTATAGAAGAATGTTAAATATCAGGTCAGATAAAGATGAAGGGAGTGTATTCTGATAGTCTTTACATAGGTGATAGTTGTTAATAAATAGATAGAAATAAATAAAATTGATAAAGTGAAATAAAACATAATAATACATAAAATTGATAAAGTGAAATAACTTTCATAGTGCATAATAATACATAATAAAACCAATTAAACACTTTTTACACTATATTTTTTTATTTTTTATTTATTTTTCAAATCACATAAATTACTTGTTTCACTTTCATAGTTTTTGAAGCTTTTTACTCTCTCAAATTCACTTTTTATCTGTTATTAAATATTTTGATATTTTTAATTTATTATTTATTTTTTATTGTAATAATTATAATTTTATATTAATATTATTCTAGATAAATAATGAGATTATTGAATACTCATTACTATATATCAAGTTATAATAAATCAATTAGATGGTAATTAACTTCTCAATTACTCATACATGTAAGTATCTCCTGAAGTGAGCATGGATATGCAAACCTATTACTACCTTTTTATGGGATGTTGCATGGGCCCACTGAACCATACATTTGACAAAATAGTATGCTTTCTTTTACTGGGAGGCATTCTCCGTGGGTGTGTGTACACGTTCACATGGGGGACCCAACGTAGCAAACCTTATAAGAAAATTCTAAATGGGGAGCAAAGTAGCAAATCTTATAAGAAAATTCTAAATGCTCTCTCTTCTTCGCATTTATTTTTGACAAAAGTAAAAAAAATCAAGAGGTGGGAATTAGGAAAGGTGTGGGAACAGTGGGTGGGGGGGTGAGAAGGTGAAGCTGCTCCCTGGGCTTGGCTTGATTGCCGTTGGTTGTGGCGGGAACGAGGTTCAAAATCAAATTAGTAGTAGATATACACACCAATTTCATTGAATATGGGATCAATGGTATTGCTTTCTATACTATGATGTAAAAGGTTTCAGATTATTGCTCTTAGTCTTAGTCTTTCGGGGGTTGTAATTTTTATTTGAGCCCTCAAATAAGAACGAGGTCCGTCCCAGAAATGGGGTGCGGAAAGAGAAGTGGACATGTGAGTCTCCTTCACTTGACTATTTAAGTTAGTTTATCCCACTACGAACGAAAGAGCTCTCCGGCGAGCGAAAGGAAATATGGCACTCGTGGACCTGATCTATGGTTACTTCGTTATCAGATTTCAGGAATGAAAGCCTGGACCGGAGTACCATGAACGTGGGTATGCATACGTACATATATATATATATATATATATATATATATATATATATATATTTTTTTTTT
>Ga0209489_104273_pt1 | contig 26544 bp, 19 predicted proteins | sample SiratrowhiteBW_FD_187527 | JGI IMG/M metagenome (GOLD analysis project Ga0209489, IMG submission 187527) | Root nodule microbial communities of legume samples collected from California, USA - Siratro white BW (SPAdes) (version 2) | ecosystem: Host-associated > Plants > Roots > Nodule | place... | reverse complement strand
AAAACAAATTTTTTTTTTTTTTTTTTGTGTGTAAGAATATTTTGACCTTTTACAGCACAGATGTTCTTGACTGCTTTATGTAAACATTAGATTATCCAGAAACACTGTATACTAAAGAATATGATAACTCCATACACATCTCAATCAAATCAATTTAAGAGTAAAAAAAAATATTTATAAATAAGTGGTAGCCCCAAGCACATCTTGGAAAAAAAAAAAAAGATTATTGTGGTGCTTTAACAGTGGCCAAATCCCGTATAAAGTTAGTTTCTTCTTTCTGTGACATCACAAGCATATTCTTGTCCAATTTTTCACTGTACCCACATCACCATAAACACTTTTTTTTTGTGATAGTATGAATCTCATTTATTCTTTAATTCTCAGAAAAAATTATATAGATATCCTAGAAAAAAATTAACTAATAATTATTTTAAGGATTTAATTTAATTATATAAAAGTTATCCATTGTGGCTATGAGTTCTTTATTTTTTATTTTTTAAAAAGAAAGTTTTTGGCATGATCTATTTTTGATTGGTTAATTATGCACATTGTGAGGTGGGAAACCTTTGTAATTATGGATGCACATGTTTATATATAATACTGTATATATATTAAGAAACTTGTTTTAAAAGAGGTGGGACTAAAATTATATAATTGAAAAGATTAAAAAGAGTAGGTATCGGTACATGTTGGCTTTGGCAATATATGATATGAAAGAGGTGGAATACGTACATTACCGACGCTATCTGTTGAGAAAGGAAGGAGGTTGCGGGATTAATTGAAGGAAGAAATCCTTCTGTTGTGTTGTGTTCTTGTGTGGGATTTACAACAGAAGGGTGTGGAGAACAAGAAGTCCAACACAGGCACAACACTATCAACTGTTTCTGTGCACAAAGAATGGTGGAGTCTTTCTGGGTGGGGAGAAAGACATGATCTACCTGTGTTCGCAGCACCACTGTTCCCCTGCCTCACCCTTATGTAGAACAACGACCACACACCCTTGCCACAAAGCTATAGTAATCCCTTAGTATTTCACCGTTTTGTGAGTTTCACATCTTTTTCTCTCTTTTCCTCGCTACTTGCATTGTACTTGCAGCATAGGTTGCTTCTTCTTTTTTTTTTCTGGTGGCTTAATACAGTGGGGATTTCTTATTTCTATTTTTAAGTTTTGTCTTTCACTTTTCTCTGGTTGGTTTCCTTGGTCAAGGCTGAGTTGTTTTCTGTCCTACGTTCTTTTTGTGTGTCTCTCTCTTGTTTTCCCGGGGAAGGACTTTGTGGAGTGTGATTAGCTGACACGACCTAAAAGTTTTGTCTCTGTAACGAAATTTGCGGCAATCTTTGCGGTTTAACTTCTGGGGTGGCGGGGTGGAAGTAAAGTTGGTGACTTTGAGATCTGGGGGGCTGATATGCAGAGACTACGGGAATGAACAAATTGGGTATGTTATTCTCTTTTTTGGTTGAGACAATTGTTAATTTTCGTTGGGAGGTTTAAGGAGATAGAGAATTGGTTTGGGTGGAGTGGACTTGTTGATTTTGGTTGGTGGTTTGGGAAGAGGGACTCGAGATCTGGGGAATAGTATGATTTTAGGTTGCTCGAGCTAGATAATCAATTAAGGGGTTGTTCAGATCTAACGAGAAATGAAGTTGTCTTGACTGAGACTGTATATAGGATTAGAACTTCTCTCCGAGTACTTCAGATCAGAAGATTTTGTAACACATAGGATGAGTTATCTTTATGCATTAGGCAGAGAGGGTTCTTGCTGTTTTACTTTCTTTGGGGAGGGAAGAGCAGAACAGTTTTTCCGGTTATGTTGATAGAATGGCATTCTTTTGTTCTAAGCACTTGTGCTATGTTGGGGAAAACGCTCAGTTGAACTTAGCTAACATTTTTTTTCTTTCAATCCATCAATATTGTTGCTTATCTGTTTTGTGCTTTGGACGGATGCATGGTGCCTCTAAAACTTGAGATCCAACGCTTAATTGTATCATGTTCTAAACTGCGGAAAAAGTGCATTTCAATAAGATTTATCCTATTGACGATTGTTCATTTGTTTGCAGTTTGGATATGGGTAGTCTTGCGGTTGAAACCGAGGATATAAACTCTGATATATACCTTTCATTGGGGCTTAAGGAATCAGGTAAAGGAGGAGGAGCTCCTCGGGTTTTATCTCTTCTCTCTTCTCTTCTTGAGAGATTAGTTCAGAGAAATGAAACGCTATTGGAGGCAAATCACATAAAAGATGTTGTTACAGTATTTCATGGTTTAAGAGCTCCTACTCTGAGTGTTCGTAAGTACATTGATCGTATCTTCAAGTACTCAGGTTGCAGCCCATCCTGCTTTGTTGTGGCACATATATACGTTGATAGATTTATTCAGCACACAGAAATCAAATTGACTTCACTTAATGTGCACCGGCTTTTGATAACAAGCATTATGCTAGCCGCAAAGTTTATAGATGACGCGTAAGTGCAAGTTTTAAACTGAACAAGCGCACATAATATCTAGCTGTTTTTGCATACATTATGTATCTTGAGGTGGATATGCTAATGCTACATGTGAAACTTATCTATTTGTGGGCCTCATATTGTGATATTTATTAGTAACTGCTATATATAGCCGGTTGATAATGACAACCTTAACAGTGTTAAATATGCGGAATCAATTATATATTTGACATAAGAGATGATTTTAAAGAAAAAGAATAGTTTTTCATACTTTCCACATTTTGGGTAGTTGTCATGGTCTGTGTTTTTTTCATTCAGCTGAAGCTGTTAGCTCACTTTCCTGTTTGGTTTACAGATTCTACAATAATGCTTACTATGCAAAAGTTGGGGGAGTAAGCACTTCTGAATTAAACAGGTTGGAGATGAGTTTTCTGTTTGGAGTAGATTTTAGACTTCAGGTTAGTGTAGACACGTTTGGAAGATATTGTAGGCAATTGGAGAAGGAAGCCGCAGAAACACTACAAATTGAAAGGCCAATGCAGGCTTGCCGAATTAAAGAAAGCTGGTCAAACAAAGACGACCCAACTTGTGCTTCCACAATTGCAAGATGAAGATATGCCTGCACCAATGTAATATAGCTGTCCGCAATTAACGGAGACATTGAAATTTGAAGTATTTCAAAGAGAGAAAAGATTGTTGTATACACGCTTTTGGAAATTCAACCATTCTTTCACGAACACGGTTGTGGTTGCTTTTGCTTCTTTTTTTTTTGTATTTTGTTTGCCCTTGTTTGTAATTGCAAGCTTGGAACGAAATAGAGATTGTGATGAAATTTTATCCCTTACAATTCATTTGACTTTGCTCCAGTACTTGGTTGGTTATGTTATGGCCTTAACGGTAAGCACTGTAAAGAGTAGACTCTATCAACGGCATAGATAACTTACTGACAGCACAAAACTGTTAATAACCGGCACTTTCTAAGTATCTCAAACTCCAATGGACTAAGTATATATACCATTCATATAGATATTCCCACTTGTTATCCACTCTTCCCCTTTCTCAAGCTAAGTGTTACGATGCTGGTAAAGATTACATTGTGCTTTTATTCCTTGAGATTTAGACAAAGAATCACCAATTATAAAAAGGTGAGTGACTTAAAGTATGGGCTTAAGAATGAAAATGAATAGACTATCAGATTCCCGTGGGTTCCAAGACATTTATCCAATCCATCTTTTGAAACCAATAGTATATCTTAATGTTCCAGCTCCATGGAATGTGATTTTTTTTTTGCCGTAACAAAGAGCAAAGCTACACCATTTCGCCCTGAGATAGGTGGGGGCAAGACCAGGAAGTATATGTATGTAATAGAGCAAGGCTACACCATTTCTTCTTTACCATTTTATTGCTTTGGCTCGATCATGTTTATCTATTTAGCAATATGAACTAGACGATCATTCAAAAATGTATAAGCATCAACCATAATTTTTAAGAAACATTTCCCTATAATAATTAAATATATACTACCATATAAGCTTGATGCATACAAACTCCCATTCCATGGCACGCTACTAGTTATATACAGACACGGTTATGCATGACACCAAATTACATAGCAGCAATGGCTTTAAATCCTTTCTTTCGTGTGCCTCAAGGCTCCAAATGTAGTCTTGTGGGAACATTCACCTTTCTCTTCCAGAATGTCATTCATAACCACAATTCCACATTCATCTAATCCATATGGAGTTGTCTTCTGCAGTCAGTTCCAGGAGGCCTCATAATTTTCAAATCAAGTTTCGGAGAATTCTGCTTTCATAAGCAAACATGTGCCTTCACCTAGAGGGCCTCTCCAATGCAGTCCAACCAAACTTACCTTTTCTAAAATCTGCTAGGACACGGAATGCTGCTTGATGAACATCTCCATTGAATACTCGAATCGCAAGCTTCTCTATGAATCTGCAATTTAGTAAATTAAATACACTATTATGTTAAGAAGAAACTATGTAAAAATATGAAGATCACCACGGTCTGACCTCTAAATGCAAGACATATACCAATGCCAATTAGAAGAAAAAAAAACTTACATTTTACCGTTTTGACTATCTACATCAATCTTGTACCGTTTACGAAGAGTGTCTCCTCCTGCGATCAAATCAAAGACTGAGAATTGGTAGTTTCAGAGGAAAGAGAGATCAAATAATGTAATATTGGCCACAGCGCTGTGGCACTTTATAAATAACCGAACACATGTCGGAAAAACATAACGCGTCACGTAAAATGTCAGTGAAACAGCTGACATTGATATCATAAGCAAGGTCCCATGAGAAAGAAACCCACCCACTGAGTTCTACAAAATGACGTTTTTCTCAACTAGAATAGGATTCTCTGTCACGTCACATACCTACTGTGGGAAGCTTTGTGAGCATCTGCACAAGAATTGCAGCAACATCAGCCACATCATAGGACCTCTCTCCAATATCATCACATATGGCGAGTTTTATAGCAGCTGACTGATCACTGATTCGCATTGGGAGTATACCAGGAGAATCCAGCAGTTCAAGATCTTTCCCGAAACGAACCCACCTATCACATTAAGAAAGAAATATGACAAATTACATATTCAGCACATGTAATGAGAGACCAAGTGATCCACAACTGTTTTATTGGAGCTTAGACTTGTAGCCGGAACAAATCGGTTGTAGCATACTTTTGCAGGAAACTGTTTTTGACGCTATTAGCACTTGAACAGAATGTACTTTATCATTAACTTTTTCTTCTATTGAGCAAAGAAAACCCAGAAGCTTAATTTTCAACCTTTGGGATGAAAATTTACTGATGAAATTCAGAGGACAGGATGCATCCATTAGATTTTGTACTCCATTCCTTTTGTCATTTTAGTTGTCATTTAAGAATCAAGAATAGATGACATACAAACTTAAAGTTTGTTCAAGTAATAGGTTAAACAAAATACAAAATTAATTTATGAATAAAAAAACTGCTGCAAATTTTAAATACTCTCAATTTTTCATTAAAAAGAATTTGGTTAAACAAAATGAATAACCTACCTCAACTCTCTTGTAACTCCTGGTCTGGGTGCTGCTGGGCACATTCTTCGCTTTAACAAACGGTTGACCAAAGATGATTTTCCAACATTAGGGTATCCAACTATTCCAGCTCGAATCTATTAGACAGTAGCATACATACTTTAAATAAAAATAATTTGATAGGCAGTCAAGTAAATGACAACAATCAGCAAAAATTTTTATTTATCATACAATTTACTGAGCACATTTTAAATTAGAGAACAAGGGATCAACGAGAAAGAGTGCTGTGACTTGTGGAAACAATAAGGTATCCATCTCAGCTTTCTCTTACAAACCATGTGTTGCTTTATTTTTTATAGATGGAAAAGTAGCCCTTTTAAGTTACAGGCGAGAAAGAGAATAGCGAAAGCTAGCACACAGTACTGTTATTTCTTTCTCCGATAAAAGGTATGTTTTCCTTATTCTTTGAGAAAGAAAAGTAAGACTTTTACCAGAGAATTAACAAAAGACAATAAAAAATGGGTATGCAATTGCTAGGAACAACCCACCGCACGAGGAAGTAGCCCTTTGGCTCTTCGCTTAATATTTACATCAGCTGCTAATTCCTTTGCTAACCGGCCTAGCTTCATCGTTCCCTGCACAGACAACACTTGATCAATCATCCTGTAGATGAAACTTCAGAATATGGAGAGCTATGGGAGAAATAAAGATAGTGTGTCAATACCATTCCAAGCTTCCCATTGGAGAAGACAGCCTTTGAGCCATTCCTAGTAAAATAATCTGCCCAAGCATTGCGGTCTGCAGTTGATATCATGTCTTCTCTATTTAAAACCAAAATTCTCTTTCTATTTCCAAGCCATTCATTCATCTACAAAACAGAAGTAACAGTAAGATGAAGACTAGGAACGTATCATCCTAGAACATGTGGCCTCAATATGGTATTGGGATGTAATGTCTTATACGCTTACTAATACTTCATGTCCCAATATTATGTTACATTAACAAAACTTTTTAGCATTGACACAAAAGAATAAACTGCTATTCATAAAACTAAGAAACCATGTAAAATGACTATAATACTTTATAACTAAATTACCTGTTAAATAAAGACGCTAAGACCAACAATAGAGAACTGCAAGAAACAAGTATATATTTCTTCAACCAAATTGAAGATGATAAAAGAAAACCTCTTAGGCTTTAAATAATACGAAGGAGTGGGGAAAACAAAAAAAAGTTCAATCAAATTCAATCACAACTATTTTTGGCTATACTTTTCAAGAAGCACTTGTAGCAGAAGAAAATAAAAGGAATCAAGTTGTGCACCTCAACTTTTTTCCTCACCAACATTACCACAAGTGAAGTGTAGATCTTCACGTATTCAAGTAATTTAACTCGTTTACTTTCTACTTCTGTGTGTGCTGAGAAGTTTGTTCAAATTGGCTCTTAGTTCAAGATAACAACGGATGCAAAGGATAAATGATAGATTGGGCCTCCTTAGGCCCAAGAAAAATAAAATTAAATGGCTGAAGAATTTTTTTGGTTGGGCTTGAGAAGTTATTTCTAATATTATTTTTACTTTAATTTCAATTCCCTAAACACTAGGTGATGACACTTGTAGGGTTGTCATCCATTTAGCTAGCTATTGAATTGAGGATTCCGTAATGCGTAACGATCAATGCAAAATACGAAAGTTTCAAAGCAATTTCTAGTTTTAGCATCTTCTATGTAGCCTTCTTCATAGCATAAGAGTAGCTATAGCTATCAATCGTTCTATCAATACAAGTAAAGCACAAACATCATTCATGTCAACTCTAAGCGGTTACTTAACAAAGTTAATGTTTTCGATTTCTAAAAAAGAAAGAAAGATACTTGCCTGTGGATGACTTGTGGACATAGGAATTCGTCCATCCCGCACCTCTATCACAACATCCATCAATTTGAGCTGCTCCTTCAGTTCTTTTTCTGCTTTTGCAATATGACCAGGAAACCACTGCCCCATGCCCCACAAGAATATCAGCACTCCGAATTGTGCACTGATGCAACAGTACACAGTGCATATAAATGAGGAGACACATAAACAAATACCTTACCTGCACAGGGCGCAAGGCCTTTGTCCAGTGATAAAGATCAGTGTCAAGGTCACTCCAATGATCACTCTCTCCTTGACACCCATCAAATAAGTTGCCGTTGGGATTGCCATATCCGTTATCCCTCCAACTGGGGCCTCCCACACTAATTATCTGCATCACAAAAATCGAATATATTACGAAAAAAGATGAAAAGTTGAATTTCTCAAACAGCAACCCATAAGAAATAACGAAGCCCGAGAGATGCAATCTCGGGAGGTGAAAGTGCATTGGAAAAAGATAGAAAATTGAGTGAAAAGGGGAAAAGGGTTGCCTGAACAGTGGGGGATTGGGATGAGAGAGCTGAAGCGGAGAATCTGCCACGGTTGGGAAGGAAGTGTGGGGGAATTGGTGGAGAGTTGGGGACCCATAAACCTGATAGCTGAACACTCATCACTGTGCTATGCAACTACTCCCTCTAACAATGGCAAATTTTTGTTTAGGATAATAATGAAGGAGAAGGGAAGACGTGTCAATTGAAAAGAGGGGATTTTTTTTATCTTACCAAAATCAAGTATTCTCTTTACCATCATCAATTTTGTTCACGTATTTATATAAATCGTTTATTTATATAAATTTATACAATTTTGTTTTGAAAAATACATTTCTTTTGAAAGAAAATAAAAAGGTAATATATTTAGTATGTCCACGAATTTATAAAATAAAAATGTTATACTCCATATAGTTTGACTTTTTTAATTCAAATTAAATTTGATTAGGTTACAAATTCAAATCAATTTAATTAGTATGATTCGAAGTTTCAAAGTAATTTGAACCGATAAGCAATATTAAACAGAAAATAAATAAAAATAAAAATATTATATATGGTATAATAATATAAAATTAGTGTTGACCATATTTTTAATAACTTATTTTGTATCGGTTGTTGCTTTTATTCTTTTATAAATCTTTATTTACCTCGTGGCTTTTCTCTATTTAGTTTTATGTTACCATTGTTAAGTTCTATAATGGGGTGAATGGATAAGTTTGGTTCTAAAGTTTACGACAACTAAAAGCCGCTTCATTTGAAACGGTCAAGTATTTAAAAAAATAAACAAATTCAAATTAAAATAAGTAATTCCCTCCATCTAAATTTGTAGATAAATGAAATTTTAATGACTCTATAAACTATTAGATAATCTAACTTTATGGATAATATAGTTATTAAGAAAATTATTTTTATATTTATGAAAGAAAAGAGAAAATGAAAAGCAAAATAATGATTGTGTAAGTATAAAAATTTGGTGGATGTAAAAGTATTATATCATGGTACAAATTTCTATTGTGGGTTTTTATTGTGGGTTTTTATTGTGTCTTTTCAGGACATGATTACCATTTAATATTTGTTTTCAGAGTCTATAGGTTGAATGCTTTTGCTTAAAGCATGAAGACTTTTTGTTATTAACATTTTGGATATCTTCTTGTGCATTCAACACATGAGATTTGGATATTTTTAGCCCGTCTCCAACCCTCAGTTTCTGATATTGTATTGAAATGAGCTCAACCCAATCAAAATTTGAACAGGTTATCACTACATTGAGAAAGGCCTAAGGTGAAGACTCATGTACTGTAAAAATGATAAATTAATAAAGTTACTCAACAAAATTACTATTTCCCCACTACATACTCCAAAAAAAGAATGATCTGAACTTTCTATATCCAACTAACATTTACAGCTTTGTACATTTTCGCCTTTCCTCCTGTCATGGTTCAAATCTAGGAATCCTCACAAGTCAGCTGGATGAGACTTGACAAGTAAAGTTGAGAAGAACATGCATATATTTGGAAGAATGTGATTTACCATGGAAAAATACCTGCATATTGAAAAGATGAAAACAAGATATAATAGAATGATGAATGAAATGAAAGTTGGGTTTCATGGACTGAAAGGTCCCAGTACACCCCACTATATAAACACGGTAAAGTATGAAAGTACTGTACAGATTGTAAAAATTGTAACATACCATGGTTCAGATCTCAGTACATCAAATTTCTCCAACATAAACAGTATGCATGCATGTCTTAATGAAGTAGCATTGAAATCTTCACCCATCTTGTACAGTAGTGCAACATTTTCCACTGAAATTTCCTGTAAAATTAAGTTGGTTAGCATTGAGTTGAAATTAAGCCATTAAAAAAACTTTCTATAAAAGCAAAACAGAAAAAATAAATACTAATCTTGAAATACAATTTTGGTGGTGTACCTGAACAATAGCATATTCACAGATATGCTTGAGACCGTCCAGAAGATACTGATCTGCCGCTCTGAGGAGATCCTGAGCCATATCCAAACTGACATCTACCGTTCCGGTATATATAAATCTAGAAGTTTCAACGTAAAATTAGTTGTGATTTTATTGCCAAAACAATAGGAAAAGATGGCTGAAAACGCACCTCATCATCAATTCAAAGACATCCCACTTTATATTTGGAATCACTACATTTTTTGCTTCCCTCTCCTGCACCACAATTCGCAAGACATTACATGAGTATGGATATTTTACCTAACTGACGACTTCAGTTCCACATATCCACTGGTCTTATTTTAATTGTTACAGCTGATATGACCTTTTACACATTGAGTAAAAGTTGAGCAAGAAAGGATGAAATTCTTTTATTGGTAGACCATGTCCCAACAAATAAAAAAAAATGATGACTTGAAAACAAAGCTCAATACAAATAATTGATGCTTACCCTATAACTGCCATCAAACATAGCACGAAATATGTCTGAAGAAACTAAACAATCTCTATGAGCATAAAAGCTTCTACCTGAAGAAAGGAAAAGGAAGTAAATTAGTATATATATCGAAATCAGAGTGGATATAAACTAAACAATTAATAGCAGGAGAAAATTTAACAGCAGATACTCCACCTTCAACCAGGAATGTAACGTCAGAAAGTTTTGGCTTGTTTACATATTCCTCGCCCAAGTACACCTACAGCAAATATTGTTAGTTAACAAAAAAATTGCGAGAAAGAAAACGTCAACATCCCATTTTCACCCCCTTAACACATGGACAGCAAAATATCAGATATTTAACTTTGAAGACAATAACTATTCTAATTCAAATAATGCTTTATGATAACATAGCACGAATTGTTGAATCAAAAAAGGAAAAGTTACAAATAAATGAACGTGTTAAGCCCGCAAGTGAAGAGCAAAGTACCTGGGGACTTGGTGATGGAGGAGGAAGTTCAAAAAGGGAGTCAACAGAAGAATGGGCTTTGGCAGCCAATTTGTGAAGCGCAGCTGAAGCATCACCCTTCTGCCTTACGTTTGGAGATTTGAGCATGTCCAGCAGCAAATTTAATCCTGAAAATTTAGAACCGTACAGAATGAAATACATGTACCATACGGTGAGTGAGAAATTTAAAAGAAAAAAAAAAAAACAGAGATCAATTATTTACCTCTATTGTCAATGAATATAGTTTTAATATCACGAGGAGAACATAAATATGCAAGAGCAATAACTACACGTCTTTGAACCATTTCTTCAGGGTAGCACATAAGACGTATTAGGTGTTTCAACACCTGCCAAAGAGGAATAGATATAAAAAAACGTATCCAATCCAGTAACATTAAAACAAATGGAAAACATATACAAGTCACCGCACAAAGAGTTTGTAAGAAAACTCACTCGCCCTTGAGTCTTTTCTTCTAATCTTTTTAACGTCTTCATTGCACACTCTACAGTTTGCTGCCATTTAAGTGACAATCACAAGAATATCCAATTAGTAAATCGGAGGAGTTGTGTGTTTATATTAATTACTAAATTATCGTTTAGAAAGAATGCAATCATATATTAAGTGCAAATTTATTACTTTTATCGCAAAGAATAAATGAACATACTTGGCTTTTGAAATTTGCTGCCTTCAGTCTTTGAAAACCATCAGCCTTAATAATACAAACAACATTGTCCTATCATGAAAAGTAGTTATATCAGCGACAACATATCATATTATCACTGCACATCAATGATTGATTCCTAAAGGACAACAAACATTGTTGACGGAGAAAAGAACAAGGAGATTAACTTCACCTCATTATCAGCAAGGCCATAGAGGGCAAAAACAACATTTTGTTGGACAGGCGTCTTCTTCGAGTCAAGAAGTTTAAGTAGAGGCTCTATACCTCCACTTTGAACAATACCAGCTTGATTATGCGAATCCTAACGTTTTAACGTCATGAGAAAAAATAAAAGGTTATGATAGAAAATGGCAAAGGTTAAAACCAGCGCATAAAATTACAGAAAAAATAAACGCTAACCATATATAAGGTTGCGTATGCTACAATAGAAACACACCCGTAGTTATCAATTTGAAATAGTGGCGCATAACAGTTCTAAAAAAGTTATAGATAATAACTATTTTAAGTAACTTTTTGAGGAATATTTTACCCAAAAAATGATGTTCCATGAGTAAAAAGGGCATAATGCCTATTAAATATTATTTTTGAATACATGATTACTTGACAATCCTGGACCGGGCTGATCAGGAACTGTTATGTTATGATAATAAAAAGTTCAATTTGGACTCTTCAATTCTAAACTACTTTTATAAGCACATGGTTAAATGGTTAAGGTTTATCACCTGTGCCAACCTCCCAAGTGCAAACGACGACATTTCCTGAAGCTCGGCATCAGAACACTTCAGCATATCAACCAATGGAGGAATAGCCCCTCGTTGGGCAATATGAACCTGTATGAACCACAGATTACGAAAGTCAACAAGTGAACTTTATAAATGACTGATAAATCATATTACAAGTTTGCAAAGCTACTTAATCCACCTTGCAATCTGAATCTGTTGTGGCAAACTGACCAAGTAAAAGGGCTGCTTCTCTTCTGCTCTCCGAGCAACCGGAACTATAATTGAAATTATATACTAGGGAAGGTTACTTAGAAGGAAAAGTACCACATTACTAAATACTAATAATAAAGCAATGACTCACTTTCAGCAGATAACAATAATGATTAATGAACATATCATTCGTCTATGGATTTCTAACAGGAAAACCCAAGACAGAAGTACAACTATACCTAAGTGAACAAATGACAGGTTGTAAAGCACCAGCTAAGAGAACATCTTTCTTAATATTTGGCGAAGAGTGGACCAGATTTCCAATCACACCAATCTACAACAAGCGTTAATTAAGTTGTGTGTTAGTAAGAACTCTGCAAGCAACAAACTACCAAACACATTAATCATATGAAGTCATACAAGCATCTTACCGCCTCAGAATGTATTTTAGAATCCTCTGATCCAAGCATTAGAACAAGAGTGGGCAATGCATTGCATTCAACTATCTGCAATTTTTTATCTTGTAAACAACCAAGACAACAAAATTTATCACATCAATTTAATGCGGGAAGTTAACTACCTGATTTTTATTGCCATCATTTTTAAATGCAAGAGTTCCCAAGGCCCGTGCAGTTGCTCTCTGAACTTTATTATCATTGAATTCAAGCAATTCAACCAAAGGAGGTATACCACCTTCCCTCCTGAATATACCATATGTATATAAGTATAATGAATACAGTTGTAGAATATATATTACTGAAAGTACCAAAAAAGAGAAAAACCTGATACAGGTCTTGACGTCATTATTTTCATGGGCTAAGCTCGTTATTGCATCAGCTGTTCTCTTGAGAAGATTAATGAGTGGCTGAGAAATAGTGCAGATCTTGTGTATCTTTAAAGATTCTACTAGACAAGGCAAGGCTCCAGCACGTACTATGAGTTCCTGGTATTCTTGCTGTTTCACCATAAAAGCAAAGCAAATTAAAATCAGAATTCAAATGTTACATTATCTTGAAAAAAAGAAAAATGAATTAGAAAATAAATACCCTGACTATAATTATGTTAAAACATCTTGTTGTCATTAAGAGTGTAATTTATCAAGAGTGTAATTTATCGTAGTTAAAACATCAGTAAATCAATAATAACGTTTACCATTCATTATGTTAGAAATAAGTAATTTTTTCTTTAGATCATAACAATAGCTAACTGTACTAGAAAGTATATAATACATTTCATCTAACATATGACAAAAAATATTAACAAACAAATATCCCATCTTCTAAATTCAAGTCCTTTTATATAATACACCTTAAAAATTCCAACTTGGATGAAAGCACAAAAGCCAACCAATCAAATTTTCATTTCTTGTTTCAGAACTGAATTACAAAAGAGAAAAGAATGGTGGAATTTAATTACTTTGACAGCGAGAAGGTCGAAGATGAGCGCACATCCTTTGGCCACCTCAAAGTCATCATCCTGGGTAATTCCCTCACTACAATCTTTACCCAGTTCACCATTATCATCATTCTGCGCATCCGGTAGTTGAAAATGCTTCATCAGAGCAGGAACAACACCGCAATCGAGTACAATATCCACATTATCCTCTGGTAAAAAGAAGCAGCAATGAAACAAAAAAAAGTGAAACTCAGTAACAACACAGACACAAACCAAAACAGTTAGCAATGTAAAACAGGGGGTACCGTTTTCTGCTATTAGAGCTATGTTGTGAATGGCCCTCTTAATGGTATCACAGTCGGAGACATCGGAATCAAGAAGAGAAACCTGATGCAGAATCTTCTTACGGATCTTTAATGAGAGTTTGGAATCTGGTTGGTCCTGGCTTTCATCTCCTTCAAGTTTTCGCTTCAAGCCTCTTGACACAGACTGAGGGTTTTCCATGGAATCTTGAAAAGGAGAAAAAGGGTAATCTTGAGAAAATGGAAAACAGAAGGTGGAAGATGAAAACAAAGTTGGAGGGAAACCGAGGAGCAAGATCTGTGGGTGTGTCTTAAATAGAGCTTTGTTTTGTTTCAATTTGAGTTTCGTCTTTTTGCCGCTCACTTTCCCGCCAGATCATTACCGCACTTTCTGTGTTAACATTTTATAACTTTAAATATGTGAATTATCTTAAATTTTGAAATTTTACTTCTTTCTTTTTCATTTGAATAAATAGTAAATTTGGTCCAGAATAATTGATTCTTTTAATATTTTTATTTCCATTTGAGGCCCTATAAATATTAGTGGTTTTATCAACCAAAGTGTTTAAAAAAAATTTACATTATCAGTTAATTATTACACTGTTAAATATAGATTTTTATTGGAGTCATTATTTGAAAAAAAATCTTTTTGCCATTTAAGATATTTTTGTCAAAATATTTACTTCCAATTTAAGAATTTCTGATAATATTGAGTAAATATTTCATTGGATTCTTAAAACAATTTCATTTTAACTCTTGTTTGTTTCAACAAATGAAAATGCACTTATGTGTACTGTATAACAAGAAAATGAAAAAAAAAAACTAAAAAAACGAGAAAATAGTAATTTTAATATTTCATCTAAATATAAAATATTATATTTCTATATATAATTAATTATAAAACTAGGTTAATTGATTAGTCTTTTTTATATAATTATTTTTATTGATAATTATATGTTGTAAATAAATAATTAAAATAAATAAATAAATAAAATTAATTAATTAATTTAAATTTTAATACCAAGTAAAATAATTTGTTGGAATATATTATTCTTTTAAAATCTAATTTATATATATTAAAAATTATATTCTTCAATTTAAAATTAATTTATATTTTCCAAAACATTAATTTTTATATTAAATTAATGTTAAAGATTTTTTTAAAATTATCTTTAAAATAAATTAAAATATAACCAATTTTATTTTATTACACTAACCAAATTTATTATAATTTTTGTTGACTTTTTTTCAATTCAAACTGTATCACTTACAGTTTTCTTATCTTTCTTTTCTATTCTTTCTTCAATACAATTAGTTTTTTTTATCATAACATTAACTTTCATTTGAACAACCTGCTTGTATATCTATTTTACAAAATATAGTTTCTTAATTACTTGTTTATGGTATGTAGATAAAAAATCACATAAGACTAAAAAATACTTTGATTTCATGTAAGTTGTTGGTGTTAGCAAATTATTTAAAAATAATTTTTAAAATTATTTCTCTCACACACGATTATATTATATATATATATATATATATATATATAATATGTTTATTGTCTTATTTGCTTGGTTTATATGAATAATTTTTTGAACAATGAACTAATGTTTATTCATTATTTATTGGCAATAAAATAAGTTAAGATAATTTTAAAAAAAAGGAATAAATTGTCATAAGCATGTTTTTTCTTTTAAGAAATGTTGCAAAAACAAGTATAAATGAAGTGATACAAAATAATACGTGAAAAGATATTATATACATAATAATTCACTTTTGTATGGAAAAATATATTTATTGTAATTGTACTTATATAGACATAATAATTATTTTACATAAAGTCACATAACTGATAAACTTTACAGATTACCTTGTCTTTATCAATATTGAAAGATGATAGTAATTCATTTTCTTGTCTCATGATACTGTGAAAAACTTTATGTTGATATTTTTTACTGACTCTTTTAATAATACATGTCTTCATTTTGTAGATATGGATTAGTTCAGGGGAATCTCCATCTGAGTAGGCATGATCACAATGATGTGTTAATGTTACAATATGTAATGTCTTATCTAACTCTTATTTTGAGGTTGCAGGAGATCATTTACCTAAGTTGACATGATGATAACCTTCTATTGATTTTACAACTTGTAATGTCTTGTCAAACTTTTCTTTTGAGGGTGTAGAGATCAAATTGTCATGATGTTATGTTTTTGTTGCTAAAAATAGTTATTATTTTATGTTTTGTTACAATTACTTTATCTCTTATTTATTGTTTTATTTTTCTTTTATTGGGTTATTATTTTTCATAGTTTAGTAGGATATTTAATGGATATTTTTATTATTTTATAATTATTAGGGTAATGACATATTTTTCCACATTTCCACCATATATTATATTTTTTCTTAAGTTTTTTATATTTGATTTTTCTCGTTGATTTATTATCTTAAAGGTAGTTAACAAGATTATTTTTGTAAGTTTTTTTTTTTCCACTCTTTCTTCAATACAAACAAGTTTCTTTATTAAAACATCAATATGTTAGCATGTATATTTTTTTTATGTATAGTATTTAAATTTTTACTTGTATATTAATCTTTTAATTCTTTGTCAATAAATTTTTTTTTATTTAAAATGTACCCACAAAATATTGAAAGAGTGTTATAAAACTTTAATTTGACGTAAATTATTGATACGAGTTATGAAAAAAAACTTTAAAAATTATTATTATTATATAAAATATTTTTTTAATTATTAACTAATATTTATTTATTATTAATTGACAATAAAACAAGTTCATTAATTTTTGTAAAACAAATAAATTTTTCATAATTATGCTTATTTTTGTTAAAAAAAGTTGCAAACACAAGTACAAATAAAATCATAAAAAATAACATAAAAAAATATTTTATAAACACAACTCACTTTTATACCAAATATATACTATAAATAGAAAATGAATCAAAATATAAAATATTATATTTCTATATATAATTAATTACAAAGCTAGGTTAATCGTTTAATCTTCTGAATATAATTATTTTTTATTGATTATTATATGTTGTAAATAAATAATTAAAACAATAAATAAATCAATAAAATTACTTAATTTAAATTTTAATACCTGGTAAAATAATTTGTTGGAATATATTATTCTTTTAAAATCTAATTTATATATATATTAAAAATTATATTCTTTAATTTAAAATTAATTCATATTTTCCAAAACGTTAATTTTTATATTAAATGAATTTTAAATATATTTTTTAAAATTATCTTTAAAATAAATTAACATATAACTAAATTTATTTTATTACACTAATCAAATTTATTATATATTTTTTTTTGTTTTTTTTCAATTCAAACCGTATCACTTGGGCTTTTCTTATCTTTCTTTTATATTCTTTGTGCAGTACAAATAGTTCATTATCAAAATATTAACTTCCATTTGAACAACCTGCCTATATATCTATTTCACAAAATATAGTTTCTTAATTATTTGTTTGTGGTACGTAGATAGAAAATCACGTAAGACACTAAAATACTTTGATTTCATGTAAGTTATCGGTGTTAACAATGTATTTAAAAAAATACTTTTAAAATTATTTTTCTCACACACATATTATATATATATATATATATATATATATATATATATATATATATATATATATTATCATCTATCTCATGTGAAATTATTATCTTATTTACTTAGTTTATATGAATATTTTTTGAAATAATGAACTAATGTTTATTTATTATCCATTGGCAATAAAAAAAAGTTAAGATATTTTAAAAATAATGAATAAATTGTCATAGTCATAATTCTTCCTTTAAAAAAGGTTGTAAAGACAAGTATAAATGAAGTGATTAAAAGTAATATGCAAAATAATATTGTATAAACAATAATTCTTTTTTGTACGGAAAAAAATATATTCATTGTAATGACATCTATATAGAATAATAATTATTTTACATAAAGTGACATAACTGGTAAACTTTAGAGATTGCCTTGTCTTTACTAATATTGAAAGATGTTGGCAATTCATTTCATTGTCTCATGATACCTGAAGAGATTTATACTGATACTTTTTACTGACTCTTTTAATAATACATGTGTTCATTTTGTACATATGAATTACTTTAGGAGATTCTACATCTGAGTTGGCATGATTACAATGTTGTGTTGATGTTACAACATGTAATGTCTTATCAAACTCTTATTTTGAGGTTGTAGGAGATCATTCACCTCAGTTGACATGATGATAACCTTCTATTGATGTTACAACTTGTAATGTCTTGTCAAACTCTTCTTTTGAGGTTGCTGAGATCAAATTGTCATGATTTTATGTTTTTTCTTACTAAAAATAACTACTATTTAATGTTTTGTTGCAATTACTTTATCTCTTTTTCACTGTTGTTTTATTTTTCTTTTGTTGGATTATTATTTTTCATAGTTTATTGAGATATTTAATGGATATTTTTATTATTTTACAATTATTAGGATAATGACACATTCTTCCAGACTTTCACCATATATTATGTTTTTTTTAAGTTTTTTATATTTGAATTTTCTGGTTAATTTATTATCTTAAAGGATTCATAATTATGCTTATTTTTTGAAAAAAAGTTGCAAACACAAGTACAAATAAAATGATAAAAAATAACATATTTTTTTTTTTTATAAACACGACTCACTTTTATACCAAAGATATACTATAAATAGAAAATGAATCAAAATATAAAATATTATATTTCCATATATAATTAATTACAAAGCTAGGTTAATTGTTTAATCTTCTGAATATAATTATTTTTTATTGATTATTATATGTTGTAAACAAATAATTAAAACAATAAATAAATCAATAAAATTACTTAATTTAAATTTTAATACCAAGTAAAATAATTTGTTGGAATATATTATTCTTTTAAAATATAATTTATATATATTAAAAATTATATTCTTTAATTTAAAATTAATTTATATTTTCCAAAACGTTAATTTTTATATTAAATTAATTTTAAATATAATTTTTTAAATTATCTTTAAAATAAATTAACATATAACTAAATTTATTTGATTACACTAATCAAATTTATTATATATATATATTTTTGTTTTTTTTTCAATTCAAACCGTATCACTTGCGCGTTTGTTATCTTTCTTTTATATTCTTTGTGCAATACAAATAGTATTTTATCAAAATATTAACTTTCATTTGAACAACCTGCTTATATATCTGTTTCACAAAATATAGTTTCTTAATTATTTGTTTGTGGTATGTAGATAGAAAATCCGTAAGACTGTAAAATACTTTGATTTCATGTAAGTTATCAGTGTTAGCAATTTATTTAAAAATGACTTTTAAAATTATTTCTCTCATATATATATATATATATATATATATATATATATATATATATATATATTATCATCTATCTCATGTGAAATTATTATCTTATTTACTTGGTTTATATGAATATTTTTTGAAATAATGAACTAATGTTTGTTTATTATGTGTTGGCAATAAAAAAAAGTTAAAATAATTTTTTAAAAATGAATAAATTGTCATAGTTATAAATTTTTTCCTTTAAAAAAGGTTGTAGAAACAAATATAAATGAAGTGATTGAAAGTAATATGTAAACAATAATTCACTTTTGTACAAAAAAATATATATATTTATTGTGATGACACCTATATAGACATAATAATTATTTCACATAAAGTCATATAGCTGGTAAACTTTACAAATTACATTGTCTTTATTAATGTTGAAAGATGCTAGCAATTCATTTCATTGTCTCATGATACCTGAGGATATTTATGCTAATACTTTTTAGTGGCTGTTTTAATAATACATGTGTTCATTTTGTAGATGTGGATTACTTGAGGAGATTCTGAGTTGGCATGGTCACAATGTTGTGTTGATGTTGCAACATATAATGTCTTATCAAACTTTTCTTTTAAGATTGTAGGAGATCATCCACCTCAGTTGACATGATGATAACTTTTTATTGATGTTACAACTTGTAATGTCTTGTCAAACTCTTCTTTTAAAGTTTCTGAAATCAAATTGTTATAATTTTATGTTTTTCTTACTAAAAATATTACTATTGAATGTCTTGTTGCGATCACTCTATCTTTAATTCACTTTTGTCTTATATTTCTTTTGCTAGGTTATTATTTTTCATATTTTATTAGGATATTTAATAGATATTTTGACTATTTTATAACTATTAGGATAATGATATATTCTTTCACACTTTCACAATATATTATATTTTTTCTTAAATTTTTTATATTTAAATTTTCTAGTTAATTTATTCTCTTCAAGAATGGTGTTAACCATTCTTGTTGCAAGTTTTTTTTTTTTTCACTCTTTCTTGAATCCAAAAGTTTTCTTATGAAAACATCAACCTGTTAATATGTATATTTTTTTATCTAAAGTACTTAAATTTTTACTTGTGTCTCAAATATTATTTTTTAATAATTTGTCAATGAAAGATTTAAAGATTTTTTTTAATATAAAATGTACGTACAAAATAATGGAAGAGTGTTAAAAAAACTTTAAGTTTACGGAAATTATTGATACTAATTTTGAAAACAAAAACTATAAAAATTATTATTATTATTAAATACATAATATTTTTTGAAATTATCAACTAATAATTATTTATTATTAATTGACATTAAAAAGAATTTCAGAAAATTTTGTAAAACAAATAAAATTGTCATAATTATATTTTTTTTAAAAGTTGCAAACACAAGTACAAATAAAACGATAAAAAACAATACAGAAAAATATTTTATAAAAAAAAACTCATTTTTATACGAAAGATATACTATGAATAGAAAATGAATCAAATTCTATAAATTTTTCATTAGATATTAACGAAATAAAATTGTAAAAAAACAAGTCAATAGTAAGTTAATGTTTTAACAAAATTACTTAAATGCCAGGCAAAAACTTTACCAAGAACATAAATAAAAAAATAAAGATAATTTTTTGACAAAAATCTAAATATTAAAAGATAACTTTTTTAGGAACAACAGCACAAGTCTATACTTAATACACAATTATTAAGTCGTTATGTGAATTTTTATTAACAAAATAATTAATGTGTCAACTGTTTTGTTATATTCACACGTAAAAAAAAAATATTAAAAAACCAATATGGCCAACAAATTAATCTTTCAACAGCCAACTTGAATATATATTTTTTAATCTATACATACATTTGTAAATGTTTGGACATAGACTTTGCGTAATACAAAATTTACATTTTAAATTCACTATTTGGGACATGTATTCAAATACTATATTACAAACATTTAAAATTACAATATAAATAAAGTAATGTATAAAATGAATTATGCATCAGAGTATACTATGTTTTTATTAGAAAATTTATAAAGTTAAAAGAAAATTATTAAAGAATAGGAAAATTATTAGAGAATAATAAAATTAATATATGTATTATCAAATTATATTGATAACATGAATTAGACAACGATCTCAACATGTACTCATCAAATTCTCAAAACACGGAAGAAGGCCTTATATCAAAATAATTAATCATAATATAATTAGTAACCATTATACCTAAACACGCCATAAAATATAATTCAGTTTTTAACGTGTGATTGAATTCTCTTGGAATTTTCACTTAAAGAAAAACTAATTTGTATATAGAAGTACAGTAGTTCTTACTGAAAAATGGGGAATATAATTATCTTTTATATAGTAAATAATAATTATGATCTATAATAAAATTTTGTAACTAAAAACCTAAAGTATTTTTTATTACCTTTTCTATATGAATTAAAAATTTCTGTAACGCTAAAATGTCTATAATGAATGACAATATTAAAAAATGTAATATTTTAAAGTCAGAAATTAAATTTTAAAAGTGAATTTTTTTCAGCGACTAAAACTAAATATTTACAATGACTATAAATATATTTAAAATATTTATGTACATAATGATTTGGTTTATCTTGTTTTACTAACAATAAACCATATATTAAAAAATCATTTATATAAGATATGTTGATATAACATTTTTACTTTATGTGAAAAATAATTATGTTCTTTAAACTTATTGTAAAGGTTATTTATTCTTGAAAGTTTAAACAATAGCGATAATATATAAAACATGTTCAAATACTATTTTCACTTTATGTAAAAAATAATTATGTCCTTTAAACCTATTATGTAATAATTGTTCATCTGGAATCCAATAATTAAAATTTTAGATTCATAATTTATCCAAGAGAAAACACATACGATTTTGTATATATATATATATAATACACACACATATATAATACATGATACTACTATCGTTTTTTTTTTAATTGTAATCGTGTTTTAATTAATATATGGGATTTTGTAATTATGTTAGAATCAAAATTTAATTGTACGTAAACTGTGAGCAGTTATTTAAAAAAAAAATTGAGACTACTATCGTTTTTTTTTCGCTTTTTTTTAATTTTATTATTATTATTATTATTATTTTACATTGTATCCTTATTAATTTCAGTTTTGTAATTTAAAAATAATTCTAGAGATAAAATAGGAAAACAGTGTACAACAACCATAAGTATAGGTCTGTCTAAATCTTTTATTTTATTTTATTAATTTACATATTCCTGTTTATACGGTAGTTTTTAAAATTATTTCTCTCACACACATAATTTTATATATATATATATATATATATATATATTATTTATGAAGTTATTGTCTTATTTACTTGGTTTGTATTAATATTTTTTAAATAATAAACTAATGTTAGTTATTATTTGTTGGCAATAAAATAAGTTAAGATAATTTAAAAAAAATGAATAAATTGTCATAGTCATAAAATTTTTTCCTTTAAGGAAGGTTGCAAAGACAAGTATAAATGAAGTGATTGAGAATAATATGCAAAAAGATATTATATAGACAATAATTCACTTTTGTAGGAAAAAATATATTCATTGTAATGACATCTATATAGACATAATAATTATTTTACATAAAATCACATAACTGGTAAACTTTACAAATTACTTGTCTTTATCAATATTGGAAGATGTTGGTAATTCATTTCCTTGTCTCATGATACTGTGAAAAAATTTATGTTGATACTTTTTACTGACTCTTTTAATAATACATATCTTCATTTTGTATATATAGATTTGCTCAGGAAATTCTCCATATGAGTTGGCATGGACACAATGATGTGTGATGTTCCAATATGTAATGTGTTATCTAACTTTTTTGTTTAGGTTGCAGGAGATCATTCACCTAAGTTGAGACGATGATAACCCTCTATTTATGTTACAACTGTAATGTCTTATCAGACTTTTCTTTTGAAGTTACATAGATCAAATTGTCATGATTTTATATTTTTCTTACTAAAAATAAATACTATTAAATGTCTTATTACAATTACTTTATCACTTATTTCCTATTGTTTTATTTTTCTTCTATTGGGTTATTATTTTCATAGTTTATTGGTATATTTAATGGATATTTTTACTATTTTACAATTATTAGGGTAATGACATATTCTTTCACATTTTAACCACATATTATATACTTTTTTAAAGTTTTTTATATTTGATTTTTCTGATTGATTCATTCTCTTAAGGATAATTAACACGATTATTATTGTAAGTTTTTTTTTTTTCACTCTTTGTTCAATACAAACGAGTTTCTTTATCAAAACATCAACATGTTAACATGTTAGCATGTATATTTTTTTATGTATAGTATTTAAATTTTTACTTAGTAACTCATATATTGATCTTTTAATTCTTTGTTAATGAAAAATTTGAAGATTTTTTTTATGTAAAATGTACCCACAAAATATTGGAAGAGTGTTATAAAACTTTAATTTGACATAAGTTATTGATACTAATTATGAAAAAAACTTCAAAAATTATTATTATTATATAAAATAGTTTTTTAAAATTATTAACCAAGATTTATTTATTATTAATTGACAATAAAAGAAGTTCATACATTTTTGTAAAACAAATAAATTTGTCATAATTATGCTTATTTTTGTTAAAAAAAAAGTTGCAAACACAAGTACAGATAAAATGATAAAAAATAACATAAAAAATATATATTTTATAAACACAACTCACTTTTATACCAAAGATATACTATAAATAGAAAATGAATCAAAATATAAAATATGATATTTCTATATATAATTAATTACAAAGCTAGGTTAATTGTTTAATCTTGTGAATATAATTATATTTTATTGATTATTATATGTTGTAAATAAATAATTAATTTTTTATTCTTGTGAATATAATTGTATTATAGGTTATTTTATTACACTAATCAATTTTATTATAATTTTTCTTTAACTTTCTTTCAATTCAAATAATATCACTTTCATTTTTTTTATCTTTCTTTGCTGTTTTTTCCTCAATACAAGTAGTTTTTTTTTTTTATCAAAACATTAATTTTACTTCAATAACCTGCTTAAATATTTATTTCACAAAATAGTCTCTTAATTCTTTGTCTGTGAAATTGTGATTTTATAAGTAAGGAAAAAACAAAAATCTTATCTCATGTGAAAAGTAGGTAAAAAATCACGAAATAGTGTTAAAAACTTTGACTTATATAAGTCATTGGTGTTAACATTTTATTTTAAAAAATTTAATAAACATATATATATATATATATATATATATATATATATATATATATATATATATATATATATATTCATCTACTGTGAAGTCATGGTTTGAGTTTGTATGAATAGTTTTTGAAATGATAGACTAATCTATTATTTATTGACAATAAAAGAAGTTAATATAATTTTGTTAAAAATAAATAAATTATCATAATTATATTTTTTCCTTAAAAAATAAGTGCATATAAAGTGATTCAGACTAATATGAAAAAAGATATTATATAAATAATAATTTATTTTTGTACGAAAGACATATTATTCATATAAAATAATATGACTGACAAACTTTACATTTTTTATTGACTCTTTTAATAATACATGTTTTCAGTTCATAAATATTATTTAGTTTAAGAAATTATTTACTTTAGTTGGCAAGGTCACAACAATGTATTGATGTTATAACTTGTAATGTCTTATCAAACTCTTCTTTTGAAGTTGCAGGAGATTCTCCACTTAAGTTGACATGATTATAATCCTATGTTGATGTTGCAACCTTTAATGTTTTGTCAAATCTTCTTTTAAGGTCACAAAGATCAAAACTAATATCATGATCTTCTGCTTTTTGCTAAAAATAATTATTATTTATTATCTTATTGTAATTGCTCTATTTTTAATTCACTATTACTTTGGTTGTTTTTAGTTAAGTTATCATATTAAGAGTTTATTAAGATGTTTAATAGATTTTTCTTTAATTATCTATCTTCTATTTAATTTATCTTTTTTTACTATTTTACAACTAATAGCATTATGACATAACCTTCCACCACTTCCACCATACATTATCATTTTTTTAAATTTTTTATATTTGAGTTTTCTGATTGATTTATTCTCTTAAAGATGATTAACATGTTTCCTGTTGTAAGATTTTCTATAAAGTTTTTTCTTTCTCTCAATTCAAATAAGTTTCATCGTCAAAACATCAACTTATATTTCAACATGTTAGCATGTATATTTATTTATCTAATGTATTTAAATCTATATCTCTATCTCACGCAGGGATCTTTTGATTCTTTGTTACTAAAAGATTTTTTTTATCTTATGTAAAATGTACGTATGGTTGTGAAAAATTTTAATCTTATGTAAATTATTGATCTTAACACTTTATTTAAGTGAATCGTGCCATGATTTTATTTATTTGGTTTATGAAAAATGGTTTTTGAAATGATCACTAATGTTTATTTATTACCAACTGATAATAAAAGAAGTCAAGAGAATTTTGCAAAAATAAATGAAATTGTCATAATTATATTTATTTTCTTTAAGAAAGTTGCAAACACAATTACAAATAATAAAAAGTAATATAAAACAGATATATTATAAACAACAACTCACTTTTATACCAAAGACATACTGTAAATAAAAATAATTCAAAATCTATAAATATTTCATTACATATTAACAAAATAAAATTGTAAAAGAATAAGTCAATAATAAGTTAATGTTTAACAAAACTACTTAAATGCCAAGCAAAAAGTTCCCAAGAACATAAATAAAAGTATATACCTCACGTTATTGACAAATTCTTAAAAAAAATAAGATAATGTTTACGAATATTTAAATATCAAAAGAAAACTTTTTTAGGAACAACAGTGCAAGTCTTTACTTAATACACAATTATTAGGTGTTTATGCGAATTTTTATTAACAGAATAATTAATGTGTTAACTGTTATATATATATATATATATATATATATATATATATATATATATATATATTTTATT
>Ga0209489_104272_pt1:0-25000 | contig 26544 bp, 10 predicted proteins | sample SiratrowhiteBW_FD_187527 | JGI IMG/M metagenome (GOLD analysis project Ga0209489, IMG submission 187527) | Root nodule microbial communities of legume samples collected from California, USA - Siratro white BW (SPAdes) (version 2) | ecosystem: Host-associated > Plants > Roots > Nodule... | reverse complement strand
GAAAAAAACAAAACAATATACAGCTAGCTTGGGATACAGTCTCTCAAGTATTAATATCATACTTTAGTTTTAAAGGCTTGAACCGATTATCATACAAGCTCGTTGACATGCTTGCGTTGTTACTCTTAATTACCTCTGCCTTATACCAGAAAATCATAGACTTATGGCATGCTTGTTAATGCCTTTGCATTGAACACTCTTACACTGAGTTTGAAAATCTATTTGCGATAGTTGCTTTGTTAGTGTTATAGCTAAAGTGTCTGAGACGGTTTTAAGGACTCACTTATTACCTATTTATAAGCTTAAAACCATTATGGTCACAAACCATGCAATTCATAAATCTGAGATCAATTTTTATGCTAAAAACATCCCTTACTTGTAAGGGTTGGATAACCTGTCATTAAATAATGCTGTCGTCATCCTGAATTATGAAACTCCGAGACCATGTTAAGTGGTTCCTTCAGTAATAAATTGAATTGCAAACTTAGATTAAAAAAATTCAAGTGCCCGAACACTTACAGTATATATGATGACTTTTAAACATGCTTGACTCACTTTAATGAAACAATCTATTTGAAAAATATATATTACTCTTGTTATAATAGAATTTAACAGAGTGAAAACTTTTAGATCATTTACTCAGAATACAACAAAAGTTGATAAAGGGTTTAAGTGTAGTCATTTCAATATACATTTCAACAATAAATAAATTAATTGCTAGAAAGAACTTTTAGTAACTGCTGTTTAATGAGATAATTAATTTTTAGGACAAATAACATAATCAATATACCACATTGTTGTAGAAATATCTTGACTAAAAGAAAATAGATAAATAAAAATTTAAAATGAACTTGATGTTAAAAAGTGAAACATGACTTAATTAAGTACATATTTGGAGTAATCTATATCATGAATGCTATCATTTTAAAAAATATATTAAAATAAAAGAAACTTATTACTTTCTCAATGTTATTTATTTCTCTTCTTTCCCTTAAACTTTCATTTTACACTGTCAATCGGTCAGAAAATTCCTCAAATCATATTTGTTGTATATTTTTCTTATAATAATCCGTGGTTTTAGTCTAAAATATTTTATTTTCGCCTCTAAATTAAATTTAATATTTTTTTAAGAAACTGTCAATAGCTAAAAATAATTTTTAATTTAAATTATTTATTATAAATGTAAGGTGTAATTTATATGTTTATGGATATTCTTATTAAAATATGTATTTAACATAAATTTTAATTATATAAAAATAAGCATTGATCATCACTATTTTTTTCGATGCTTAAACTCACATTTGCTATCATTACTTGAGTAAATATAACTAGTAAATACACCCCATAAATGTTAGTTTTATATTCTAAATTTTATTAAAAATTATATTTTTAAGATATAAATTATATTATAATTAAAATTTATTATGGATAAATATTTCTCAACTTACAAATTATATTTTATATTTATAATAAAAAATTTATGTTATCATACAAAGTTAATCATTGATAATTTTTTTAAAATAATAGTAAAATTCAATTTAGAAATAAGGATAGAAAATGTTTGAACTAAGATAGTTTATTAGTGTATAAGACAAAGATAAGGTACTCATGAATATGTTAATAACTCTTAAAACAATCTTATTAAAAAGTATTCTTAGTCACAACAATCATAATAGATTACTCATTAGGTTTTAGTTTGACAATATATATGGAAGACCTATTAGTGTATTAGTCAACTCATTATCATAATTTTTACGTATTATTTTCATAATCACTATCCTCCATTGTATACTAGTTAACTATGTAATTTAAATGAACAATCATATTTCTATGTAAATCTTTTCTGTAACTACTATATTTTTCATTTTTTCACAAGCTAATAACATATATATATTTCTTGTAACTCATTGATTATATTAGATCTCAAAATCACGATGACAAATTTAAATGATACATCACGAACCCGTTAAAATAAGTCATTTTACATTCTATATATCTATACAAATACATTATAAATGCATTTTCAAGTTATCAAATTAGTTCAAATATTAACTTTTAACTTGCTATGAAAAAATTGTAAACTGCACTGTCCAAAAAATTTTAGATTATGCAATTTGAAAATAAATTGAAAACCATACCGAACATCATATATGTTTGAAAACCATGAAATGAAAACTACCTAGCACAAGAATTATCGACCTTAAAGCTCTACAAAACCTTGATCTTGAACTAATTTATTTGCCAAAACTTTGATTTCCAACAAAACTAGTAGGTGGTAGCAAAATTAGTGGAGAGGAAACAAGAAAAATGGAGCTATGAGAAGTTCATACACGTATAAATGATAAATGGCAAAACAGATAGTGTGAAAAATATGCGTGTTATGGAAGTGAAAAAAAAAAAAAAATTGCCATCACAATATATTGTTTAGTTCAAGCAGCCCCAAATCCATATACACGTCCAAAGGCCCAAACTTTTATTCCCATCAGCTCAGGGCCAATACCCAAACAAAGGAACTTGCGATGGGCTTTGCTCCAATTTCTCTTGAAAAAAAAGTTACAAATGCAATCACAATTTCGATTTCAATTAATAATCAAACCATCTTTTTTACATTTATATTCAGTGAAAGTTTAAAAATAACAAGAATGGTAATTTCTTACTAATTGGAAGTTTAAAATTTTTACACCAAAATTACATAAAAGTTAAACTCTTAAATAGTTCATTGAGTGTAATATTTACATTGTCAATCCATGGTATACTGTGCACTATTAAAAAAAATTTGGTGAAGTAGTTACTATAATGATAAGCGCTCGCAGAACTAAGATTTATGTTACTCTTCATCAGTATTCCCAAAATCGAAAATTAATTCTAAATTGACACAGACACTGATCAACAATTCATTAACTTAATTATGTTCAAGATTTTGTTAGAAATAATTCTATTTTAGATTTTAGATTGATCATAAGTGCGGTAAGATTGATTAACTAGAAAGATTCTACTGTATATAAACTGTTATTTTGGAATTAGTTATATTCATAATTGTTTGTGGCTACAACATGAAAGCTTCTTTAAAAGAAACTTCATTGTTCTTTTCACAATATTCATTATATGTAATACATAAAAGGATGGTTATAAATTTCAAATTTCAGTGACAACTTGAACAACAATGATTCTAAAAGGGTTTTTAAGTGTCACTAAAACTTTTTTTTGGTAGTACAAAAAAAAGTATGAACGTGTATAGACATAATTTCTCTTCCATTATTCAAAAATTCTCTTTTTCTCTCTCACATGACTGATAATGGCATTCTGTAAATAAACCAATTATTCATTATTAAAATAATGGCAAAGACATAATGATGTCTTGAGTGAATTAACGCATTCATTATTTTAAATAATCAGAGTTTTAGTTTTTGCATATATTGTCATGCATGCCTATTGGAAAAGATATATAAATGTCTTATTTTTTATGTTCTACTTCTACTAAAACACACATCATCTATAAACTCGATAAATTGAGAATCACAAACATATAATTAGAAGGATAATTAAACATTTTATTATTTTTGTCATATAAGAACACAGTTAGAGAAAAAAAAATAAAAAATCAATACTCAAAAAATGCACATAAAGAAAACGACAAAAAATAGAATGGTGATGAAACATTAATATTATATAGATATCTTCAACATGTTAACTCTCTTGAGGTGTTTTCAATATTACTGGGATAACAAATTGTTAAATTGGAAAGAAACTATAAATACTGGTGTATTTAAATATCTAAGTTTTATATTGAACTTTTTGGATTGACTCTAACTATAATTAATATAAAAAGTTGTCAATTAGTTTAAAATATGTAAATGAAATCAATGTTTTCGTAGCAACATGATTTTTATAGAAAAGAAAAAAAAAAAAAAACTAACTCTCCTGAACCAATTTCTAGTAAAATTAATGTAAAGTCTTGTTAAGAATTTAAAAATTTGAAAATGAACATTTCAAATTAGCCCTTGATTAGTACAACCCTTATAAAAGTGATAAAAATAAGTTCTTAGTACAATTGTGCGAGTATTAGTTGAAAGTCATTTAATACATACATTCACACATAGAGAATGAGAAAGATTGACCAAGTTATTTCAAGAATAATTTTCAAAATATTATATCCTCATATGACTTTGTATATATTACATTATTTATTTATATGTTGAATAATTTAATATTAACTCAACAAAATGTCTGTAAATTTTTAGAAAAATAATATATTTGATGATATGTAATTTTATAATTAATACTTACATTTTTAAGTTATATATGTGTGTAGTGAGCTAAAATTAAATTTATCCAATGAAATATTGATTGGTTTTATTTTTTAAAATTATAAACACTATCTACCAATAAGTATTCTTAATTTAGTAGTTGGAGTAAAAATTAATATTGTCCATAGAATTATTCAAATAATTTTCTTTGAAAAAAGGGATTGAAAAAATAAAACTAAACAGAAGAATATTTATAAAAACTAAAATCACGTGTTACTCTTGAAACAAGTAGTGGATGCATGTGATATGCGTGCACAAAAGGTAATGACAAGAGTGGTAGGTGGATCTAAATGTGTGTTGTGAAAGTTTTGAAGACTTCAAAAAGTTGAAGTGTGTAACATTGCGGAAAATTTTCAGTTCTGGTGCAATTTTATTTGAAAATTTCTAGAGTGGGTAAAAAAAAATTTAATTACCATCCTGGATAAATCGTGCCATGTCATCGTGATACCATTATGAAGAAATCGTGTCACAGTGGCACGATTTTGTTTAGCAGTCAGTGGGATCGTGCCAACATGACACGATTTTATGAGTTAATTAAAATCGTGCTGATGTGATACAATAGCACGATTTCAGTGTATTTTTTTTAACTGAAATCATGCTGACGTGGCACGATTTCAGTTCAACTAAATTACACTAAAATTGTGCCACATCAACACGATTTCAGTACATTTATAATTCCGCGAAATATTTGTGATTGGTGTATATAAGTGATGTAGTGTACAATTTATATAAACCCGTGAAAGCCTTAATAAAATGCAAAAGAGTTGTTTTTTTTTATTATTGTAAGAGTCTCATATATATATAACTATATTTTTAAACTAATATTTAATTATTTATTTGAAAAGAGTTTTTCATTTCACTATCAATACCTCGTGAATTTATAGAAACTGATAGAAATTTAGAGTAATGGGTGTGGTTAAAGTTATTAGAATATTTAAAAGTGAAAATTATTACTTATATATATGAAAGACATTACCGCACAACTACACAAAAATGAACAACAATCAGCTATGTGCATTGTGCAGTGCTACGATAGACAAAACTCAAAGTTTGAAGTCCAGGAAATACCTACTCCCCAACTTCGTCGCCGACCTATGTCATACAAAGTCAAATTAAATAAATGGTGGTGTGATTGCAGACAATTTCAAGCCCTGAAGTTGCCTTGTCCACATGTCATAACTGTTTGTTCATTTTCTCATCTACAGTTAGTCATATTCGTTTCACCCCTTTACAGCCGCAGCAACATTTTAAAGGCCTATGAAATTCAATTCCATCCAGTTCAAAACCAAGACTATTGGTCTCCTTACACTGGTCTAATATATGATACCTGACCCATACATGAGAAGAAGCAAAGCTGGAAGACCAACTATATGATACTTGACTCCACTACATCACTTATGTACACAAATCACAAATATTTTGTGAAATTATAAATGTACTGAAATCATGTTGATGTGGCATGATTTGTGTAATTTAGTTGAATTGAAATCGTGCTGATGTGGTACGATTTTAGTGTATTTTTTTTGAACTAAAATCGTGCCACCTCAGCACGATTTTAGTTCAGAAAAAATATATTAAAATTGTGTCACATCAGCACGATTTTAATTAACCTATAAAATTGTGCCATGTTGACAATATTTCACTAACTGCTAAACAAAATCGTGCCACTATGGCACGATTTCTTCGTAATAATATCGCTGTGACATGACACGATTTACCCAGACTGGTAATTAAAAAAAAATTTACCCATTCTGGGAATTTCAAAACAAAATTGCACCAGAATGGGAAATTTGCCTAACATTGCAATGTGAAATTGAATGTTGCCCTAAGTATGACAATGGTATTTGAGGTTAGAAATCCTATTTCAATTTGATATTTGACTTCCAACTGGATGAATAGCAATTTATGCTATTATTAATTCTGTTTGCCAACAATATTCTATTCATATAGTGAATGTATTTAGTAATATGAATAATTTCATATTATACTTCTTTACAAAATTATTGTTTTAAATTTCAAATGCCACAAGTTGTGATCCAATTCCCAACTTAATTAAGAAATTAAGAGTGAATTGAGTTTAAATAAGTCTAATAAAAAATGTAAAATCCCAACTCAATTAGAAAGAGAATTGTTTTAATTAAATGGGACAGTAAATTTACTCCAAATCTGATTCAATTCAAACTGTGGAAAATTTCTCCAATTAAGACAATTCCAGCAAGTTTCTGAAATGGACAAAATTCACTTTTTTTTTTTTTTATAAAAATGAATAGGTAATTCAAAATTAGATAAGCAATTCAAATTTACTTACGACAACTTATAAATACGTATATAAAATTTATAATCACTATAGCCCATTAACTTTGTAATTTTAATTATTATTATTATTATATTACTATGAATAATAATAATAATAATTTTATTTACTTAGACTTTACTAAGAATTTAGAATATATATAATATTAATTTTATTTGTCAAATTGTTTAATTACATTAGTTTAAGATTAAAATGTTTTAAACATCAAAGTTGCTTGAAATGAGTTAAAGAATTTAGTAGTAATTCCGAAAGATATCAGAAGTCCATAATTTCTAATAGTGTTTTGAAATGAGTTAATAATTTTTTTTATGTTTTATTATTTTTGACATTTTTTATATTCTAAACTTTTAGTTTATACTTGTCAATAAATTCTAAAGACTTTTTAATATTTCCTTATATCAATTATCAATTTATTAAGTCATCACTTTATATATTTCATACTTTCATATATATTTTTTCAATTTTCATCTTACATACTAAATTACAGACAACAAAGTTAAAACCATCGTATGACTTCAGTTTAATGTTGAAGTTGTTGTTCCTGTAAGGATTTCAATTAAACTTTTAAGTAAAATAGTCTCTCTTCAATACAATTTCAAATGTACTCAAAACTTTACTTTAAGTTCAACGAATCAAAGTCATATTTAAATAATTTTGACTTTTTCATAATCTAAATTTTACTAATTAGTAAATTTTCAAATGTAACTACTTGTGGAAATATTTTGTATAAAGTAAAATTTTCACAGTAAAAAAAGAATATTTTCGTTTAGGGGACTAAAAAATTATTTAAATGAAAATTACAATTAGAATAAAAGTTTAAATTCCTCTTTTATATAGTGTATTTTTTGTATTGTATATTTTTATTTATAATATATGAATATATTAAGTTAATAATATATTTATTTGCAAAATATCTTTATTCACTTACAGTATATATTTTCGCATAAAGTGGTGAATATAATTAACAAAAATTATATAATCCAGATTTATGTAGTATTTATGTAACTTTCTTTTATTTCAGGAGATATTTGAAAACGAAAGGAATAAAATATTTCTAAACAGAAAGGAGAATAATAACAAGAGAAAAAAAATGTTTTTCTCATAATTTTTGTAGTTTCAAATTAATGAATTTAATTATTTTTTTTTGAAGACATGTCATTTTATTTTTTCATGTTTAAATTTAATATTTAATAACACTTTTTATTCTTATAAAATGAAGAAAATAACATAATTCATATACTGTTTGCTATTATTTTTTATATTTAAATTAAATATTTAGTAAGGAATCATCGATAAAATGTTAAATTCATACAATTTATTAAAGAATGAAAACTAAATAAAAAACAAAATAAATACAAGAAGAAAAGCATGTTCATCCTGATATTTCGTTTTGTTATATTTGAATAAAATATCTTGAAATGTACGAAAGCAGAACACAGAGTGTGATGGGTTAATGGAATCTGCTGGCATGGGACCCACTCGCACCATACTCCATAGCCAAGTTACACAGATTCTCCATTTCTCACTTCACCTTTGACTTTTTCTTTCATCCCCAACCCTTCTTTTCAACCCGATCGAATCTATACTTTTCTTTCACCTTCCATTTCACACCTCCACCTAGCTTTTAAATCCCACAAAAACTTTCCACTTTTGTATAAATATTAAGAATAATTTTTTGATTGCTCCAGACTGCATAGAGTATGTCAATTAATTAAATTCAAAAGATAAAAAAAAAAACAAGTATAATTTTATAAATTTTTGTCAAATTTACAACAAAAGTGATTAGAGGACTCTTCTGGTCCACAAAGGTCACAACTAACAAAGCAAAAGTTGACTTTGCTTCTTTTCTTTACTTTGCCTTCCTTGCAAGAACTTCCTTTCTTTTTCTTTTTCTCCCACTGTTACAACACCGTTACAACTTCCTCAGTTAACTGCAAACAGCGGTTATCACTCATCACTGACGGTTTCATAGCTTTCCGATCTAGCGGTCGCTTAAACAGGCTGAGCACCGAAAGCTACAGCGGCGGTGGTGGCGGTTTCCGGCAGACGCGGCTGGGGATGACGGTGCTCTCCCTCGTAGGTAACGATGAGCATGTTGGGGTCATCCTGGGCCCGCTCCACGTGCTTCCTCGCTGGACACCCTCGTACGCTACTGCACTTGTAATACCCTCTGCCATTACAAAAAACAAAAAAATTAATCTCCGACAAATTTTAGAAATAAAATAATAATATCATTCGAGGGTTCCAAAGATGAAAGGGGTGGAGATCAAGGTTTGACTTTGACGGATTCAATAATAGGAAAAGGACGAAGAAAAATACCGTGGGTAGGGTGATCCCTTGATGGGTTTTTGACCATACTTTCTCCACGAGTACTCGTCCGCTGGGATATCGGCGATCTTAGAACTTATCGCCGGCACTCGAATCATTCGTTTCAGACGGGATTTCCTGAGGAAAGGCAAAAGCAAAGTCATTAATTTTATTCTTTAGTTTGAAATTTAATGAAAAGGGTGTGAAATGAATTTTACCTTCTCTTGGAGCAATGACAGTGGGCGGAGGAGGCGGCTTTCCCGGCGGAGAGGGTGGCGTCGTGGCACCTTTTCCGGTGGGATGAGGAGAGAGGAGGCTTCCCGGAGGCGAGGATGGTGGGGCCGATCTTGCCGTCGGAGACGCTTCCGTCGGCCGTGATGGAGGACATGAAGGAGGAGGTGGTGGTGGAGATGGGAGGGGATATGCTAAAGGTGGCGTCTTTGGTCTTATATTGAGAAACTGAGAAATCCGTAGAAGAAGGGTTGGGATTGGGATTTGAGTTGAGCTTAGGGTTTGCAAAAGGAAGAGTGGGTTTTTGAGAGTGAGGTTGCGGCGGAGAAGGAAGAGAGGGGGAGGGAGAGGGATGCGAAGGTGCGCGGCGAAAGCGAGCGTGACCGGTGCGATTCAACAAGTTGATGACTTGTTTGAACTTGGAGACAGTGAAGTCGGTGATTTCGGTGCAGTCAAGGTTGTTGAGATTAAGACGGTGGTTGTGTGTGAAAGAAGAGGAGGAGGCAGAAGAAGAAGAAGGGATTTGAGAAGAAAGAAGACGAATGAGATGCTCCATGCTTTTCAATCCAGCGGAAGCAGCTCCTTCAACGGCTGTTTGTTCTTCCATCCTAATCTTGGGAAGAGGTGCGAGATGCAGTGCCATGGAGGGTTTGGTTTGGTTTGGATGGGAGAGAAGAAAGGGGAAAGGGGTGGGTTATAAAAGAGAGGGTGGATGAGAAAGTCAACGAAGCTTCGTCAATGGAAGCGTGGATATTGGTTGGACTTTGCTTTTGCATGCAAATTGAAGTAATGGGGAGAATAATGTTGTGTAGAAAACATATTTTGATTGGACCAATAACATTATTTATTATTAATACAAAAAGGCGTGCCGCGACAAAACACAATGTTTACTTACTGTAAAGCTTCAAAGGTGGTCTGTCCCACCACTTCTTGGTTGGAAGCCCCAGGGAACTTCCCAACCCAACTCAACAAATCTTTACCATACAAAAAATTTAAATTCAAATGCAAAATAAATCATCACCGCCAACCCACCAACTCATCTTCATTTATTATTTTCCCTTCCTTCTTTCTACAATCTACTTTCCTTCACCCATCAACTCCTTTTCTCTTTCATTTATTTCTATTCATCAAGTGTTACAATTATTTTATTGCAACAAAGAGAGTTTTATTTTTATTCTATCTATTCATTATTGCTCATCAACTTTTCCCTGTATTGGAAGGTTGTAACTATGGGAAGATAATGAAGTAGAGTCTTGTCATTTTCAAACGCATTTATGCACGGACTATACTTTATTAATATCGAAAACAACTTAGATCTTTATTATCGACCCTTCGTCTTTATAATTATAGAAATTTTAGATGAGTTTTGACTTTGGTTTCCTGCTTAGCACATAGAAAGGAAAATGGATGCAAATATTTGGTTATTAGTTCCTGAATTTGGCTTTTCAGGTTTATCGAAAATCAAGATTGTTCCTTCAAAAGTGATGAGGCTATTTTGTGTTGACTTGAATAGACTTTGGCATTAATTAGTTACCGTATACGTATACCCACCGAGTGCATTCCAGTGATAAAATATAATATAAAATTATATGGATCTCCTCGGAAGTTTCGCCCTTTACCTTTTCCGTTTTGTCCTTTTGTTAACGGTTGACCATCTATCTTGGTGATCGCAACTAAATGGAACTTTAAATTTGAAGTTTTGCGTGGATTCTCAATACGATGAAAAAAGTAATGCGTGTAGTTTCAATAAAGAAGAAAAAAAGTAACAAAGATTACTCAACTTGATTCCTTGTGTTAGGTCAATGCCTACTTTGGTCAGCCACAACACCCATCAATATAAACATTATCATGGTGTTTACCCTCAAAAAAATCATGTCCGAATCTCCTTGTCACTCTAATTCAACGCATATGGGAATATAATAGAAATGCTTTTTTCTTGATGGTTTTAAAATATGCAAATTAACAAATAGGCATTTGATTTGATCTGGAGAGTTGATATTTAATAGGAATTTATTCTATGATAATATTTTTATTATATGCTAATAAGTAATATGCTTTGAGGCGCACATGTACACTATCTCCATTTTATTAAAGAAAACACGAATAATTGAGAGATGGCATCTAATAGGCAGAACCTGTGTTGGTGGTGAGAAGGTACAAAACTTCATTAAAGTTTGGTTGACATTTAGGATCATTTTTTTAACAATATTGTGTTCAACGTTTTTGTGCAACCATTACCCTATGTTTTGTTGAGCATTCTTGCGGCAACCGTGGAGAAAACTAAAGCTTTGTGCTTTCCTCAGTTCGTGGGTTAGTTAACATGGACCACCATTTATGGCTTCATCGTACGGTGGTTGACCTACGATACAAGATTTCAAATAAATGTGTTTATTTGAAGACTTTATTTTAAAACATAACACTATAATCTAATGAATCACATTCTTAAAAAAGGTCATGTCTCAAAATACTGTTTCCAATAATATATTTAATTGACATTTAATAATCTAAAAATATTTTATAACAAAATGTGAAAAAGAAATATATAAAAATGAAGCGCAGATAGAAAGAAAATTTCTAGATTTAACTGCATATAAAATATATGTGCCAAATTTACCATATAAGTTTTTTCCCTCTATGTTAGTATCATATTTTATTTTTTTACTTTTTACTCGCGTATTAAATGTATTTTTCTGGAAATAGCAAAAAATGAAGTATTTTTTTTATCTATTTTTGTAAAATGATATCGTTTTGATATTTATTTATTTATTTATTAACATGGCAGCATGCTGTTGCATATTTAATAGATAAAAAAATACATAAAGATTGAAAACATAATAAAAAGTATGCGAAAATAATAAAATTTATAAAATTATGGTAATTGGATTATAAAACATTAGGTTGTTATAATATTCACAATTTTTATCATAGAGAATAAAAGTAAGTTAAAATAAAAATGTTTTATATTTATACGTATTAATAATGTTTTAACGAAACTTATGTTAAACATGTTATATTTTCAACTTCACTTTCCTAAAATGAACTAATTTTGATGTACTCGAAAAACATTTAAAGAAATAGTAAATGACTATAATGCCCAAATAGAATTTATAGTTTCAACGAAAATGTGAAGACGTGGGAAGAGTATTCAAAGCGCCATAAGATTCATATTCACATTTTTAGGTCAGAAAGAAAAAAAAAAACAGAAGACGAGGTTGACAAATACTGCACCTCACAGTCAATGGTTAACAACTTTCGTTTCAGAAATAATTACATTAATTTGAATAATGGTACCTCGTAATAGAAAGTGTTATACGATAAATACGTCTTTTCCAAGTTTAATCAATTCACTTTCTCTATCAAAAACTGATATAACGTCCCAATCTCAAATTTAAGTGTTATAAATGAAAAAAAAAATTCAAAAAAATTATACAAATAGTTATCAATCATTTTTTTTATGAAACTTAATCTTACCATGAGTTGGAAATATTCTACACTAAGAGCCAATTGAATTTTTTTCATACTTATATGAAGTTTTTAATTTCTTATTATATCATATGATTTAATTAGAAAAAAAGGGTTTTTAAAATATTTTTATTTTAAATTTGAAAATGTTAGAGTATTACCTCCCTCGTGAGGAATTTTTTTTTTTTTTGTTGAAAATTTGACTACAAACTATTTTTGAAAAACCTGGTTTTCCAAAATTATAATTTTTTAAATGGTAAAAAAAACTTAGGAAACTAAGCTAGAAATTTCACTTTTATCAAATTTCCCCTATAAGTTTATATAATACACCAAAAAAATAAGGGCTAGTTAACGTGTTAATCTACTAAAACACATCTTATTTAACTTAATCCATTTAGGAGTTTAGATTACGGATTAATACGCGGACCAGTGGATCAATTAATATTTTTAAAACATTATATCAAATATTATTTGCACCTTCTTAACATTCTTGATTTGACAATTTTATTAATGTCACGTGTAATAGTACTACCATGATTTCACCACTGTTAAATTTAATGGATGAAATTATAATAAAGACCATATATAAAGACATTAAGAGAAAAAAACTATATAGAAAAATAAAGGAAAAAAAATCAAAACATTTTTATTTTATAAAAACTAGAAAGTGAATCAAACCTATACAAATGGAGATATTAGTTTTTGCATGTTTTACTTTAAAGATTTAGTTTTTCTTTAACTTTACTGTTTTATTAATCCATGTTTATTATTTCTTATTTCTATCAATTTTATGTTAGATATTTCTAATTTTTGTAAAAAATAATTTTCTAGTTCTTCAATAGGTTTTTTTATTACCCAATAATTTTTTATTTTTTATTGTTGGGCTTGCACACTCGTCCATTAACCCATGGATTAAATGGTTAAAGAAGGACCAAGCAAACTTGAGCTTCATTTCACTGTGAATCTGAATGGACTGGATTGACTCCCAAATTTCTCAATTCCAGCCCAATTAATTATGGGTCTGAACCAATACCTTAAACTTAACCATTCACTTTTTTTTTCCTTATATTTTACCCTTCAAATAATTAATAAAATGTTAGTATAAGGGTGTATTTTAATAGCTAAAAATGATTTCTGGAGAGTTTTATTTATTGAAGTATAGTTTGTTTTAAATAGATAAGTTTTTCTACTTTTGCTTCATATCTAAACATGCTCTAAAATAAGGTTTTGAACGTGGGATTTATCTATTTTTTCGTTTCCGTAATGCACCAAACATGTAAATCAATTAGCATCAGACTGTTTTAGTTTAATAATTGATCTTTTGGTATAAAATTATATTAACTACTCAAAAAGAAGAATTTTAGTATTTATAATAATTTTATACAATTCAAATAGGATCATCTCAATAGGAGAGACATGGCTGTTTTAAATGTTTCTTGCTGATGCTATTTGTCTTTCTTTTTTTTTTTTTTTACACATTTTCTATAGGCAATAGTAAATTTTTTACACTATTTTTTTTTTTAACAATAGTCACGAGCAGTATAAAATCCTAAAAAAAAAAATGGAAGGAAAATTATTATATATACGGATAGAGTGACAAATTAGTACATTTTAAGCTCAATGCGCAATTTTGATGATTAATAAAACCGTCTCTTTAAACAAAATTAAGTAAAATTTTGACTATAGATTAATTTTTTAGACAAAATAAAGCAATGTAAGCAAATATAAATTCTATAGTTTATAGGGAAAATATATTTTCAATTAGGGGTATGCCATTTCTAGTGGTTTTGGGATGAGCGTACAGTGAAGAATGGTATATGAAAAAAAATTGATTATTTTATTTAATCATTCTTTTAGATTTTTTGGAAGCTTATTTTTTATTTTATTTTTTACAAAGAGTGCTTTAAAATTTTATTTTGAGTGTTAGCTTCCATAATAAATGAGAAGCAAAAAAATATTTTAATAGCAAAACGAGTTCATTTTTAAAATAAAAATATGAGAAAGATTGAAAAACTAAATCTAATAAAAATATATTGGAAATAATTTTGAAAACATATAAATGTAGAAGCTTAACCTTACTCCCTTTAGCTTATTGATTAGAATGACATTCTAAAATTAAAAGGTTAAAATTTTATTGTAATTTCTTGTTCTAAATTCTTACTGTCTCTTTCTCTTTAGCTTTTTTCTCTCTCTTATCTTACCTTTTCTTCATCTTTTCTTCCATTTTCAAAAATTTATTTTATTTTTTAAAGTTATAATTACCATTATTTAATGAAGAAACTCTTCATCTTATCTTTTTTTTTTCTTTTTTAATTCTTACAATAGAAGTTTTTGTAAATATTCTTTTATAATTAACTATTTTTTTTATTTTGTCTTGTTTTATTCGTACAATTTATTCCTATTATTATTTTATAACTTAACCATAATATTTTTTTAAAAAATTACTTGATTTGGTTTTAATTATCTATATAGAATATAAAATATTTTAAAAAAAATTTTAATTATAGAAATTGTTTTATAACTTAACTTAACCATAATATTTTTAAAAATTACTTGATTCTGTTTTAATTATCTATATAGAATATAAAATATTTTTAAAATAAAAATTTAATTATAGAAATTGAAACATAAGAGAAACTTTTTAACTCTTGTTTTTAAACTAAGGATAAATAAATAAATAATAAAAATATTTAAAAGCAGTGATGGTACATTTTTTTATTACATATATTAATTTAATAATTCATAATTATGGAAGATTTATTTACTCAAACCAGTAAAAAAAGTATTTTTAACTATTGTTGAAAATAATTTCTAATGATAATTCTTGTTGATTCAATCATTGTTAAAAAGTTTAAAAATATCATCACATTTATAATCATCATTATTTTCATTGACATACAATGATGATTATGGGACAAATTATCGTTGTTTTATTAATATGATATTAAAAATTATATAGTGATAATGCTGATAACACATTTATTTTTCTTATTTTAGGACGTGTTTGAATTAGAAAATGAATTTGAGTTGATTTGAGATAAAAGTTAGGTTGTTTAGATTAAGAAAAAGATAATGAGATTTGAGAAGAAAATTTATAGAAGTTTGTGAATGATGTGATGTGTGTAATTCGTAAAATAATTTTTTAGTAGATAAAATTATAGTTAAAATTAATATAATTAATTTGATGAGTGTGATTAATGAATTATTGTTTTTTTAATTTTTAAAATTATAAATTATTTAAATTTAAAAATTAAATTAATAATAATAATATTATTATTATTATTATTTTTCTAAATTTATTTTGATTATTATTATTATTATTATTTATGCTTTTATTATTATTTTTAGTTTTTAATATCATTAACATTTTATTTTTAAAATGATATTATTTTAATTATTATTTAATATTTTTATTAAATTATTATTATTTTAATAAATATTATTATATTATATATAATTAATTATATTTATTTTATTATAATATAAATATTAACAAATTATAATATGATTAATTATATAAAAAAATATAAAATATTGTATTCCTTTGCAAATTTTCGCATCATTGCAAAGAAGATCTACAGTAAATCCCTTCTCTCGATTTTTGTATTTTATCAATTTTTTATTCATCAAACGACAATACAATTCTTTTTTTCTTCGTATTCTTACAAAGACACAATATTATTTTTCTTATAACGAACGTATAATCATTCTTCTCTTCGTCTTATGAAGACACAATATTAATAACATGACAACACAATACTAATAACAAGAACATAACAATAATGACAACAAAATTATTTTTCTTCATCTTCTTATAAAGACATAATCGTTCTTATTCTTATGACAAAGACATCACCATCCTTTTTATTTTAAATTATGTAAGAATAATCAAAGAAAAAAAGTGAAAAAAAAATTTAAATAATGGTTATTCATATAATAAGGTGACAAAAGAATGACAATTGAACTAACAAAACCTTTATCTTAACATTAAATCAATTACTTCATTGCTGTCTTTTTGTTGACAATTATAAAAAATTGTTATCATTTTCTCACTTTTTACTATGGTTAACTTATAATCATTGTCAAAAGTCTAATATTAACTTTAAATTTATTGTAAATTTGTCATGATCAACTTTTTATATTGTCAATTTCTTTTATAGCTATACTTATTTTTTTTAACAATAATTAATTAAAAATTATAATTAAGAATGACTTCAATTTAATCGTCTTTCAACCTGTTATTAGAATAATGTAGAAGATGCCATCATAAATCATATTTATTATAAATGAAATATTGTTGAATACTTATTTCTTTAATTTTTTTGTTATTGTTGTTTGGTTAGTTGAGAGGAAAGACTAATAAACTTCGTTATACTATTAGTAAAAAAAGGAAAAGACATTTGTGATAAAAATAAATATACTTAGACTAAAAAACCCTAAAGAATCTTTAGAATTTTGCTCTTGTTACATTCATTAGTGAAATAAAGAAAAATCATGTGGTGAACTCGTTCACACTCACAGTAACGTGACACATGATATATATATATAAATTAGAGAAACCCTAACAATTAATTACAATGGAAATGTAGGCATGAATGTTGACCACATGGTTTGTACTTGTTTGATTTGGCAGCACAGAGTGATTGAACCGTTTGGCTTCTTTGTAATATCCAAAATGGAGTAAGCTCATTTATGTCTGAATCTTCTTCACATCCCACTACCATTAAAAAATCAATAGTCTCGCTCAAAGATCTTTGCTGCTACCGCAGATCACTGAATATGGCCTAACTCACATGTGCATCAACGACTACAATGGCGCCGAGATAGGCTTATAATCAAATACACACAGTTCATAGAAAATCCAAAACCCTTTAATTTTCTGACTACATTTAACCCACTTGAGCTTTTCTTTTGAATTATCACTCTACCTTATTTTGTTAACCAGGTGATACTTTTTTTTTTATGAAGATTGAATAATGATATTTTCACAACTCTTATTTTATATATCACTACTTACTAACTTTATTATAATAATATAATATTTAAAAATAGTCTTATTAATTTAAATATTCATATTATTATATTATTGTAACGAGTTGTGAAGTAATTATATAGGAAATAATTAAAGGTTGCCAAAATATTTTTATTTATTTATTTTCATTTATGTAAACATTATCTTTTAGGCTTAGTTTTATCTTTCAATCTTCACGAATAAATTGTCGAGACAAAGCTCTATAAAAATATAATGAAGTTTTTTTTATATGATTTTCACATAAAAAAACAAGTTAATCGAGTGCTTTTTAAAATTTTCTATTCACACAAAAGGGAAAAACAGTGGTGTTAAAATAACACTGTCCATTTATTTCATTTCTCTCTATATTTGTAGTACATTTACTGTACAACTTTATCACAAACAAATAAAAAGATTTAATCTTTCAAAGAAAATATTTCACAATTATCCGTAAATAATCGCACTTCTTGAGTTGTGAAGGAGAATCATCTCTGTTGATTTCAGAAATCATAAAAAATGGCATCTAATTAATTATTGATCTAGGTGGCACTTTTTAAAAAAATTAGCAACCTAGACATGTGTATAAGAGAGGACTACTAGTGAAGGTTTAAGCCTATTGGCCTTCTTTCTGGTGAGAGGTCCTTAATTTCAGTCATGTTTCCTTCTTTTCCAGCTTAAACGCTACCCTACAAAACCTCTCACAACTCTCTTTCTCTCTAGATTGACCTAGCTACAACCCTGCGTTAACCATGATAACCCTTAAGGATATTTATGATGTTTTCGCGGCTATTGTGCCCCTCTACGTGGCTATGATATTAGCATATGGTTCAGTTCGGTGGTGGAAAATTTTCACACCTGATCAATGTTCAGGCATAAACCGCTTTGTTGCTGTCTTCGCAGTTCCACTGCTTAGTTTCCACTTCATCTCCTCCAATGACCCTTATGCTATGAACTACCACTTCATAGCAGCTGATTGTCTTCAAAAAGTTGTCATTCTAGGTGCTCTCTTTCTATGGAACACCTTCACAAAACATGGCAGCCTAGACTGGACCATCACCCTCTTCTCTCTTTCCACTCTTCCAAACACCCTTGTCATGGGGATCCCTCTGTTGAAGGCCATGTATGGGGACTTTTCAGGGAGCCTCATGGTTCAAATCGTGGTGTTGCAAAGTGTCATATGGTACACTCTCATGCTGTTCTTGTTTGAATATAGAGGTGCCAAACTGCTCATCACAGAACAGTTCCCTGAGACTGCAGGCTCCATCACCTCCTTCAGGGTGGACTCAGATGTTGTCTCACTCAATGGTAGGGAGCCACTGCAAACTGATGCTGAGATAGGAGAAGATGGAAAGCTCCATGTGGTGGTTAAGAGATCAGCAGCTTCTTCTATGATATCTTCCTTCAACAAATCCCATTTAACTTCCATGACTCCTAGAGCCTCTAATCTCACTGGGGTTGAGATCTATTCCGTTCAGTCATCAAGAGAACCAACCCCAAGAGCTTCAAGTTTCAACCAAACAGACTTTTATGCCATGTTTGCAAGCAAGGCACCGAGTCCAAAGCACGGCTACACAAACAGTTTCCAGAGTAATAGTGGTATTGGTGATGTTTACTCGTTGCAATCTTCCAAGGGGGCAACACCAAGGACTTCTAATTTTGAAGAGGAGATGTTGAAGATGCACAAAAAGAGAGGAGGGAGGAGCATGAGTGGAGAGTTGTTTAACGGAGGTTTGGTTTCTTCTTACCCACCTCCTAATCCAATGTTTTCAGGGTCTACAAGCGCCGGTGGCCCCAAAAAGAAAGATAGCACTGGTGGCGGTGCTGCACCTAACAAGGAGTTACACATGTTTGTTTGGAGTTCAAGCGCATCACCAGTTTCCGAGGGGAATTTGAGGCATGCAGTTAATAGAGCTGCCTCTACCGACTTTGGCACAGTTGATCCTTCTAAGGCTGTTCCACACGAAACTGTTGCTTCCAAAGGTAACCCCAAAATCATATATCAAAGATATGTGTATGTTGAAAACACCCTTAAAATTGTAACAAAAAGGAGGTATTTGTGATTATTTATATCTAAAAGAAGTTAATTTTTTACCATTCTAGGACTTCTGTTTTCATTTGAAGTAGGGTTAATTTGCAATACGATGGAGTTTGTTATAGAGGCATTGACATGGATTTTTTAAATGTGAGATTTTGCATGCAGCTGTTCAAGAACTGATTGAGAACATGAGTCCTGGTCGTAGAGGGAGCGGAGAGAAGGAGCTTGAAATGGATGAGGGAGCCAAATTTCCCACAAGTGGATCTCCATACACCTGCCAGAAGAAGGTGGATTTGGAAGGCAATGCAAACAAAAACCAACAGATGCCACCTGCAAGTGTCATGACAAGACTCATCCTCATCATGGTTTGGAGAAAACTCATAAGAAATCCTAATACCTACTCCAGTCTTTTGGGTCTCGCATGGTCTCTCATATCATTTAGGTATACATGAATTTCAAAGTTAAAAAAAAAATGTTTACTTGTCGCCGTTGCTGTAACTTATAAATCGTTTAATTTGCTTATGTGCATGCATGCAGGTGGCACATTGAAATGCCAACTATTGTAAAAGGTTCCATCTCAATACTGTCTGATGCTGGTCTAGGAATGGCCATGTTCAGTCTAGGTACTTGTTCCCTTTATTTATTTTTTTCTCCTTTCTGTCAACACTATATCATATATACGTTTTTTTGAAAAAAAGGGCAAATTATATGGGAAATTTTGTAATATAATTCACTTTATTGTAATCAGGTCTGTTCATGGCATTACAACCCAAGATCATTGCCTGTGGAAAATCTGTGGCAGCATTTTCTATGGCTGTAAGGTTCTTGACAGGTCCAGCTGTTATTGCTGCAACCTCCATAGGCATCGGACTCCGTGGAGTTCTTTTGCATGTTGCAATTGTCCAGGTGAAATGAAACCTTCTCTAATTAACTATTTATTATAATCAAAGTCTATAATGTTGTTATTATTAATTCTTAGTTGTTCATGATCTGGCCTATATATTGCAGGCTGCCCTTCCCCAAGGTATCGTTCCCTTTGTGTTTGCCAAAGAATACAATCTCCACGCAGATATACTTAGTACTGCGTAAGTGTCGTATGTTTCTTATTTGGTTAAATTAATGATTTCTATATTCCTGATGATAAATGTTTCATTTTTTAATAACTTTTCCCTTTTAAAATTTTCAATGTAAGGTTGGTGTTAACAAAGTTGTAAGGAAAATTTATTAGATGCAGATGATTAAAAATTAAAGAGAGTTCGCAAATTGTGCAGGGTTATATTTGGAATGCTGATTGCATTGCCCATAACCATACTCTACTACGTGCTGCTTGGAGTCTAAGAGGCAGAAGGAATAGAAAAGAAGTATGATGCTGTAACTGTACGTACTAAGTAAACCCAAGGTCATCACGCTCAAGCGGGGTGGATGAAGGGAAATGTAGAAGATATTTGATTTTAGATGTTAGAGAAGGAAAGAGAAATTATATATAGTATATAGTAGAATGCTATATATATATTGATTATTTATGGTTCGTAACAAAGTTTGGGTTTTATTTCTTTTCCAAATTCTAGCCCACTCTGAATTCTCTCTATTTGTTAATGGAAAAATCTTTTAGTTAGGTAGGAAAGCAAGAGATTACAACCTACGAGACGCGCAAGAGATCAATATTTTTATGTTGTTTTTGGTAGCAACTTGCTTGTATTTTTTCTTCTTTCGTGGATATGAAATTCAATCTTTAAAATTACACATTCAGCGTTTTCAAACTAGCTATACGTTGGACTTGAACTTCTGAATGAGCTAGCATTTATGTTCCCTTTCAACCTCACAGAAAAGAAAAGCATTAGGTATCTAAGATTTTAATTTTCGAAGAGTTGACTTTCAAATTCCTTCATTGACCAGAAAACTTTCTCATTAATTCAATAAAAGAAATTAAACTTATCACGAGCCATTACAGAAATTAAACTTCCTCGTAAAAAAAAATCACTAAAAGGCATAGACTATCTGCACGCAATAAATATACTGATCATCACATGATACATGAACGACATATTAAACTTGCATATTCTGATTTTTTTAAGAATATAAGTTCTAGGAGAGAATTATATATAACGTTGCATGTATCGAGGAAGGAACAATGCAATTAACAGCATTACATACGCATGGTAATGTTGGCTTTTTCAATATTTTGCACTATATATGAACGCGCATATATGTATAAATAAACTACCAATTGTCAATACTGATGAATAGATCAAAGATCAAAAGCAGGGTGGCTTCAGTGCATCGTTCCAGTGGTTGCCTTTTCCAAAAAAGTTTGGTTACTGTCATTGGGATCCTGTTCAACATAATAAATACTGAAAACTTCACACGTGACTTACAAGGGATGATAAACGGCTCAAATTGGAGCAAAATTCTTAATTCATATGTTACCCTTTTATTAATTATTGACGTAGGTGTTTGAGATATATACCGAAACTTTCAATATTGTCTCTTTCCTAGCCATTATTCATGTCAGTTAATGATACATCCAATGAATGATATACCCCGACATTTGGCGATTAAAGTAATCAACTTCGTTATATTCATACTTACCATGACTCTTAGCATTAGAGTCGTGAAGAATTTCTTCTGCTATTTACAAAGAGTTGCATAGATGCTATGGATCTAACATTATTCTCATTAACTTTTTTTACATGTATAAGAAAAAGAAGTTAAGTATATGTTCGTCTATTTATTATATAAATATTCAACGGAAGAAAAAGTAATAAAAGGAACCTGTTGGCTAAAGTTGAACATTACTTCACTGGTTGACCAAAGAAACTTTCTTGGAAATTACACACAGCACTTAAAGCCATGTCATCTGACAATTTGATTAAATATCATAATCCCGAGTAGATACTGATGAATTTATGAGAGGAATAAAAAGAATCATTTGCGTTTGAAACATGACAAGAAAAATCCATTAATCAAACTAATGAGATTAGATCAGAAACATGACATGTGCTTAGGTTCCTTACAATTTGATCAAACGATCTTGATCCCCTCCCCATTAGGGTCATCCTGTGCGTCTGCCACGATAGGGTTTAAGAAAGATACAAGCACCGTAATGGTAGATTAAGAAGAAGTGGTTTTCCATATTAGTTTATGTTGAGATTAACACGTTGTATCGGTCACTGATCACGTGGAAGTCCAAAGAGGTGTCTTGTCTCATAGTTATTTCCAATGTGGAAACTAACATATTGGAATTGGCAGTGTTGCACATGAAGGTTGTCCCAGTTGGTGGAACCTTTCAGACATTTGTTGAATAAAATAAGTATATGAACAGTTTGTGTAGATGGTAGAGAGAACATAAATGCATCCAGTGACAGCCAGAGCTCTTGGCTAATGGAGAAATCCTATTTGGTTTATTTATTTGTCTGTGGGTGTTTCTTTGTTTGTGTGTTATGTAAATCAATTTTAGGCCAAGTGAATTGCATTCTTTGTGCTTCTGAACAAGTGCAGCAATGTTTACTCCTCTTGGACTAAGCTATTCAACTACAAATCCTGATTTTGGAAGGTGTGTGTCATCATATCTGAGATATTGTTATTGTGATTAATTATTAAGTAATCAACAAATACATTTTGCAGCAGACAAATGCACCGCCTCTAAGCAAATCCTGCCATGAATACATGTATATTCAAATTTTCAAATAAACAGTTCACATTGCAAAGATGGTTTAACTTATCTTAAAATGAACTAAATAACCTGTTCGTAAATTATTGATCTAATTTTTATAATTATTAGCTGTATCAATAATTTGTTTATTTTTATTTAGGGCAAGTATCATCATATAAGTGAGAATATTTATAACATTGAAAGAATTTCGAGAATATATATTGAAGGAAATATAATTTCTTCTTAAGGAAAGTTGAACACTTAAAGTTCAGGTAGACTCAGTGGGAAAAAGGTTATTCAATTTTGACTCACTTATTTAAGCAAATTAAATTTAAAAATTGTATTTGATTTATTTGAAAGTGTGAAATTTGAGATTTTTTTTAATCTTTTTAAATTTAATATTAACTAAATACTATGTTTATGTTTGGAGATGAAACAGAAAATAAATGGATTTGAATATTGATAAGAATAAGTTAGAAACTAGAAGTTAAATTAAATCATTTAATAATGAAGAAGAATTTCGGAGATGCACTCAATTTTAAAAACCCCTCTCCCTGCAATGATAATAGTTTTAACTTTCTAAGCAAATTTTAAATTTTCTGATATTTCAATTTTTAAAAGCATTAATATATTTCAATTTGTTTCTAATTTTTTTTATATTAGTTAAAATATTAGAATATCTTTAGACTCTCCTGTATGAACAATGAACAATTGACGTATCAATTATGTTGAATAATATTTTTCTCTAACCTATTTGGGTTATGACTAACAATGAAAAAAAATGTCAATATTTAATTAGGATAATATTGAAATAAAATTATAATTATTGCATTGAAAAAATAAATGACAGTCAAATTGAAAATTTTAAAAGAAATTAATTAAAATATTAACATTGTGTTTGCATTCATAGTTCGACTGTAGCAACGGTCCTCGTTCACTCACTCCTTCACTGTGGTTTCACATGCAAAAAAAACTGATAACGTGATAGAGTCTGAAGAAGCTAGCTTACAGAGATTCCATAGCTTCAGAGATTCCCATGAAAGCAGAGATTCCCACATATGTCAGCTTTGAAAATTTCAAATGAATTTGAATTTGAATCTTTGCTTATAAATTGTCTCTGCATTGCATCCAGTGGAGTGAAAATTATAAGTGGCTTCCTTCATAGTCGAAAGCATTGGGTATTGGTGTTGGAAGCCTCCTTGCTGCTGGAACCAGTGGGTGCTGGTGCAAGAAGTTGTGCTTGTTCTGGTGTGGACGAAGTGGTGCTGGTGGTGTAGGAAGCACTTTTGTGGTGCTTCTGCTGGTGTAGGAAGGGCTGTTTTGGTGAATTGGTGGTGGTGCCGGAAGCGTCATGGTGGTGGTGCCGGAAGGGTGACAGTGATACCGGAAGCAGAGTGCAGCAAGGTAAGCGTGGTAGTGTATGGTATATTCTGTATGTAGTTATATTTTATAACTATAATCGATTATCCTACTTTGATAATTGATTACAGTTATAAATTTTTTGCTTCATATGTTAGTTAGTTTTATATTATATTATGTTTTTTGCTTTATATATTTAATTAGTTGTATATATTATATTTGTACTCATGTTTTAGAAAATACAGAAATAATATTACTTTAAAATATTTATTAATTTTAAATATTATTATATATTTAGACATAATTTGAGTATTTAATGTTT
>Ga0209489_104269_pt1 | contig 26555 bp, 14 predicted proteins | sample SiratrowhiteBW_FD_187527 | JGI IMG/M metagenome (GOLD analysis project Ga0209489, IMG submission 187527) | Root nodule microbial communities of legume samples collected from California, USA - Siratro white BW (SPAdes) (version 2) | ecosystem: Host-associated > Plants > Roots > Nodule | place... | reverse complement strand
GGTCAAAAATCAATATATATATATATATATATGTATATATAGTTAAATAAAAATAAAATATTATAACTAAAAATGGAAAGCTAAGATTGCAAATTAGATTTTGAAGAAAGTAAAACCAAATACAAGCTAGATTTTGTTAAGTTGATTATCTGAATGAAATATTAACAAAATTTAGCTCTCCTAGTTTGAAATTGAAAATCACTTACTATCTTTATAACGAACTTTTTTTTTTTTTAACTTTTTTGCGGTGTACCACTTTTTTATTATTCCTTTCAATTTATCGGGTTTATCTTTATTTTCAAATATTTGAATATTTTTAAATTAATAAAAGTTTTTAAAAATATAATATTTATTAAATTTTAAATATAAATTATATGTACTAAAATTTATTTATTATAATTTTATTTATAACAATATATAAAGATGATATACTTATTTTGTTTTTCTATGAAGAGATAAAACAGTTGAAACAATGTACCACCTCTACTTAATAATAGTTGCGTAAATCTATTTTGTTTATTTATCGCTATAATTATCTTCAAATAAAAGGGTTATTATAAATGAAAACAGTATACTAAATAAATTTCATTATATATTAATTAAATTCTGATAATATCTTATTTTGATTCGTTTAAGTATTTTATTTTGATATATTTGTGAGGCGGAACCTGGAGTGGAAGTGCGATCCCACTGCAGCTCCTATCGTCTCACTCCGGGCGTGTGTTTCAACGACATAGATCGAAATTCCGTTCATCGATTTGTTGGATCTGTGTTTGTGAATTGTGGGAAAGAAGATGGTTACCAAAACGGAGGAGACTCAATTGAACAGGCTTGAAAATCAGGTCGACAACGGCGGTGGCGGCGCTTGGGACTACCTCTGCCTTGTCAGAAAGCTTAAGGTTCGCCGTTCCGAGAAGGTTCTCAAGCATGGCCTCTCCATCTTGAACGACCCCAAACGACGATCTTCTCTTGGCGCTGATGGTGCCTCCTCCTTCGCCACTGACCTAATTTTTATTGTTCTGATTCTATTGCGTGATTCTCTTATTTCTGATTTTATGCTGCGATTTTTGGAGCTTCGAATTTCACTCTCTTGTAAAACCTTGTTTTTCTGCTGTGCTTTAGTTGCATGTGTATGTTTTTCATTGAATTTGACTTTTGACTAATGTTTGGGTGTTTTTGTGTGCAGAGTGGACCTTGTACGAACAGGTTGCAGTTGCTGCCATGGATTGTCAGTGTCTCGACGTTGCCAAGGTTTCGATCTAATTTGGCTGTGTTTGTTGTATTGGTCTCTTTCGTGTATTGTAAATTTTTCTGGGTACTATGCTATACATATTGTAAAATCATGGCCTCCTTTTCGTGAAACAAAATTGTTGGAATGAATTTCTTATGTTGTTTAATGATTACTAAATCAGGAATCTTATGCACGGATTGAATGTTAATTATGTGAAATAGTTGAAACTTACTCTCTTGTAACTTGTGTTGTGGAGATTCTGATTATGCATCTGAGACGGTTGTTTGTGAGTTTTACAAGGAATTATAATGTTGCTTGATGGTTTTTGTTTTGGTGCTGCATAATGGTTGATTTTCATTACGTGCCTTGTAAGTTTATAGTCCACTGCATTCGATTGCTGTTCAATTTCTGGGTAGTTTTTGTTTTAAGTTTGAGTCCCTTTCGGCCCTTTATTCTCTGTTGATGGTGGATGGAGGAAATAATCGTTTTCTGATCTTGCTATGCCATTATTCTTTTGCTATGAGTTGTATCATTCTTGTTAAAGTTTTTGGCAAGATGTTTGATGTTGTTTTCTTTTGTAAGTTCTGAGTCTGGAAATTAATATGCTGCTAAACTTTTATGCTGTTCATGATGTCGTGCGCTTTATATGATAAGGGAAACCATCTAACTTGAGATTTTATGTCTTGAAGTTGATAATATTTTCTTCTTTATCAGGACTGTACAAAGGTTCTTCGGAAGAGATTTCCAGATAGTAAAAGAGTTGGTAAGTTGATATTATCTATACCTTTTGACCATGTTTTGATTTTGAGTTAGTTATAGCACTATCTACACAACTCTTGACATAAGACTGACTTTATGTAAGCTTTTGGGGCAGGATTTTGCAAGATTGAATTAGGTTTAAAATCCACTTGTTAAGAAGGGGGTTTTAAATTGTACCACTTGAACTCAGAGCTCACTTTTTATAGTTCTCCTTAGATGCAGATGTAACAGTTGCGTAGGCAGCATTATTCTGGCTTGACATATGCCTTATGATCGGCCAGTGTTCCTACATTTGGTCACTGCTAGGCTAAGAAACTATTTATTTTGACATTGCAATGATTGAGCTGGCTAATTTATTTTTGTCTTGAGCTCTATGATAATTTTCCAAAAACACGAACTGTATTGTTTACTTTTCCCAACACAAGCAATTGCATGTTATTCTCTGTTTGTTGATGCCCAGATGAGGTTCTTGAATCTAACTTTTAGACTGGTGGGTTAAGATGGTAAAACATAAGTTTAATCTAAGTAAATTATTTTGAAAGTTAATATAAGTAGCTTATTGAAATAACCTAAAAGCTAGACATATTTTCAAAGTTTCATTTACCAATTTCATCTATGATCTAGATGAAATGCTTTACGAAACACACTGTATAATATAACTACATCACACAAAAATCCAAATATGTCTGCATGTGCGTGCTCCTGTTCCCTCTTAATAAAGAATTGATTTAAGTGTCGAAATTGTTACAGGTAGGCTGGAGGCAATGTTGTTTGAAGCAAAAGGATCCTGGGAATTGGCAGAAAAGGCTTACGCAAGCCTTTTAGAGGACAATCCTCTTGACCAAGTAAACTCACATAACCTTATTGGGATACCAAAAAAGGGAACTGTTGGTTGTTCAGTTACTATATGTGATGAAACAAAAATCATATAATTATGGCTTCTTCTTTTGTGTTTTATTATTTCCACTTGATTTTAATCTTTCGGTTTTAAATTAAATAGGCTATGCCGCCTAAGTAAAGAAGGCCAAAGGCTGAAGTGTTTATCTTTTTTATTGTGTTGATTTTGTGCAGGCCATCCATAAGAGGAGGGTGGCAATGGCAAAGGCACAAGGCAACATTTCTCTGGCTATTGATTGGCTTAATAAATATCTAGAAACGTGAGACTAATGTTAAGAGTTTTATTTTCTTCCATAACTTCAAATAAGTATTTTTTATTTACATAAGAAAATATTGCATGTATCTGAATTATTCTTCTTGTTTTTTCAGATTCATGGCAGATCATGATGCATGGAGAGAACTGGCTGAAATATACGTCTCCCTGCAAATGTTAGATTTTATTCTACCATTTATCTTCCCCGCTGTAGGGTTAACATTTATATTGCTAATTATTTATCTGCCTTTGTTTCCTTTGGCTTTCTGTCTTCCTATTAGGTATAAACAAGCAGCATTCTGTTACGAGGAGTTGATATTATCTCAACCTACTGTTCCTCTCTACCACTTAGCCTATGCTGATGTGAGTAACTTCTTTATGAAATGTGATTACTTTATTTTGGTCAAATAAATTCTTCTCCTCTCATTTCTTTGCTCCGGTAGTAACAAACAAACAAGGCACAGAAAGCACTGCATGCTAGAGGTGTAGTAACATATCAAGAGTTTTACATTTATTGCATAAGGACGTTTTCTTGATTTGTGGCATTGTCAGGTACTTTATACGCTTGGTGGATTAGAAAACCTCCAAACTGCCAAGAAATACTATGCGTCTACCATTGACTTGACTGGAGGCAAAAATACCAGAGCACTCTTTGGTGTATGCTTGGTAAGATCTTCCATTTGAGTATTAATTTTGTTGTGTCCTCTGGAACTGCAAGTTATTGTGTTGGTTGAACCGAGTATAGTTGTTTTAATTTGGAAGTTGGTTGAACCTAGGTTTTGTTGGTTGCAATGAAAGTCATCGTTTAGTTTTTTTTGCTTTGGAAGATTTCAGTTTTCCTTCGTAGATTATCGATTTTCTCCTGAATAACTCAGAATGTCTGGATTCTTCTTTCCGAAACTATTAATTTTTATATATGCCTGAATAGTTTTTCTCCTGTTCTCCAGTGCACTTCTGCTATTTCACAGATTACAAAAGGGAAAAGCAAGGAGGAGAAAGAAGGGTCACAGTTACAATCTCTAGCGGCCAAAGTATTGGAGAAAGATTACAAACAGAGAGCTCCGGACAAGCTTCCCCAACTTACAACTGCCTTAAAGAGTTTAACATTGTCATCATGATGCAGCATCTCTTAAAGACTATTACTCACTTTTTGAAATTTTCTAAGATTGTTGCCAGCTTTAATTAACGCATTTAGATTTTCTCAGTCATTTTCTTCTCAATATTAAAATGAAAATTCTTAATTTTCTGCAATTTACCTTCGGTAACGAATATTTATTGGAAGACATGTAAAGTTTCAGATGGCCTGGATCCAGAGGTATTGTCATAGCTTTCATAATGCATAAGATGGGGCCATAATTTGTTTTTGACATCCTTTTGCCACTTGTTATTTTCGGCGGCTGTGCAAATTAAGTTAAAACATTAATCCCCCTCCTTGATTAACCATTTTCGTGAGTGTTCCATTCATAACATAAATAGTAACGTTATGATTTGATGATGTGGCATGTTGTACTGTGAATGGATCAAGGAGAATATTCTATTTTTGGTATCAAATATTTGTTCCTTCGAAGCGTGCTCGCTTGGATTAACGTATTTTGAAGATTTATTTTCGTAATTTTTTTTGTTTAGATCTTGAAAACAGGTATTTTTAAAAATAGTTTGCTATTAATACATGTTTAGGATATCTGAGTAAATAGCTCAATTAAGTGTTTCTTTGATACATGAGTGTTTATACGTTAATCGTTTAATTCAGAAAGCATATTTTGACCAATTTTATTTCTAAAGAAATAAATAAGGCAAATTTTAGAGGAATATTATCTAACGTATGAACTTAATTAAAGTTTATTCTTCAAATAAGGTTTATATGATAAGATATATTCTTGTATATGTTCTTGCGATGGTCTCCTTTATCAACTGAGAAATGAAAAAGCAAAAAAGATTTCATAGATGCTGAGTTTGAAAGATTTCATAGATTTTTTATCCATAGATATTGAATACCTATCTTGAGATTTATAGCTGTCAAAACCTGTTTATCTCAATAAATTAGTTTGAAAAGTCTACAAAATAGTTTTCATTGAGTTAAAAAGTTTGAACAGGATTAGTTTTGGTTCATCCCATCTAGTTTATAGCATAAGTATACTGAGGTCAATTGAACGTATTTTATAAAATAGTATTTCTATTTAAGAAAAAAAATAATAATACTATTCTATTAAATATATATACATATTAAATATTATATCTAAAATTAAAATTAAATTTTTCTGGTGCCTAAAATTTTAAAAATATATATTTTAAATGTTATTTTTTGTTTAAAAAAAGTTTTTTATTTTATTTTAAAACAGACTAAAGTTATCTATCGGCCCGATATAGGTCTAAGTCTAGAGATCCAAATCCATTAAAAATAGGTTGGACAGAACCATCTGTTTGATATATAAAGATACTTATATCGGTCTATATATTCTATTATCGAGTTAGGTCTTAACTTTTTAGTATTACTTTTTCTTTTACTAGAACTAAACTTTATTTTAGTAATCTAAATCTATCTAATCATATAATTTTTCATTATAAATTTAATCAAAATATACTCATCCTTAATCATAATATTAAGTAAATTTGTTGAGTTTAAATATCCATCTTAAAATAAAATTATAACATATAACTTTGATAGAACCAAGTGTACGTGATAATTAAACATTTTTAGTTAATAAATTATTAATGAAACCTTCTAATATTAATTAAAAAAGATAAAAGAAATATTAGTTAAAAATTATTAAGATAAAATTTGATTGTTAGTTATTATTTATTAATTAAGATAATATTATATTATTAATTATTTTAATATTAGGATTTTGTTAGGATATTTAGAATTATATTATATATGTTAATTATCTTTTATATCTTTTAGATAGAAAAAAAATGTTATAAATAGAAGAGTTTTAAAAGAATGGAAAAAAACATCACAAGAATTCAGAAATAGGCTAGACCAACGTTTAAAATTTATATATTTTTTTATAATTTTAATATTTAAAATGAATAAAATTCATTTTCATTTATTTTCTTAAATATGATTGATGTCTGTTGTTAGATAAAATATTTGCTTTTAATTTATTGAAACTTTACCCTCTATTCAAACTTCAATCACTCCATAAAATTATATGGATATATAACCTTCTTTTAGTTTGAATGTGTTATTAGAAGGTTAAAGGTATAACCATATAGTTGAGAGGGAAAAAAGAAGAAGAATAAGAAGAGATGGTGAGTATGGTGAATTTGTCAGAAACGTTAACGACAGGAGGGTGACGAAAATGGGGACATGAAATGAAAGTATCAAGTTGAAAAATGGGCACATGCAAACTGCTATGTTCAGCTTCAACATTGAAGAGTGTTTACGTACCAATTGCAGCTTTTGCATGCACTCACCCATACCTATCATTTAATGCAACTGCGTTTCTTATCATTCTCACATTAAAGTCATATACTTTGGATGCAATAAATTTTACTATATTTTTTTTTTATGATCATCCAATTTTAGTTTTTCTAATAATCACGTTATTCTCAAAAAGCAAGTTGCAAGTTGGTAATCAGTTACATGATTGTCAAATTTCATCTTCTCCTAACGTTACCTTTCTCTTCCCTTCCCTTAGAATTCAATATTTTTATAAACTTTTTCGGTCATTCATTTCCTCAAAATTTATGATTTAAGATTCAATAAAAAATTATGAACCGATAAATATAGTTATAAGTAATATTTTTGTTAAAAATATATAATCTAAAAACAAAAATATAAAATACAATTTCATAAGATACACTCCAAAGTTTTAATATTGGTTATTTTTCGTTAAGTCAAACTGTCACCGTCTGAGAGTTTAATTTTTCTTAAGATAAAATTACACTCTCAAATCTCAAATTTTAAAGTCATGGATGGGTTATTACTTCTACTAGGATAAGAACATATCTCCTGATTGCATCCAACTTTTAACTTTCATATCAAGTAAAGTAAAAGATTTACCAACTTTGCGTTGAAGTTTTGAATTGAAAATGCAATTTAATATTTTATGATATTTTTCATAATCCTTTGGTATCAAATATATCCTATGTCTCCTCTTTAAAAATCTAACAATATGTTATGTAATGTATCGTAATTTTTGTTTTTTTAGGTTAAAGAATTATATTTATTTAAAACGAAATGGTGACAGTGTTTGAATTGCATTTTAATTTGATTGGTTTTGGTTTTGACCTGCTTGTGGTTGGGATTGCTTACTAGTTTTGTGGTTCACGTGAACTTGATATTCGACACTGATGTTGTACTGAAAATCTGATATTATATTTTAATTAATTTATATATTATTAGTATGATATATCCAATAAAATTTTAGTCTATTCAATAAAATAACTTGTTAATAAATTTCTTATTAGACGCCAAAGTAAAACAAAAAATCACACTGAATTTGTATTAGGCCCTTTAGAAGTTCAGTTGATAACATTAAGCTGTTAAATATTTTCCTTCTATATTTTGTTATATTGAAAATTGAGATTTTTTAGAAAATGCTGTGAAGCTTATAGATTGTGCTGGAGACTAAAGAATGACTGCTATGGTCCTCTTGTTTTTGATAAATATTTAATGTCAAGAATCAAAAAACGAATTAAAATAAGCTAGAAATTTTCTGTTTATAATAGTTCAAAAACCTTTTCCATCTGAGATTTGCAACTGAAATTGCAAATTTGAGGTTTTAAATAGAAATTAACATTGTTAAACTATTGTTATTAAACTTTGTTCTGGTGCAGAATTGAGATTTACCCTTTATTTGTTTCCAACCCATATGAGAAGCCCAACAAAAAAATCGGAAAAAAATGTCATACTACCTTTTGACAAAAAAATTGTAAAAAATATTTTAAAAATCAAACATAATTCATTATATTCAAGAAATAATTGACCACATATAAATATTTTATTATATATGTAACCAGTTATATATTTCATTATACTTAAATAAATATAGTAAAATATTTACTTTAAAATTACAATATAATAAATAATTAAAACAAATAATTTTTAATAATAAATAAAATAATCTAAATTTCATATTTTAGTAATTATTTTTTAAAAAAGTCAAACTTAATTAATTATATTATAATATTTTTATTATATTTTAATTTTTTAAATTGATTGGTAGAAAATAAAAAATATATAATTATAATTGATTATTTAATTAAATTAATTATAATAGTTTATGTTATTTTAATTTTATAAAATAATGACTATATAATTAATTATTTGTAATTTAATTTTTTTATTAAATTTTAATTAAAAATACTTTAATCATTTAATATGTTTTTCAATTAATTTATTTTTTTTACTTTATCATATCAATTAATTCGACAACAAACTTTTTATTTTATATTTAATCCTAACAATTTTACTTTTTTTTTCTTTTACACTTCATCTCAAATTCCAACAAAACTTAAAGGATGATGCACCAGACTAAATGATCATAAAATATATCAATTCAACATTTGAGGCCTTAAAGAGCTGGCAAGATAGGTTGAGCAGTGGAAAGATTTAAAATATACAATAATGATTTAGTAGCCAGCACATACATATATATCAAATTTGCTAATTATTATCAGACATCAAAGTATGCAATCCTACTAAGGCAAAAATATATTTATATTAAAGTCCCATCACACAGCATAAAACAAACTACAAATCATCCAGCCTGATAACAGCTTCACCATCTCAGCTCCCTAGACTGCATAAACAAGTTTCAAATGGTTGTTAAAGAGAGTTTTTACATTCATTAGCTGAGTTTATCAGATATTTAATGTTATGGCCTTCTTGGTACCTGGGAGTTAGCAATTTGAAGTAAAAGCCTCACGTACTTAATAGAATGAATCATCAATTAAAATACTAAAGTAAAAACATATGACGACCTAAAAGAGGGAAAAGTAGGTAATACTTACTGATTTAGAGAGAATAGAGATGTTGAATAAAACATACTGTAAAGTTTGTATTTTTAGTAATATGAACCATAAAGTTGCCAATTGAAGACCAATGTACAGCCATTTCGGAGAAAAAAAAAGAGTCTCTGATCTATTCAAATAGGTCATATGAATTTAACAAGGGAATGAGAGAAACAAAAGTACTCATTTTTACTCAACTATGCTTCAATCACATGGTTGATAAACCAAATCTCACTGAAAGGTCTGTCAGTACTCAATCTGTGATGGATTTCATCACATCTACTGGCTCTTCCAAGCATACAAATTAAGCGAGAAACCAAGACCCTGAAATTTGGTCTCAGGAAATCTCTCGGGGAAAGACCAAGGCAAATCAGAAGACGGTTGGCTAGCCCACAACTTGTCCAAGGCGGAGAGGCTTGTCCTGAACATAAAGACAGCATTTCCAAGGGATGTGCCAAAGAGCCAATTATGAACATCCCAGAAAACTTCCACTGCAAGGCCATCTATCAGAATAGTATGATTTCCCCTGAACTTCCATCTTAACCGCTTAACTTGCATCACAGTTTTGCTGTCTATGCGGATTACAAGGCTCGGATCACTAACAGTTGCAGTGTCACACTCAATCACAATATCATGAATTTGGCCATTGTCACAAAATACAGCTTTGGTACCATACAACTTCTTACCAAAAACATGCTCTTTCTTGGCAATCAAAAATGCGTTGTGGGGTAATGGGCTGGCATTGGTCTTCTTGAAAGCTTCTTTCTTCAAATCCCCAAGAAGAAGAACCATCTGTCCATCCACCACAGCTCCGACATAAAATCCCCCCAAAGGTTCCGGACTGGAACCGAATTTGGCCGAAGAAAGATCCCAATACACATCAACTTTACAAGAATGAACTTCTAGAGTCTTACATCCTCTCCTCTTGGAAAATCCCCAGGATTTGATATCCACCTTACAAATACTCTGGCTTGAGGAATCGTCGATCGCTACACCAAGACTTTGCCCCATCAAATTCTTACTCCATGTGACGGTAATCAGGCAGGAACTACCACCAACCCTGCATTGATAAACACAAGTAACCACGTTCTGGGCACTTTTACTAGCGCTTGAAGACGAGGAATCCGCAACTTGAACCCCATTCTCACCAAAACAGGATGGAAAATCCTTCATTTTTCGCTTCAATTCAATTCAACTAGGAAACCTTTTCCCTCTGCGGTTTTTCAACAAACAGATGGAACCCAGATTTGAAATGGACAAAATACTCACTCAGCAAAAGGTGAAAGTCTCAAAAAAGAAGTTGGGACATACCCTTACCTTAACATGATCAGAAAAACCCATAAAGGAATGGTTTTTTGAATATGTGGCTATAACCCATGAATCCCACTTGAGAGAAGAGAGTGTTTTACTTCAAGACAAATAAAGAGAATGTGGAGAGTAAACAGCTCAAACCCCAGACAGAAGCAGACAAAAAAGCATACTTCTTTCACTTTCAATGTCCATGCTTTACTAATGATCGAAATTTTTTCAGGAAAAAAAAAAATACCCACAACCCAAAACGAAGAATGAAAAAAAGGGCACAACGGAATATAAACATAAAATGAAAAGAACCTTAAGATGGCGACTCTAAGACGCAAAATAACGGATGTGAAGAGAATGAAGAAAACCGAAACTGGGTATTGTAATGACGGGCGAATGAAGGTGAAAACAGAAAAAAGGTTGTATTTTTATACTGTGGTCATAACTTTTATTTTTTTCCTTTTTCAGTGAGACCAAGCTTTTACCTGACACGAAGAAGAGAGAAAAAGAACATGAAACTTGAAATGGAGTAATTGCTTCCTTCGTCAAAAGATCCAATCAGACACTGTTCATGTATTCTAATCAATCTATTCCCTTGTCCTTCTATATATGTAAGTGTGTATATATATCTAACAGTTTTTTCAGCTTAATTTTTATTCCATGTAAACGTTGTGATAAATATTATTTAATAATTAAAAAATATATTCTATTTGAAGCAGAACAAATATATAAGGTGTTTTCAGACTCTATTCTAAGAAAATTAAATTTTGATAAAATTTTAAAGTGGTTTATATAAAAGTTAATAAATTTAGCATACATATAATAATATGCCATTCTGGACATTATTTTGATTTTTTTTTCACACGATACATTCTAGTTATGTTATTATTTTTATGCAAAATTAGTATTATAGAAGAACGGTTCATAGGACGTGGAGCCCACAAGGTGGTGGAAATGCAAGCACCATCTCACCCACGCATTAGAATAAGGATTACGTGCTTAACGTGTTTTGTCTTACGAATCAACCTATCAATTATTTTGAAGTTTTTTTTAATACATTATACTAACACTTTTCAATATTACATTATTCTTTTCTTTGTTAAGAAAAATCATTCCATTATTTTGTTTATCTTAGCCAGCCATAACACCAATAAATAAATATAGAATTAAAAAATATATTTAAAACTTGTAGACGAAGGAATACACCGATTTTCTTAATTTAATTTTCATGTATTGATACAATTCATCATAAATATGATTATTTATGTTTGTTATCAAAAATGATAATTTATTATTTAATAAAAATGTAAAATACATTTATGCTTTTAATATAATTGAATTAAATTCAACATTTTGTGTTAAGGAATTTTAGATTGATAGATAAGTTTTAGTTTTTCTCTTACACTCATGTTATTTTTACATTAATTATAACGCAAAAACTGGTTTAAAATACCTAAGCATAATCCTGCTTAGACTAGTGGCCTGTTGGTTCAATTCAAATTCAAATTTGAATTTATTAAAAATATAAATTAATTTAATTGTTGATTTAATATATTGTTTAGTACTTAATTTGTGTGTATAATTTTTATAATGTAATTGTGATATTTTAATCATAAATCCTTTTTATTATATTTTAAATTGATTTTATTCAAAATAATTGTTATTTTAGGAAATTAATATTGACATTTAATACAAATTAATAGGAAATAAATTTTGAATTATATTGAGATTAAATTATGTATTATAATGCATGATGGTTTTCTAAATTGTTATAATAATGATTTTAAAAGCCATATCCAATATAACTTATAATATAATACTTTTAAATTAACCACGCATTATCAATCAAATCTAAATACAAATATATTTTATATTAAAAAAAACACTAATGGTATCTTAAATATTACATTTATATTTTGTCCATAATAACAATAGTAAAAAAAGTAAGATGATGATTTGGTAATATTATACGTATTATTTTGTTTTTTATTCGACCTTTACAATTATTAAAACACAGCCATTATTTTGTAATGTCAAATAAATCTTTACGTACATATAGTATAGAAATTATTAAGGACAATATACTGATGAACAAAAATTTGGCAAATTTATTTTCACTTTATTTATCCTTAAATTAATATTGTATAAAAATACGATAACAATTAATTATTTAAGAAATAAAAAGTATGGATGCAAATAACATTCATTTGTCCACATATCAATTTATGGCTGTTTTAAAGAATATAGATTTAGCTTTTCTAAAAAAAAATCAATGCTTGTTTTAGAGAAAAATATTCAACATGAATATTTTTATAATTTTTAAAATATTTTATGTCTTCTTGTTAATCATTTTTAATCTTTTATTTTGGATCAAATTTTATAATTTTTAAAAATTATCAATGATTAAAATATACAAATCATACATCTCAAACATAACATGCATCTTAAAAATTAATAACTTAAATTAGAAAATCTCCACTTGTTGAAGAATAAGGAAAACTTTCTTCTCTTTCTCATAGTATTCTGAACAATTTTGTTAGTTTGTCTTAGCCTTTTAATTTAAACAATAAAAAATCCTTACTATAATTGGATGAAACAAACTTCTCTCTTATGCATGTTTTTAAGACAAAACAATTGACTATTTATAGTATTTTCCTTTATCTATCTAATTCAAAATATGAATTTTTCAAATCAAAGTTTAACTTTTTAATTCTAAAGTGTAAATTTGGATCATATTAAATTCAATGAATACATATAAAAAAAAATTATATTATACTTTTCTATCTCATTCTACATGTTAGAACTAACATACAATGAATGGATTTTTTATATTATGTTCGGACATATTTTCTTTCTCTCATTTCTCTTGTTCTAACTCCTATCCTTTCTTCATAGTAAAGAAATTATATAGTAAAGAAAATCCTTTCTAAACACAGCCATTAATTTGTAATGACAAGTAAATCTTACACATAGTAAAGAAATTATTAAGGACAATATACTGATGAACAAAAATTTGGCAAATTTATTTACACTTTATTTATCCTTAAATTAATATTGTACAGAATTATGTAAGAGATAAAAATGTATGGATGCAAATAACATTCATTTCTCCACATATAGATTTATGGCTATTTTAAAGCACATATGTTTAGCTCTTTTAAAAAAATCAAAGTTTGTTTTAGAGAAAAAAATTCAACATGAATATTTTTATAATTTTTTCTGGTTAATCATTTTTAATCTTTTATTTTAGATCAAATTTTATAATTTTTAAAAAATATCAACAATTAAAATATACCAATCATATATCTCAAACATAATATATATCTTAAAATTTAATCAAAATATAAATCATATATCTCAAACATAACATATATCTTAAAAGTTAACTAGAATAACTTAAATTTCACTTGTTGAATAACAACGAGAACTTTTATCTCTTCTTCATGATAGAATTCCTTTACAATTTTATTATTTTGTCTTAACTTTTTAATTTGGACAATCAAATCCATTTTTATAATAGGATGGAACAAATTTTCTCTTATTTATTTTTTTTAGGCAAAACAACTGACTATTTATAGTATTTTTCTTTTATCTAAGTTATTTTTGAAATATAATTTTTCTATATTAAAGCTTAACTTTCAAATTCTAATATAAATTTGGACCATAATAAATTCAATGAGTATATATACAAAAGAACTTATTCTAATTTTCTCTCTCATTCTCATTATATATATATATATATATATATATATATATATATATATATATATATATATATGCTAAAACTAATATAAAATTTATATATTTTTACATTATGTTTGAATATGTTATGTTTGGACATGTTTTCTTGGTCTCCTTCCTCCTGTTGTAACTCCTGCCCTTTTTTAATATTTATCATTATGATAACATGAAGAAAATACTTGAATATCTTCTCATCTTCTTCTTTACTGTCTTTACTAAAGATATAATATTTTTCCTTTTATCTTCATTATGAATAATTAAAGCATAACCTTTAAATTTTAAAGTATAAATTTGGATCATATTAAATTCAATGAGTACATATAAAAGAAAAAAACTTATTATACTTTCATTTCTTATTTTCCATATTAGAATTAAAGTAAACTTTATATATTTTTACATTATGTTTGAACAATTTTTTTTTTCTTTCTCGTGTCCTACACTCTCTTCCACTTTTTTTTTATAAAAATACTTATAACTTTGATAATATAATGAGAAGGAAGTACTTAAATATTTTTTAATTATTTTATCTCTTTTTTCTTTTCTTTTTTTCTTGTCCTTCTTAGATATCTAATGTTTTTTCTTTCTTTTTTCTTTAATCTTCTTTTCTCTCTCTCCCTTAGAAGTGTTAATTAGATTATCTTTTTATATACTTTAAGTTTTATTTGAGTATTTTGACCTCTTAAAGGTTAATTAAAAAAAATTAATGTTTAAAAAAATAATTAAAAGAAAGAAAGAAAAAAATGCAACAATACAATTAGAAATGTTCATCACTCTCTAAGACACCCTTTATTTCGAGAAATTAAATTATTAAGAAATAAAATATTAATTAGATTTATGAAACAATAATATAAAAATATTAAAATAAAAAAATCATCAAACTTTTTACACATTTTCATTTTAAATCTATTTTTTTTAATTTATAATTTAATTTAAAAAAAATACAAACTGTTTTCATTTAAAAGTGTTTTTAGGCTTTTATGAGAAAAACAACACAAAATTTAAAAAGTGGCTTCACTCATACTGAAAGATTAAAAATATGATAAACTTTCCAAGAACGTTAAATCAAATATACATTTAAGTGAAATATTTACATATCACAAAACATTCCAGTAAATCAAACAAAGATGCATTTAATAGAAACAGTAACATATCACGAAACACTTGTAAAAACTTTAAAGAGACAAAACTAGAGAGAATTCTAAAGACAAAATAAACCATTTATATAATTAGTAATTCCATTGCAAGTACAATGGTAGTGAATTGTGAGGACCGTTGCTGTCTTGGTTTCTGGACTTATGGTGGATTTGGAAATATAATGCAACAGTGAAATCAGAAAAATGTGAACAGTGAGGTCTTCCTCTATCAGATGAAAGTGTCTTGTTGGCACCGAGAATTTGTGCTCCCATTTAACCGTTGTTTGATGGACCCCAATGACGCGCATTTTCTTCACTTCAGCTGCTCCTTATCCCACAACCACCACCAATCCAAATCTGCTTTTAGCATATCAGACACTATCAGAATTTTCATAATCAGGCTCAATATTACACTACAAGAACTCCAAGACCACTTAATAAATCACTAGCTTTGGCTTAAACAGTGCATCATAGAAAGAAAGCCTGTTCAGAGAGGACGAAAGAGAAGTGGTTAAGGTGTGGCTTTTCTTGAGGGCCCTTTACAATCTGAATTTTCTTTGGGATAATTGAGAAAAGGGGAAGTTGTGATGTAAGAAAATGTGAGTGCAGCCCAGCTCAGTTGCACATGATAAAGAATCCACTGTGGCTATGCCTTGCCTTGTCAAAGGCGCAAATCAAGGAAAACAACATGACCCAATCAAAAGTCCCTGCAACTGGCCCTCATCATTCTCACCCAAGAACCCTTCTGTTCTCATCATTAAAACTACACACTTTTTCCAACACCTCACCTAAAAAACACACACCCCTCTAAATTAAACTTTCATTCACACACACAAACACATGGTTGGAGTGTAGAAGAAAAAGAACAACATGATCGCAGGTTGTTTCAGCCAACCCAACACCCCTTCTTCATCAAGCAGCAGTTACTGCTCCCAAGTGCCTCAGAATGTGGTAACATGCATATACCAAACTCAACTATGCAACTCCCCCACTTATCTCACTCTCAGTTGGTCCAAAGCCCTTTTCTCTCACTCCTTAACAGTTTCCGCCGCAGATATCTTTTCCATCACAATTTCTCTCAACTCCTCAACCCTCTCCTTCTTCGGAACACGCCACGGTTCAAAATCCATACGCCACCGCAAAATCAAGCTCCACTGGAACTTCACGCGCGCCGAGTTCGCACAAAACTCCGCCGAACCCGAATCGCGGTTCTACCTCGCGATCTCCCACAATGGCAAGCTCCAATTTTTCCTCGGCGACCTTCTCCGCGATCTAACCCGGCGGCACAAGAAGCTGGAGGGTAAGGGCAGCGACAACAACCTCATTGAGCCGGTTCTGCTGTCGAGGAGAGAGCACGTTTTCGGAAGCAGATGCTACGTGTCACGTGCGGTGTTCATGGGGTGCAAGCACGTGATAGAGATCGAGTGCGGCGGCGGCGGGGGAGCGATGCGTGTGAAAGTGGACGGTGAGACGCGGTTGGTGGTGAAACGGTTGGCGTGGAAGTTCCGAGGGTACGAGAAAATATTCATCGACGGAATCGAAGTGGAGTTTTATTGGGACGTGTTGAGTTGGGTGGTTAACGGCGCCGAAGAGAGCAACAGCAACGGTAACGGTGCTAACGGTCATGGTGTTTTTGTGTTTCACGTGGGGGACGGAACGGTGTGGCCGGAAATGGTGGGGGCAGAGAAAAAATTGATAAAGAAAAGCGTTTCGGGTTCAAGCGTGTTGCAGTGGGCAGAGGAAAGTAGTGAGTGTGGGAGGACTTCGTGTTCTTCATCCACCAAGTCTTGTGGCAGCAATGCCACTGGCTTCTCTCTCTTGCTTTATGCTTGGACTGTAAATTAGTTCTTCTCATTCTTTCCATTTCTTCTTTCTTTCCAGGGATTTCAACCTTTTACAGAGATTGGATTGCAATTATTTTGTTCATATATATGTATACTCATCTTTTTCTTCTGCAGTATTGCTGCTTCCAACTTCCAATTGTTGTTATCATATTCAGAAATAAACGTGTCCTTCCATCTATCTTCGTAAAATGCTTATGATTTTAGTATGGTTATTTCACATGTTATGATTTTAAAATAATTTGCAATAGATTATATTTATTCAAAAGTCATACTGTTAATTAATTTAGAAGAAATGTGAAGGTTTGGTAATCATTGATCCGATCTAGTAGGTATATAGATTATGATGCAAAAGACGTCTAATGCACTGCCTCTCAAAAACAAGTCATGTTACTAACCACCATAAATAACATTATCCAAAAATAAATTCAAATGAAAATTGATTTTAAAATATATTTTAAATAAAATTATATAATAAAATATTAATACAAATAAATTATACACCACAAAATATAACTTTTAAAACAATTCACATATTTAAAAGAAATTTTCATCTCATAAATGTAAATAAAAACACATAAATATATAAGAGGAAAATAATTATTTATTGTTAGTATTTCTTTCATCATTATTTTTTTTATTTTTGTTATCTCATTCAAATAAAACTATTTAAATAAAAATCACTAACAAATTACTCATATTATTATTATATTATAAATGTTCAGCAACTTTTCTCACTAATATTCCCAATGAATTTTTATTGTCATATTTCCAATTTAAGGATTTCGTGATTTCACTTTTATATCATTAAACTGCAATAAATTGGCGCCATTTGAATCATAAGAGATGGACATAAAATTAAATAACCATTTTGGTCGTCCAAATTTTAATTATTTGCATGAAGATGGATATGATTCAGAATTACAAACATATTCTCTAAATTTAAAACATTTATATTATTATTTTTTATTTAGAATAGGGTTTGATTTATATGACCGCCATTACTTATTAATGGAAGGAAGTGTATTAATTAATTGTGATTAAATATGTCGGCCCCGTCAAGGGTGGTTGCTTAGGTTACCCTCTGTAAGGGGTTGGCTTTGTGACTTACGAGACACTTCATTAATATTCAAAACTCATACAACGAGTTGTGACACATGTATGTCTCCCACAAACATACCCCGAAGCAGAACATCTTGTCCAACTATACTTACTTTCTTTAATACCAGTTGCGTACGCTCCCATGCCAGAGACTCGTTCCTCTTAATCATCACAAAGGTAACCATTTCTTTCTTATAACAGATGAGCTCGGGCCAGATTCTCTGCAACATCACCTGTTCTGTTATCTTTCCGCCCACCATTTTCTAATATTAAAGCACTTTCACTTTCTCAGCAACATATAAAATTATTTCTCAATCAAAGCTTTACTTTTAATCTTTCAAACCGTGTGTAATCAATTGCTCCAATTTTCATTTGTTGCCACCTCAAAATTCTTCACATTTCAATCCTAAATTTTCGCCAGCTCAAGTGAGATAATAACGTATTTTAGGCTGTATAAGTTTTAAAGAGACCATTCTGCGTGGATTATTCTTTTGAATCTTTCCATCAATTAGATTTACTATTTTTAAACTTTTTTTAGTGCGTTGTTTATTGATGAGCAAAATTCATGTAACTTTGTATGTAATAGGTTGCACTTTTCAAAAAGTGTACTTGAAATTGTATGAAGTTTGAAAAATGTTATTTCTTTTCTTTATCTCTTAGTTTCTTCTTTTTTGTTTTTTATTTTATTTTAATAAATTATACTCTTAATCTCCAGAATAACTTTTAAATAATTTTGGCATATGTATTTGTTAGGTTAGATAGAAAGAGAAATCAGTACCATAGAAAATTATACAATTATTTTATTTGAATTAAGAAAAGATATTATATTTTAGTTCATGTAAAAAATATTGAAAAGCCACATATAAAAAAAACGAAGAATAACAAGGGTCTATATTAGAATTACAGACAATCATTAAGGGTAATTAACTTCAGAAAATAAATCCTTAGAGAAAGATAGACTAATGCCTTAACATTGATGTACCAAAACAAACGTGTGCTCCATAATTTTTTTTTTTTGGGCCCAAAGATCTCCTTTTACAAAAAAATTACAAAAAAACAAATAGTGGGCCCTAAGTTACAGAGGGAAAAGATAGATATTATGGAAATTGATTAATTAGAGCAATAGATTGGGATGAGATTCATTGAACCTGGTTTCTCAGGTGAGAGTGTATAGTAGTGAAGTGAGTGAACTGAGCTGAAGAATCCTTCAATCCAATAATCAGCCATGGCAGCAGAACCCACGCGCCCCGTCAAAATCATCGCCGCCGCCGACGACTTCGGAGCTCCTCTCAAAGACGCCCTCGTCGCACACCTCCGCTCCCAAGCCATAGAAGTCGAAGATCTCGGAACCTCTTCCTACTACTCCGCCGGCGCCGAGGTCGGTCGCCGAGTCTCCCAATCCTCCGAAGTTCGCGGCCTCGTCGCCTGCGGCACAGGCGCCGGCGTCTCCATCTTCGCCAACAAATTCCCCGGCGTCTACGCGGCCACCTGCCTCACGCCATCCGACGCCGTCAACGCCCGCTCCATCAACAACTCCAACGTGCTCGCCGTCTCCGGCAAGTACACCTCGCCGGAAGCCGCAATCGAGATCCTGGACACATGGCTGAACACGCCGTTTAAGTCGGCGTGTCCGGCGAACGAGGGCGAGCCCTGGCCGCGGGAGATCCAGACGTTTCTGGACCACTCGCTGGTGGAGATGCCGGAGATCGGAAAAGAGGGAGCGTTTGACACATGCGCGGTGTGCTGTCTGGTGAAGCATCGGGAACTGAATCCGATCGAGTTGATTCCGGGCGGTTCGATGAAGATCGTGAGGGAGACGCCGACGTCAGCGTTCGTGAGGTTCAAGGCCGGTAGCGTGGAGCCGGCGCACCACCACACGTTCGGGCACGACTTGGTGGTGTTGGAAGGGAAGAAGAGCGTTTGGAATCTGACAAAGGAAGAGAGATACGATCTGACGGTTGGAGATTACTTGTTCACTCCCGCAGGCGATGTGCATAGAGTTAAGTACTATGAGGATACTGAATTTTTCATCAAGTGGGATGGCCATTGGGATATGTTCTTCGATGAGGATCTCCAAACTGCTCAGAATGCCATCGATAAGGAATTAGGGTTAACCAACTCTTAATCTCTTCACTTTCCCTCTTGTATCATCATAAGCTCCTCTCTGTTGTACTCTGTTTCATCAATGTCTCCCTTCCTTCTATCTGTAACATCTCACTTGTGAAAATAATGTTTCATGCACTTCAGTGTGTAAATTTTGCAAGCAACAATAATATTGGGAATCCATACTGAAGCCAAGAATGTGTAGATTCTGAGTTCGAACCAGCGACACTGGCATGAGCATTCACAGTTTTCTTGGACCAAAACTGTAAAACGTGATATTACAAGGACTGATATGATAATATAAATTTCTAAACATTAAACTAAATAATCGTGTTTTTGTAGGAACTACAATATTACTTCAACCTAATATACTTTATGTATCGAAATTATTGGAGTTTTAGTTGTATAAATAAGCATTTATCTTGTATGAATAAAATACTAGTTATACTTCAAAAACACTAAAAGCGTAAAAAGATCGACTAATATGCGAATTTGTTAAGGGCTCTAGTTCCAGCGCACACACAAATAATGGGCCATGGGCCATGTTGGGCCTTGAAAAACCAAGATAAGACTGATTGTTCCTGCACCTCCATGATGACTTTCTGCACCTCCATAATTTTAATATCTTCCTATTTTAGTCTTAAGAAAAAGACAAAAATAGTTTTTATTCATGGTAACTGTCATTCATTTTTTTTATTTTAGAGGTTGCACAAGCCGCAATATAATTAAAAAACAAATACATTGCGGATTGTACAATTCGTAATACAAATTTTTTTTTCAAAAAATGTTATGGTGTAATGGTGGCTACCATGCTAGTCTTATACTTAAAGGTCTTTACTTCAATCCTGGCCAACAACACAAGTTTATTTTTTAACAAGATATAATTAGAAAAATTTTTGTATTACAGGTTGTACAACCCACAATGTATTTAAAATAAATTTTGTGTTACGGGTTGTATAACCCACAATGTATTTAAAAAAAATTTATATTGCGGGTTGTACAACCCGCAATGTGAAAGGTGCAAAACATGTAATTGCGGGTTGTACAATCCACAATGTATTTATTTTTTAATTGTATTGCGGTTTGTGTAACCCACAAAGTGAAAAAAAAAATCCTAATTACCATAATGAAAGTTATTTTTGTCTTTTTTCAAAATTAAAATGGAAATATGTTAAAATTATAGAGGTGCGGGAAGTCAATATGAAGATGTAGAAAGAATCACTCCCAAGATAAACATCGTTTTACAATCTCTTTTTCTGCACCTATATAAATAGTATAATTTTCATTTTCCCTTTAGTTTAAAATTTTTTTCCAAATTATGAATGTGAAAATTGTTCAGACCGTGCAACTAAACACTAGAAAACTTGTACTTAATTACACAATGCTAAATTTAACTTTTGGATTATGTATTTTGAAAATTCATAATAGACTTCGTAATTTGAAAATGATTTTGGAAGTCAAAAATGATTTATGAAATGTATAATCAAGAAACTTCTTTCACGTAAAACATGACTTCTTCATGTACAAATTTGAAGATAAAAAAAAAAAAAAGACTTTTGTTCTTATAAAAAATGAGTAAGAAGCATTCTAGGTAGATTTGAGGAAGTTTCAAGGTAGCTCAGCTAAATCTTTTGAAAAATGGTTGCTTTACTTGTTGAGAAATATCAAGTGAAGGTTTACCTCAATTTTCCGATCTGAGTATCTCTTGTTAAACCAATTGTATATTTATATATCTTTAAACTTAGGTTAAGGTATCTATAAGTATAAGTAGTTAAGATGAGTTGGTTATCAAACATTTTTCATTTCATCAATCACAATTAAGTTTGTTATGCATGCTCGAGATACTCAAAAGTGGTTAGTATATATTTGAATATGTCGAAATTGGATAGTACAACATTCAAATTAAATAATCAACTTCCAATCGCATAATCTTAAACTTTTGAATTGTAAAATTCAAAAGTTCTTTTATTTTTATGCAGAAAGATTAATGTTGGATTGCATAATTTCGAAATATTTTTTTAAGAACTAAGTGGAACTTTTCATATGTATGAGGTGCAGAAGAAAAATACAGGGGTTCAAAACAAAAATGGTCTCCTTGTAAACTTAGAAGCCCAACATCTAAGCCTTGGCCCTGTATATTGATTAATTGATACACACGGGTTTGCATTTCTCATTTTTATTGCTCCAATTTGACAGACTCATCGGAGAGTTTATAAATGTAAACTTTTAAAAGTATACTAAGATCTTCTTTAACAAGTTTCTCCAAAAAAATATATATTTTTTTGCATGCTATATAAGTTAAAATTAGTTTATTCGTTTGAAATAATTTTCATATAATTTTTTTTTTGAATTGTGAATAAATCAATTTTAATTTCTGAAAAAATTATTTAATTTTTTATTAATTTTCTCTCATAAAAGTTCTTTCAAAACAAATTGTCTCTTTTCTTATCTATTTAAAGACTTAAGTTATCCCATCCACCACGATTTCAAGTGAATAGAAAGTATAAATTTTGAAATCGTTAATGAAAAAGACGATTTAATTTTATTATTTTTATTAAAATATTATCATATTATTAAAAATTATTAAAGATTATGAAAACGGTACATGATTAGAACGATACAAATGTTTTTACATTTTATTTTTTCTATTATTAAAATATTATTAAAAAAATAAAATGTTTTAATAAAAAGTAATATGTTAAACATAAAAAAAACTACACCGTTTTAATATGATATACCAGTTTGATATTCTACTTCGTTTTTATGTTTTAATATTTTAATAACAATTTAAAATAATCTTTTAATAAAATGATAATGTTTTAATAACTATAATAAAATCTAAAACGTAAAAAATCTGCCCTCTCCACCATTTTTATAATCTTTGAATATTTAAATATTATTATTAAAAATTAGTAAAACATTATTATTTTTTCACGTTTAACTTATTATTTCTTTATTAAAACATTTTATTTTTTAATAATAAAGAAGATAAAATGTAGAAACATATACATCGTTCTAATCCTGTATGGTTTTCATAATTTTTTAATAATTTTAAATAACATGATAATGGTTTAATAATAATAATAAAATAAAATGGTAAATAAGAAATAAATGTGTACCATTTTCATACTCTGCATCTTTTCATATCATGCACTGTTCTAATAGCAGTAGGATGTAATTAAAAAGGTACTATCTGTTGTACAGTTGTAGTACCAGTGAGATTTAATTAAGACGGTGTAATTAATAAAGGTGTATAATTAAAAGGGTGCAATTAAGAGAGAGAGATTGTCTTTTCTTAAAATAGTTTTTTTTTTAGCCAGGATTTCAGAATTTTACTAAAATCTAGCTATGTGACACGATTTAAGCCCACAGAACTTGAAATCGTGTTGTCCATTTTAATAAAAAAATACTTATTTTACACATTACATAAAAAAGATTACACTATTAAAAAAAATCCAAAAAGTTACATCCTTATCTTTAGTCCAATAATGATTTAAAAGTTATTCACTGCCCCCAACAAACACTTTTCCACAAAAAATTCACCAAATGTGGTGCCTATTGAGCATTCCACAATCTAAAGCATCCAATAAATTAAATGTTCCCAAAATATTAAAAGCAAGTTAATGAAATCTTAGTTGCTTTGGTGGGCCTGTTTGGACACTTTGGCTGACTTTAAAGAATGTCTTTTGGGTACACTTTCAGTATTTAAATTTCATTTTCTTAACCTTTTCATTTTTGTGTACGTACTTTATGCCAACAGGGTCTTGCACTCCAATTCCATCTGTTTGATTCAATTACCAAAGTGAAAAGAAAATATATTTCTCTTAAACAAATTGTAGCATCTTAGGTAAAGAAGAGACCAAAGTGTTGCGAAATAAGAAAAATAAAATAATTCTATTATATGAAATGAGTTACATGACTGTTAACATATATGTTGTGCACATCTTTCTAAACTGATATTCATACATTAAAGAATATTTAACCATACTTTGAAAAGTACTAACACAACTCAAATTAAAATTGATTTTGTTGACTATTTTTTTATAAACATTTATTGATTTTTTTAAGTTAAATTAATTTATAGTCCATAATTTATAAAAATTCATTTAATCTTTCTAAAGACAATTTTAACTTTTAAAATAATTATTTCTTTATTTTCTTCTCTTGTAACGTTTTTATAGAAAAATTTATTCAAACAGAGTATGAACATGGTCTATTAGGACAAAACTGGGATTTGGATTCCAAATTTCAAATACCAACAGCATCAAGAATGAGGAGGCACATTTGGAGTCAAATTGTGAATTTAATTTTTCAGAACGAGAGAATAGAAAAAACAAAACCCAATTTAAAATAAAAAAAAAATCTCTTTACTTTTCCCTAAAAGGAAGTTTTCTAAATTAAGGATGATAATTACTAATCTAAACCATTTGAAATATTTAATTAAAATTCTTACATATGTCGTTTAACTCAAAGTTAGATTCTATATCTTAACCTAACCTAACCAAACCTAAATTTATTTTAATTGTAAGCTCCCAGAAACTAAATATCCACACTTATGATATTATGATTCAAAATAATTGTGTTAAGTTAAAAAGTTTAAATATCCTTTCTTATTTCAAATATGTTTTGTTTAAAAAAAAATCCTTTATATACCAAAAAATTCTCCTAATTACTGAAAAAGATATCAAATATTTAAAAAAACAAATTCCATTATTCTCAATTTATTGGTCAAAATTATAAAGTTTTGAATTTTCAGTTTATTACTTTCACAGAGTACGTTATAATGTTTTAAGAGACACTATTATCATTTAAACCACCAAACTCATCTTTAGAACAAAAAATATTTATTACATCACTTAAAAATAGTGATATATGTAATTTTATAGTCTTAAAAATGACATTTATTAGGTCATTAAAAAAAAAGTAATGGACATAACTTCATCACCTAATAAATAATATTTGTTAAAGCATCTAAAAAAGTTTTTTTGTATATAAGATATTTTTTAGAAGTTTGAGATACCATTTATAATACCACTATATTACAACTCAGTTTTAATATATATATATATATATATATATATATATATATATATATATATATATTATTTTTCTCTTTTATTTTTTAGATTCCGTTTATTTTCAACAACGAAAACATAAGGAGAAGTGAAACAAGCATAAAGTTGAAAAAACTATAAAAAAAAGGCGTAAAAAACAATAAAAATTTATTTTTTCAAAGTTTCTCTCCTCTCATGCCCAGATTTGAGGAGGAGTTGATTTTTATTTAATAAAAATATTAATTTCAAATTATTAAATAATTATGATTAAATAAAATAAAAAAATATTTATTATTTTAATATATAGAAATAAATAATTAAAAAATATATACAGTAATTAAATTTATAATAAAATAAAAATAAAAATATAATTTATAAAAAATAAATTTAATTATATATTATAATTAATTATATATAAAATATTTTTATAAACTTTTTTAAAAATATAAATTATATTAAATAAAGAAATTATATATTTTTATTTAAAATATAAATTTATAATTTTATATATTAGAAAAATATTAAACTATTTATTATACCTATCACATCATTCATAAATTTTCATTCAAATTTTCTCATTTTTTAATTCCAACAATAAATCTTTTCATATACTTTCATTTTACATCATTTTAAATCCACTTTCTCAAATCTAGTATCTAATCCAACCACACCTTTAAAACATGCTAATTTGAGAGATTTACCACAACAAAACATATGCAAAAAAAAATATCTTTGTCTTCTGAATATATTATAGGGACTTAACAAAGGACTATGAGTTTATGAGATTTGAGCATCTTCTGGAACATAAAAATACTCAATGAGATTTTCTATTTTTGAGGATAGGGTTCTAGAGACACTGGGGGTAAGGAGAGAGTAGAGTTTAAGAGAATAGGCTGAGAGGGTGCTTGTGTTGGGATGTCCATGTTAGGTTGGCTCCTCTTACTCGTCTTCGGCATATAATCTATACCATCATATCCCCTTTTGGAAAAAGGTTAGGCTTGATACCATTTCGGACAGAACCTCTCCATAAGGAAACGAAAATAGTCCCTCAGGTCTAAACAGCGCCTCCATGGCTTAATCGACCAATTATGACTATCTCAAATCCTTACTAGAGAGTGTACTATCATAAACGGTTCAAAGGATCGGAAGCTTTCTGATACACAAGATCCTCATAAGAGGCGAGTG
>Ga0209489_104267_pt1 | contig 26560 bp, 9 predicted proteins | sample SiratrowhiteBW_FD_187527 | JGI IMG/M metagenome (GOLD analysis project Ga0209489, IMG submission 187527) | Root nodule microbial communities of legume samples collected from California, USA - Siratro white BW (SPAdes) (version 2) | ecosystem: Host-associated > Plants > Roots > Nodule | place: USA... | reverse complement strand
TGCTTGTTGTTTGATGGATTGAATGTGACTTGTGATAAAACTTTGATATGTTTTAATAGTTTGAGAGCAGTCATTGAATAAAATATGTCTTTATGCATGATTGATTGGGGAATCGTTTTTGAATGAATGCAAATTGTTTTGATTTGGAAAGTGAGTTTGATGAATCTACTAGATATATGTTGTTATGATGTTAAAGATATTTTTGGAATGATATTTGATGATTTAATCATTAAGTGTTGTTATGGTTGCGGAAGGATTTTAGCACACTATTATTTGTGTATTGATGTTAATGATTGAATAATGATGTTGATGTCATACATTTGGGATAATGTATGAGTTGTGCTTGTTTGTGTATATTAAGTATAGCACGCCTATGTTTAACAGAGATCCTCAAGCTTCACTGATGATCTAAGTCACATAGACTAAGATATCAGGTGGTGAGAAGCTGTGAGGGAGTTCATACACACCGGGACCGCTGGTGAGACTCGGTATTGGATGTTTGAACTTACTCTGATCCTTTCTCTTAGATTCGAATGGCAGTCTAAGTCTTGGGTATTGGATTAGTCTTTTCTCTTAGATTCGAATGACAGTCTAAGTCTTGGGTATTGGATTAGTCCTTTCTCTTAGATTCGCTGGTAATCTAAGTCTTGGGTATTGGATTGATCCTTTCTCTTAGAATTGCTGAATCTAAGTCTTGGGTATTGGATTAGATGTTAGTCTCTGGTAGGGGCATACTTAATGGGTTTTCAGGAAGACGATAGGTCAATGTGTGGCCTATATGTGTGATATGGTCTATGTGTGGCCGATATGTATTGATGTGGTTCATGTGAGATCTTTATGTATGACGTTTGACATGAGTACTTGAAATGAAAACGGAAAACTTGTATTGAAACTTGATATGCTAGACTTTAAAGAAATTCTTATGACTGAGATATTCTGTTCTATTTGTATATATTTAGTATTGAAACTTATATGTTAATCTTTTAAGAAATTCTTGTGAATAACTAATATGGTTTGCTCTTTTTGCGTGTATTGATTATATTATAAAATTTTATTTTCACTAGCTTACCCTTGCTTTTCTTGTTGTTTTGTAAACTGCGATGATTGTACTATGTACATGAGCAGATATAAATGCAGATGCAGGAGTATGTGGAAGAGTGTAGACTTTATTTTGGAAATTTGATTCTTTTTGTTGGATTCACTGTATGTTAAACAATATACATTTTTGGGATGTTACAAACCTTATGTGTTCACGTTTCCTCTTATTTTGTAAAGAATACAGTTATAATGTTATGTAAAGAAAAATATCCTTCTGTTTGTGATCCAACAAGATCAAAGTGGAAGTACATCCAAAAAATTATGAAACTCTTTTAAAATGTATGACACCCATGTCCAGGTAGTTTCCTTTGTTTTGGTATGTTGTTTGCTGAAAAAAACTTTTGAACTCATGTTACAAATATGGAAAGTAGGAACCCCATGCGTTCATGTTACTCTAGTTTTGAAAAAATATAACCTGGGTGGTTTCCTTTGTTTTGATATGTGGTTTGTTGATAAGTGTTGGAGATTCCATATTGACATATCGACTAGAGATGAGGTCTTTCAATAGTTTATAAGTAGGTGCAAACCTCCTCAAACCAGTTTTGTAGGGTTGAGTTAAATTTAAAGTCTACATTTCGATATGGTATAAAAACCTATCTTTGGCCAGGTTGTTGGGCCTACCGTACTTGTACTCAGGTCTCAATGTATCACGATCCTTCAATCTAACATGCAAACTTCTTAATTTGTAGATATTAAGTAATTTTAATTTTTCTAACAATTACAATTATACGGTTAATAATATTTTAAAATACAATATATTAATATAATTTAATTTTGAACTCAATGTATCACGGTCCTTCAATTTAACATGCAAACTTCTTAATTTGTGGATATTAAGTAATTTTAATTTTTCTAACAATTACAATTATACCGTTAATAATATTTAAAAATACAATATATTAATATAATTTAATATTACTACAAGAGTGCTAATTTCTTCTAACAATATTTCTCTCAATTTACCAATAAATGAATTATGAATATGCTTTAAATATTTTGATTCAAATAAAAAAAATTAGATTATAAATAATTATTAAATCCATACTTAATAAAAGAAAAAAAGTTTTAATTAAATTACCTTAAAAAAAACGTTTGTTCAATTGTTAGTTCTAATTATTGATATTATTTTCCATAATTAAATTACACAACTATAATGTCTAATATTTCTATAATAAAAACATACAGATTTGTTCTAAGCTTAATTAAGTTTTAGGTTTGTCAGGAGCATTTTCAATTTATTAATTTTTTTTATTATATTAAGTATTTAAAATTTTTATACTTTTAAATTGAATTTTTATTATTAGATTTTGTCATTTGGTAAAATAATTGTTAATTTGAATCGCATTACTTACGTGAAAATAATTTAATTAAGTTTTAAGTATAGTATAAATTTAAATGTTTTTCCATTGAATTTTTATTAAACTTTTTTTTATTAAATATCTAAAATTTTTCTATTTTTTCAACTGAGTCTCTGTCATCAACTGTATTTTTTTTATTTTTTAACAAATAATATTAGAGTATGTGATTTATAATAGATATTAACTCAAACGAGTACAGTTTAATTTTTATATTAAAAATTTATTTTGACAAAAATATTAAACAAGCGTGTCCCAACTAAAGTTAACTGTATATACAACGTTACGTTACAAAAATCGTTTGTTTGTAAATAAAATATTTAATTTAAAAATATTTCAACTCGAAAGAGTATATTAATGAAAGAAGAACTCTTATTTGAACTAAGTCTCTATCATCAATTAGGATGATATAATAGTCTACTTTTACAGTCTCAAACAAAATATTATGAACGTGTAGAGTAAAGGAAATAAAATTTTAGAACTCTAATTATTTTTACAACAAACGACATTATTTTAAATTATAAATTAAATACTAAAAAAAAAATCAAATGTAAAGAAACGAAACAATGACATCAAGTAAATATAATTAGAGTTTTAGAATATTTTTATTGTTTAAATATGTGATAATTTACTTGAGGTTGCAAAATTAAATAGCTACGTCACTGTAATCGATACTAAAGACTCAATCGAATAATATATAAATTTTAAATACTTAGTGAAACATAAAATTTTAGTAGATACTTAATTGAAAATAGTTCTATTTTTCGTGTGGATACACTTCATCTTAGTTAATGAAATATAATCAAACTTTTGAATATGAACAAAATTTTATAATAGAGTGAGTGAAAAGTATCATTTAAAACTTAATAAATACTTTATATATTCTTAATGGTCTGCCACGAATGTAACTATACATTAAAGTATTAATTGAAAACAGCAAAATGTGTGGAATACACTTCTTTTGTTAAATATGATTTATTAAAACATAAATATGCAAATTAAAAGGTATAAAGCAATTGTCTTAACATGCAACTGTTACGACTGTATGAATTTTTAAGATTTTTAAGTTAAAAAAATACAAATGTAATATTACATAAAGGAAACAAATCCCAGTTCAATTTGCTCTTGTATTTTTAACAATAATTGTTTATATATATATATATATATGTATTGTTTTTTTTTTTTAATTTTCTCTTATGACTAGAATTATCTCGTATAAAATATTCAAGAAAAATTATATATGTATATTTAGATTTGCTTTATAACTATACATATTTTTGTATTTTTAATTTAAAAACCTATAGAAGAGATAAAAATTGTTAACATAGTTTGAAATTTCAGATCATTAATTAAGATTTAACATTCTATTCTAGAAAATCAATTGAAGGTATTGTTTTACTAAAAAAAATATTTAATTAGATGACCGAAGCCATCAAAATCTTTTGGTTAAAAAAAATGTTTAGATATGTCTTTTACATGTTCATGAATAATCACCAATTTTAAAGGGAATTTTGTGAATTTTATATATTGAATTTAAAATGTTCTGTCTGTACTGTACTATTTATTTTACGCGTGTAAAGAAAATTGAAATGATACTTATAATTGTTATGTCCTTTTCTCCTTCATTCTAGTTCTCGTAATATATTTATTTTTGTGTGTTTTAAATTTTTATAATATTGCATTCATTTTAAGTTAGTTCATTTGGAAAAAAAAATAGCAAACACTAATTCCAATTTATTTATATATTATACAATATAAACAAAAAATTGGCCAAATTACAGCATTAAAGCAACATAATTAAAACTAACATAAATGAAAAAAAATTTACAAGAATTATTTTAAAAAGAAATAAAATTTCCAAGACCCATACTAAAAAAAAGAAAAATATTTAAATATTACTTATATAAAAAAAGTTCAAGCCAGTTTGATTAAACTTAAACTAAACTAAATATATTTAAAAAATTAAAGCAATTATTTTTTAAAGAATGATATATAATTTACTTATTAAAAAAACAAAAAAGTTACTTATTTCACATAAAGGCATAAAAATAATTAAAATTAGCTTATTTTACTAAAAAAGTTAAATCAGCATAAACAAACTCAACCCTTTTTATGGAATACATTTTTTTGTTTTAGAAAATTTGAATAATCTACTGTGACCAGAAACTGGACAAGACCTTCCAACCTTGTTTTAAGATATTTTGGTTTCATTCCTCTGCTTCACAATTTATTTCCCTATTAAGAAGTTGTAGGCCATACATTTTCCATATTTTCCATGGTTGAAGTTTGAGGTGCTTAAGCATGCAACGTGTGAGATCAACCAAAGTGGCATGTGGGTCCACCCGAATCCTTTGCATTTATTGGCCAACAAAAATTGCAAATCTCTTGTTTCAAACCATGAATGGTTGAACAAAGATAAGGCACAGTGAAACAGAATTAGCTGTCATTATTGTAGATCATTGTCACTGCAATTTACAACCACCATGAAGCCATTACCATATTTAGGAATTGGCATCAAGTAACAACTTTCACATGATTTCTTTTGCAGTTCTCAAGAAGCTAAGATGAGTGAGAATTAAACAGATTTTCTGCATTGTAGTAGTACCTTAGCAGGTAGAACCAAGTCCAAACCTTCACTTTTTTGCATTTCAGTTTCTTGATTATTCTATAACCATTCTTGTTTAACTTTGTTAATCTTAACATGTACGTGTTCATGTTGTCGGGTCCTTGTTTCTTTCTTCACCATTTCAAGTCGTTAATGAGTGTTCTAATGATGAAAACAAGACCTTACAGAAAGAAACTATTGATGTCTTTGATTGCATAAGGTCATTTTTGTGCGTAGTTTGAAATATAAATGGAGAAATGATTGAATGAAAGTATATTTACGTTACGAGTTTCTATTATGATATAACTGTAGATATTTGCGGATATGTAAAAGTGTTGATAGTCTGACAAAGGTATATGTGGTTCAAAGTTGAATAGGTTATTCTCCTCATCCACTGTTCTTGCTCTGAGCAAACCTTTTTGTACGAACAAGGACCCAATAAGTCTGAAAAAGATTATCTTTTTCTCTCTAGTTTTTCTATTTTTTTGGTGATTGCGGCCCCAGTAACTTGGACTTCATTTCATGCTATTTGTCAGTTTCGAAGTTGCTGGCTTGGACTAAAGGTGTTAGATTGCTAAGTGTGAATTTAGTTTCATAGGACCCTTCAGCAATATATAAGAAATATATAAGAAAGAAGTTTCACAAACTTATTGATTAAGATCTTGGATTGAAGATAATGTTGTAGCTTTTTATAAGGGTTCTCATGATCTATTGGTGTGAAATATCTTTGGTATATCTCCATAAATAACTATAAAAGGAGATTAACTTTTCTATGCATTTTTAATGTGAAAGACTTTACATTCAACCGGTGGCTTTTGATAATATTGCAGAAGTTAACAAACAATCATGCATAGTGATTAGATGGGTGTAAAAATCCTTTAAATATGCTATTTACTCTAGTGATTATTTGTTTTCACTTGCTTTCTTCCTTTAGATGTTGATTATCCTTTTCTTTCTTTTGAGGTTTACTTTCAGGTTTTCATGGCAGCATTTCCTGTGTTTTACAAAACGCCCTACAAGGACAAAAATTTGCCAACCCAAAATGCAATGAGACAGAGTGAGAAGAGGTTCATGTATGAGTGTGATAACATGAAGAGGTCCATCTTTTCAACTCCTGGTCAAATTTGCAGGAGTTGCCAACCATGGAACAAAGTCAACAATGTCCTCACAAAATCAAACACCAAAGAGAGGAATGTACCTAGGTGCACACTTCATGACAAAGGTTCTTTGCATAAGAATGTGACAAGACTTTGTGTTTCAGACCATCACCTAAGCCTCATTCAGGGATGTTATCCAAAGAAAGAAAATCTTTGCAGAGTTTGGTGCTCAGCAGGTTCTAGCCCAACTGAGAAGCAACTAAGATCATTAGATTCTTACTTTGGAAAACTCCAAGATAATGCAAAATTGAGTACATTTGATTCATCACACAAGGTGATACAGGTGCATCAAACAGATGGTCAAACTAGATCAAAAACTGCAGTAGAGTCTCTTGATGAGTATCTTGGCAAACTAAATCATGGTAAAGTGGAGTTACTTCTAGTGCTGTGGTGTCTTTTCATTTAGAGTGTAATTTTTGTGCACTGCTAGTGTAAATAATCAGAAATCATGATTGGTGTGAATTTTAAGAGTGATTATAAAAGTCAGAAAATTTTTCGTACATAGCTGTTTGTGATTAGATGATAGTATAAAAACCCCTTACATTGTCAATGCATAAACTACAAACTCCGACCTTGATGATCCTTCTCCTCTTCTAGCTGACTTGGTCTTAACAAATATCAACTACTTAAACCTTGTTCTAACTGAGAAAAGGAAAATTTTGTTCCAAAGATGAATGGATTAGTATTTTTATATGCAGGAGCAAACCAAGAATCTCGCAAGCCACATTATGTTGAGAATAGTAGTGAAGAAAGTTTAGCACCAAAGCAATCTGTGAGCAAAGACATTGAAAGATCACACTTTAGGAAACAAAATGCTTTTGTGGGAATAAGAAGACTAAAAGATGTACATGGTCCAAGGTCTACTACAGATTCATTGCAGCATGTTGAAACCTCTAGTCTCTACCTAATGTAAGTCCTGCTCTGTCAAAGTTCTTGTTTTATTCTTTCATTGGCTATTCTAATAACTTTCTTTAATCCTTCATGTGGGTGCAGTGGCATATTGGTTTCTGTCAACATTGCAGTGTTTCTATTTGAAATAGCAAGTCCTATAAGGACTTCTGATTTAGAGCTGTTTTCGATTCCACTACTGTATGGAGCAAAGATAAACCATTTGATCGTGGTTGGAGAATGGTGGAGGCTTATAACACCAATGTTTCTGGTACAAGATTGAGAAGTGGGTTCGTGTTTCCATTCTGCAGATATATCACATGAAATTTGTCATCATTTTGCAAAATCACATGTAAACATTTTTCAAACTTGTTGAGACTAAGAATATATGAAACTGTAAACTTTTATTTCGTGTTACAGTTCATTTACTTTTGGATTTGGCTTTATTTTGATAATTTGACTTCCTAACTAACAGCTTTAAAATACAGCCATTACAATCTAGAATATACTTCCTGCATGAAAACAATGGAACTCATTGCTTAAAACTATTATAACAATCATGATTAGTATCGGTGTAGATCATGCATCAAACACATAATCTTGATATCTAGAAACACTTAGCAAAACAAAGTGAAAAAGTCTCCTCTTGTGTAAGAGACTTATTTTGATACCACATGCTAAATTAATCTCACTGAAACTATGTTTCTTAAGCTTGCATCTTACAAAATTTGTATATGCAGCATGCAGGAATATTCCACATGGCTCTCAGTTGTTGGGCCCTTGTAACATTTGGACCTCAAGTTTGCAAAGGCTATGGTTCATTTACGTTTTTCTTGATCTACATATTGGGTGGACTTGCTTGCAACTTCACAAGTTTTCTACATACACCAGATCCCACTGTTGGTGGAACTGTAAGTACCATGTTAAAATTCTAGACCATGGTCCTTTTGGTTGAACATTTTTCTAATGACTACGCTATAATATTTAATTTTCAATTAATGATTTGTAGAGAATTATTTGTTGATGTAAATTATAAAACCAAGTAATATTTTGATGTTCACTCACAACTAAGGATGCTGCATGAATTTGATTAATCCCAAATCCCAATTATGGCTTTGTATTTGCACATGTTCTAAGGGTTTGATGGAAATCAAGCGAGAATCATTTGGTTAAATTAAGCACATATAATGTCAAACCTTTTGAAAATCTTCAAGATTGATTGGTGAAGTTGGATTAACTTTTTAACTTTTCTTGCTGTTTGATCTCCTTTGACTGCTTTTACCTCTGTTGCTAACTTCAAATTGTACTCAGGGTCCTGTATTTGCAATAATTGGTGCTTGGCTCATGTATCAAATTCAAAACAAAGATGTTATTGCAAGTGATGCTTCAGAGAGCCTGTTCCAGAAGGCAGTTATTATTACAGCTCTTATGTTCATATTAAGCCACTTTGGTCCAATTGATGAATGGTATGTCATACATTGTTATTCAGAGAAAGTAGTTTAGTCACGAAACTCAATAAGAACATGAAAAGAATTTAACATCAAAAGAAAGTGGCATACATGTAAATGATTTGAATCTCACAGGATATGAGATCAATCTCTCTTCTCAATCAAGGCTATCTGAAATAATTAAGCTTGATATGTCAAAAATAAGCACAACAGCCCTAGATAGGAGAAGTCATTGTATGATCCAGATCACCTTGGTCCCAACCAAACTTTTCTTGATACATGACTGAGTTTTATTTACTTTTTCACATAAATTGTCAAACTTGTTTTACATGTTAAGTAGAGATTGGTCTCCACTGTGGACAAGTTGAGATCTTACCAAAATAGGGGAATGGAGAAAACCAGAAACTATATTTCAAAGCACATTAAATTGTTATTCAAATTGTAGCATGGAAAACTTTATTTGGTGTTTGGCTGATTTGTAGGTCACACTTTGGAGCAGCCTTCTCAGGCATGGCCTATGGCTTTTTAACTAGTCCAATACTTCAGTTGAATGATACATCATCAGGAACTAGTCAAGAAGAAGGACTCAAACTTGTTAGAAAACAAGGTGATTCTTGCAAATCACTATTCATATTCACCATATTCATCATTGTTCTTAGCTCATTGCTTTTGTTCATGGAGCCCCCACCAAATGCACTGGCATCTGTCAATGCAGCAGCTATTGATGCCCTTGAATATATGTTGATATTTGGCTGATGCAACAATATGTGATCCACTCACAAGGTTTCTGAACCAGATTTACCTTGTAGGAAGGTTCTGGCAATTGCCCTACAAAGACATGTATATTTTAAAAAAGGAAGTAAAATGTGGGAAGTGTAAGAGAAGCACTTATCACTTAGATAGCTGTATAAGAATATTTTAGGGTTACTATTACACAAGTAAAGTTGTATAAGCTAAGTCCCCGGCCTAATAAACTGTTACAATCAATAATATTTTCTAGAGTATATTACAATTCCATACTTGATAGATGCTTAAAATACACAGTTCTTTTCCTCGAATTTAAGAAAACTGCAGAGTTAATTTTCTCTTTCTCTTCATTGAGATAGTTGTTGATGAAGTGATAGATTATTATATAAAATTGACTATCTCCTCCTGTAATCGTTCATTTTGTTAATCTCGACCATGAAATTGCAGTAATGTGATAGATTATTAAACCTTTGTAATCCATTACTCCAGATAGTAATGATTTTTCATAGAGTTCAAAATCACCTCACAATTTGTTATAAAATATTTAAAAATCACAATTGCAAATTTAGAAAAGTCATATTTATGCCTTTTCCTTTTCCCATTTCAATTGAACTCTTTTTGAACCAAGTAATAAAATACAGCTTAAATAACTTTTAACTCATGATAAATTTTGTTTTCTCTACTTGTTATGATATGTCAAGTTCTTGGAGATAGTCAATTACTCCATCTGAAACTAGAGTATATCAAAACAACTTTTCAATCAATGTCTTAAGAAAATAAGGATTCAACACATTGTTAGGTCACATCTAAAGTATGGTTCTAGAGTGTTTCATCGTAATTTTATTTCTAAGAGGAATAGGATTAAAGTAGGAAGGTATATTTAAATTACTCTTTAATCTCAATTAAAAGCAATGTGAGAGTATTAGATATATCAAATCAAATACTCTGACATATTCAATTTTAAAAGACATTTTAAAGTAAAAGCTTAAATATTCATATTTTTTAAGTTGTGGTTTATAGTGATTTACAAGCTGTATTAATAAAAATATTGTGTAGTCTATAGTGATTTACAAGCTATATTAATAAAAATATTGTGTAGTCTATAGTGATTTACAAGCTACACTAATAAAAATATTATGTGTATGTATGTTTAGTGTTGTCTAAGATAATAAATATGTAATGTACTTTGTTATATCAAGTTTTTAACTGATGAAGATGAAGAAAATGTTTGAAGTTATTTGAAGAGATGAAATTTAAAATATCTTATATGTAAAAAAAATCATTAAATTAAGAAATTAGTTAATTTAGGAATTCTAAAATGGCATTTTTGTGACATCTCCTATTATAACTATAAATTTATTTCATAATAAGTTTTAACTTTTTTATTTTATTTTGTTTAATTAAAAGTATTTTTTTATTATTTTTACATAAGTTTAGTGTGGTTTTTCATGATTTTTATATTTTTTATGACATTATTTATATAATGACAAATAATTGATGATAATTAAGAAAGAAATAACAGCCTACTTTTGATATTTTTCCTCAATATATGATATTCATAACTATTTCACATTAATAAAGTTGGTTAATTTATCTAATATTGTTACATTTTTCTATAATTACACTATATTTTTAAATAATTAATATATAGAGAATAATAATAATAAAGCTTTAATCTTTTAAACTAAACTTTTAAACTTTTGATAATTAGAAAAGAGAAATAGACAATTTAAGATATTTTTCATTTATGAATTAAAATAATTAAAGAGTATTTGAAAGATAATAGTTAATTCAAGAGATAAGTAAATAACAATATTTTAAAGAGATGTAAGAATTCAAAACAATATTTTACAAAAATGGAATGAGAAAATATTTGAATTTCACGTGCAAACAAAGATTATATACTTATTACATGAGAAATACAAGATCTTTTTTCAAATAGCAATTTTGTATCTCTGCAAAGTACAAGTTAATCATTAATTGCAATATTTTTCTAATTAACCCTTGACTATTAATTAGTTATCAATTTTGAAAAAAAAAGTGAGGATAATATATATTTTAGCTTCTCCAACTTCTCTGAAATATTATTCTATAAATTATATAGTTACTTTTTTACAAGTTTAAAATATTGTTTGCAGTAACTTGTTTATAATATTTATGTTAGAAAAACATATTATTGATCAATAAATGTTATAATATATATATATATATATATATATATATATATATATACATACTAGAGGATTTTCATTATACTTCAAATGAATCTTTGTATAAATCACTGTCTCTTCATTTTTTCTATCAATTTATTCATTTCTAATAATATTTTTAATATACTTGAATGAAATTATAGGTTTTTTTTTTAACTGCATTAAAGATGGTTTAAAACCTTTTTATTAGACAATGTTAAATTTCAAATCAACTATAAAGAGAATAACGTTAATTATAATTAGTAATTAACAATAGAGAGAATATTCTTGTGACACATTTTAATAGTTTGATAAAGACGACTTTAAAATATAATCAATTTTAAGTTATATTGGGTATACAAATTAATAATTATAACTTTTCCAATCTTAGAGTGTACATGAAATAATAATAAAGTGAAATCAATTATAAGTAAATAAAATTTCAAAAATAAGTTTCCCTAACGAGATGACGAAGTTGGATAACTAAATCTGGACTACATTTTGTCCATAGTTATATATTTAGTTTGTAAATTTATCTGAAGAACAATTTGGGATTTCATTAAATTTAGAAGTGTTAAAATTTTATTTTGAAACGGTTGAATATAATTAATGGATATTAAGTAATAATTTATTTTAAATATGATTTTGGTTGTATTAGTAAAATTGAATTCATAATAAATCTAATTTACCATATGTTACCTGTAGTGATAATATCCTTTTAAATCTTTTTAAGAGAAATAGTTACTTATATATTCTATTATATTCTGAAACTGAAATTGAAGCCAAAGGTCAGTTAAAATTAAAATGGTTGGAAAATGAAAAGTTATGCTGTTAAATCATATTTTAAACTTCTTAGAAATTATAAATTCATTGGTCTTAATTCTGGATATGTATAAATATCTATTATATATTTTGAAATATTTCAGTTTTATATACCCATTGTTAGAAAATAATACATCAGAATATACGTATATTATCGTGATATAGGTTGCTACAAATTATTATTATGTATTTTTTTTCAAAACATAATCAAAGTTTTTTTTGTTAAGTGTTAAATTTTTGGAGATTTTTTATTTATTTATTATTAATAAAGTTCAAAATCACATTAATTATACTCTTATATATTTTCTAATCTTTAAATAGTTTAAAATATATTATTGATTGTGTTAAATGAAAAGAAAAATAGTAAAATAAAAAAAATACAACTATTTTTTAAAAATTATATTTTTTTATCATATAAAACAATTTTAATGTTTTGTTTAGTTGAGAGAGTAAATTTGAGTGGATTTGAAAAAAATATGTGTGAAAAGTTAAGTTGTTTGGATGAAGGGATAGATGGCGAGAAAAGTAAACAAAATTTATAAAAATGTGTAAATAATGTGATAGATGTAGTTGATAAAATAATTTTTTAATAAATAAAATTATAATTAGAATTAAATATAATTATTTTTTGAGTATGATTAATAAATTATTATTATTTAAAAATTTAAAAAATTATCAATTATTTTAAAATAAAAATTAAATTATTATTATTAATAATAATATTATAATTTTGTAAATTTATTATTAATATTTTAATTTTATTATTAATAATAATTATTATAATATTTATATAATTAATTATATTTTATTATAATAATATAAATATAAATACTAATAAATTAAATATATAAAAAATATATCAAACTTCCATCATCCGTCAAATTTTCGCGTGAAGAAATATTATTACCAAGTTCTATTTTTGACTTTTTATTTTAAATAATATTTTATTCCTCTCAGCGCAAATGAACAATCAACTTGAATAAGAAAAAGAAACGGACAGACTAATTATTACCATCAATGCTTAATCTTATCATTAAGAAGATAGAAAATTTCTTTCAAATAAATTTAATAATAACATTAAAAAGAGTTTCATAGCCGTTTCTCTTTTATTAAAATTACAATAAAATTTATTTATTTCACAATCAATGAAGTTGCATTTATATATTTCACTAAATCCAATCATCTCCAATTCCATTTGTATCCAAAGGACACAACACAACCCTTTAATTTTTATCCAAATAGTGGAAAAAAAGAGTTAAACAGTGCAAATTTGCAAACCTTCCAAGTTTGTCAATTAAAAATTTGGTCCCAAAAAGTCAATTTTTTTTTAGTCCTTTCCTATTCCCGCCACCCTCCATTGGAGGAGGGAAACAAAAGTTTCCAAAACAGAAGGTGAAATTTTTTTACACAAGCTCTTATTAATGTTTGCAATTTGAGTGTCTTATTATTGCAGCTAAAACACTTCAGCTTTAGTTTGAAACCCACCAACAGGGAAGAGTCTTCTGTGTGTGTCTGTGTTGTTAGCTTCTACAAACTCCAATGGCTATAACGGCAATTTCTAACTCCAGTATCGAACCCGGGTTCTCCTCTGCTCAGCAGAACAACATGAATCTGGTTGCTGCCAGTGGTAAGAAGCCCAAAAGGTGCAATTCCCGCGGTGTTCGGATCGTGGGAAGTAGAATCTATGATTCTGCTAATGGGACAACTTGTCACCAGGTACCCGTTTTTATTTTTGTTTCTTTTTGAGTTCTCGTGATGCCCATTGGTTTTATTCTGTGTTTTTTTACGCTTGGGGTGTTGGGGTTTGTGAAGTTTGCGAAATCTGAATGTGGGTATGTGAGGGAAAGTTGAAGTTACGTGAAAGAAGGGAGCTTTGGGTGACGGGGTGGGATTATATAAGAATGATGTTGTTGTATTGCTGGAAGTGTGAATTGACTTGTATAGAGTTGTTTCAGCTAAGTTAATTGTATTGAGTTTGAGTTTTCAGTATACAGTTGAGTTGGTTTTGTGGAGGCCTTTGTTTTTGCTAGTGATTTCATCTGATTTGAGCATTTGGCAAGATGCATGTAGTCTTTGTAAAAGGATTATGTTTGTTGTGTTGTAGTTTTGATTTTCAGTATGTAGTTGAATTGCATTTCTGGAGATCTTTGTTGTTGGTAGTGATTTTATCTGATTTGAGCATTTGGCAAGATGCATGTAGTCTTTGTAAAAAGATTAGGCTTCTTGTGTGGTAGTTTTGCTGTTACTTTTGTTTTTTTCTTTTCTGTTTTTGTTGTGCGGGTGTTGTGGTTTAAAGAGAGGGTGAAATCTGTATGTGGGTGCATGAGGGTATGTGAAAAAGGGAACTGTGGTTGATGGGTTTTATAATGTTGGTGCTGATATTTTTTATGATCCGCTTTTACATTCATTTTGTGTGTGTCATTCCGTTTTTGTTTGTTTTTCTTTATACATTTTGAGGTTTATTTGGACAATGACAGTTTTGTTTGGTTTGTTTTCTGTGTTGAAGTGCCGGCAAAAAACAAGGGATTTTGCTGCTTCTTGCAAGAATTCGAACAATGGAAAGCCCTGTCCCATTAAGTTCTGTCAAAAGTGCCTCATGAATAGGTTAAGTTCCGCAATATAAAAACATCTGGTTTTCTTTTCATCTTTAAAAATGCTTTATTTATTTATTTTCTTAATTATTTGTTAAATTTAAGCTTATTTCTGGCCATGTTTATGGCAAAGATATTTTTAACTTTCCTGGGTGTCCATTGCTTTAACGTCAAGTATCCAAAGAAATCAGTTTTTAAAAATTTGAAAAACCAGTTCCCAAATGTGTATGTCATGAAGGAATTCATGACTGCTGATAGAAGAAAACAACAGAGAATATAATGTAGTTTACCTTGGTGATTATTTAGAAGTGTTTTACGTTCTGATGATCTTTCTGTAATGAATTAGGTATGGAGAAAACGCGGAGGAGGTAGAGCAGTTGGGCAATTGGACTTGTCCAAAATGTAGAAATTTTTGCAACTGCAGCTTTTGCCGGTAGTCTCTTTTGGTTTTATTTTCCTTTGTGTGTTTTCAGTTGCTATTGATCTTGAGTTCATTCTCAAAGATGATTACTCATTTTAGGAAGAAAAGAGGTGAATTGCCTACTGGTCAACTGTTTCATACAGCTAAGGCAACTGGGTTTAAATCTGTGTCCGAAATGCTTGTCGCAAAGACTTCTGAACATAAAGAGGTCGGATCCATCGTGGGGAGTGTTTTGCTTTCAAAGCAAGTTTACTTATGTTTTCTCGTTAAAGAAACTCCTATGAATGCAAATTCATGCTTTGTTAATGATGACAGGAGCATAAACATGTTACTGGCTCAAGTTTTGAACAAGTTCCAGCTACCAAAGTTGCTTCACCCATGAAACCGATAGAATCAGGGAAGGTACCATACCTTTTATTGGGTTAATTTATCTTAGTCATTGGCATATCCGTTTTACCATTTGTGCACAGGGTTTATATGCGTGTGGTGCACCTATTGAGAGGAGTTAATTTTTGTTGTATGACTATGCATGAATAGTTGAAATTGTTTTACTTACATGTAATCTTCACATCCATATTAATTGTATGTTATAGATCAAATTTTAATACCTATGATACTTCAATATTTAAGATGGATTGTGTACTCATATCTTGTTACTGGATATTTATATGCGTACTGCATAGGTGCCTTTGTATCAATACTTGACTTATGTGATACCTGTACACAAGCATCAGTATGTGTGTGTTTTCAGGAGCTTGTAGTATTTCTCTCCGGGGAAATGGGGAAGGAAAACTCTTCTGAAAGGAACAGTACTTTAAAGGTTGATCCTATAAACACTCAGAAGACTTCAACCAAATTATCTAAGAAAACAAAGCGTGAAGAATTGAAGGAAATATCTAATGGGAACGATGGTGATAGTGCTGGCAAAAAGAAGAGCCACAAAAGGCGTAAAATTTGCAAAGAAGTTCCAAATGAGGAAAAAGGAAATACAAATAATGGCACAGAAGTTTGTAATAAAGTCTCTGAAATGGAAACAAAGGTAGATAGCAACCATGATTTTGGCCATACTGTAATATTGTTGGGAACTGACGTTGAAGGAAAACCTTTGTCTGGGGCACAAACACTAGAACATAGAAATCATCTCCTGATTTCTGTGGATCCTGCAAATAATTTTATTCATCCAAGGACTTCGGCACCAAAGCAAGATATGCAACATATGCATGCTGAAAATGGGCACAGTGCTTTACCGATAGACAGTTGTGATGGTGCCAAAGTCCAATTGGGAATAGCAAGTGTTGATATGAACTTGGTGATGGATAAAACTGAAGTGGAAATTCCTTTGCCTACTGGAGATGAGTTAACCAAAATATTGGACATTGAGCTTTCACCTGAAAATGTTGGGAAAGCATTGCAGCTATTAGAATTTTGCAGAGTATTTGGGAAGGTATGCTCGCATTCTAACGCTGTTGAGGGTGATGCTTTATTTTTGGGTAACATTAAATTATACACTTCAGATATAATGGGGCATTGTTTACATATATAATTCTTGTTTTGCACAGACTTATGTTGCAGCTATTCATAATTGCTTTATCAAGTCCTTTTTCACATTTACCTGCGTTTACTTTTAATCAGGCTCTTGATCTTAAGAAGGGAGAAGCCGAGGCCATGTTACGAGAATTGGTACGTAAGCAAAATTTGCGTCGAGGACAAAACACTTTGGTGGTTCAATTTCAAATTAAAATGTTGACCCTAATACTTGCTGATTCAGAAAATGAGTGAGTTATCCTTGTATCTTTTTCTGGTTTGTTTGTTTATAGTTTGGACAGTGATAATTTTTGTATGACGTTGATGTAGGTCTCCATCCTTGACAATTACCGAGGGAAGCAATTCATGGTTGAAAGCTCTGAAGGAGTTAATTGCTGAATCTGATCATATAATGAAGGATTTTCCTTTGGATTGGCTTGAAGACGGCACCAACAGCGCATATCACAATTTGGATTTGTCTATAAAGCTCAGTTTGCTGAATTTTCTTTGTGATGAAGCTTTAGGCACTAGGTATGGGTTTCACGTAAATGAGAAAATGGCTTTACTGTGTATTTTGCTTTTGTTTTGTTGTTTTTTCTCTTTATCCATCTTTTCCCTTTCTCTATTGTCTTCATAATCTTGTTTAAAGTGGTTGGAAATGTGCTTAATGTGTCCAGCAAATTGAGGAGTTGTATTGAAGATCAAAATTCAAGACATGCAGAAGATGTGAAAGAAGCAAAATCCAAGGTTGCTGAAGCTAAGGACAAGGTAACAGCAAGCGATGTTACGTTCTTTGTATCTGGACATTTCTTGCTGTTATATCGTGTTTGTAATTTTGTATGCATCCTATTTATAGGAGAAGGGTCTGAGGAAAAAGTTGCAGAATGAGACGGTTAAAGCTATTATGTTAAAGGTGACTCCACATCGAATGGAGAAACATAATGCTCTGCTTGCAAAGCTGAAATGTGAAGTGGTTCAAGCTCATGATAAGGTGCTCGAGTTAAAGAATGCACTTCCAAAAGGTATGCAATGATGTTTGTGAATTAATCATTGTGTTATAACGCCTAAAGTTTTCTCATAATACTCAATAACATTCATTTATGCAACATCCTATAAGGTTTTTAATACCATTTGGTTTAAATTCACCATGTTTGCGGCAAGATATTTATTTTTTAAAAGATCCAGATTGGGAATTGATTTTATAATTATATTACTGCTCTCAAAATGGGAAGTTTGGTTACATATTGTTGCTTGATATCTTGTAAGAGTTTAATGTTTGTGCTATTGTAAGGGTTGATATTTGTTTTTCTAACGTTACAGGGAAACGTGGCTCTGATGCTTCGAGAATCAGACCTGAATTTTCGGACAACAATGGGAAGATATTTTGGAGATTGAAAAGTTACGATGATGAAAGTACTGTTCTTTTGCAAGGTAACTCTCAAAATCCATTTGAAAGATGATACCATTGTGATTTGGGCTCTAGCAAGTTTTCTAAAAGAAAGCGACATGCAGATATTAAAATTGAAGATGAAATTGCTACTGCACCGGAAGAAAAATGGTTTGTTTATGGTCCTGAGAAGAAGGAAGAGGTTGATAAGTATATTTCCTCAAGGTGAGGTCTTTTCTTAAATTTAAGTGGATTGTTTTTGTACATGATATTGGAAACATTCTTTGTATTTTGTTAATGAACATGATGTTGCTTCAGTGTGTTGAATATGTTGAAAGAGAAGTACCTAACAAGCATTTATAACGATAATTATTTCATCTATTAATTAAGAAGTATTATGAAATATGAAATTGGATCTTAATAAAATTGTTTTTACTTTGGTTGCAGGGCTAAAAGACTTAAAAGACGGAAGGTTTCTCACTTGCTTTTAAATGAAGAAAGTTTATAGGATAGTTTTTGGTGGAAATCTTTCTAGGCTTGGTCGTTTTTGACTGAAGGTTGAGCAGGTTCCACCGTTTTTTGTTGTCCTTTGTACAAAAGAGAACTTCACCTACAATCACATGTAAAAATATTTACAAGTTGAGAACAATGTTAAAATTTGAGAATGAATATGAATTCGTTTGATCTTGTTGTAGTGGAACACAGAAGATTTTTTTTCTTTGATAGAAACAAGAGGTATTATGTTTCAATGTAGTTACTATTCATAATGATCTTTTCTTCATTTAACTAGTTAGATGTGGAGTGAAGCATGGTGAAAAGTGATAGATTCTAATTAATTGTTGACAATCTACTAAAAAATCTTACATCTTTTGCCTTAAGTCAAAATGAACTTAGTAGATTTTCATTTAAATGTTACTTTTTTAATCATATGATTCAGTATTAGAAATTGGTTTAATTAAGTTTTCAATATTTTTTATAAATTTTGAATATTTTTAATTGAATTTTTATTAAATTCTCTTGTCTATTTAAAAATTCATATTTTTTATATTTTTTAGTTGTCTTCTTGGTGTTGGTGTGTTTATTGTATTAATCTTGTCTTTACTTATTAAAGAAATGTGAATATGTAGGATTATTTAAAAAAATTGTTCATAATAAATATTTTTTTTCTTTGTGAAAAGGTAATTTATTTATAAATTTAAAGGTGATTTGGATTTTTATATTATTTAATATTTAATACATACTCGGGTAATAGGTTTATTTTCAATTTTTTATATAAATTTTTTATTATTTGAATATTTCATGTTTGTAATGGCTTTTTTAAAATATTTAATTAATTTATACGTGCATGTGAGTGTGTATATATATATTCATCTTTTTTATGATATTACTTTATTGATTTTTCTAATATTAATATTATAATAACTTTGATGTCGTGTTAAGTTTAGTAATAATCTCAGTTCAAAATAAGCATGCAAATATGAGTATATGGAAATATGAGTTAGTTATCCTAATATCTTAATCAAGTTATAATCATCCCACCATTATTGACTTTCCCCACACAAGATAAAAGTTTATGAAGATTTTCATAGTTATCAAAATAAAAAGTATAAATATTACATTTGATATTTTTTAGCATCTTGGATGTATATAATAGTTAAAATAATGAACTTAAAGCTTGAGTTTTATAACATATCTCTATCATCACATGAAATTTAAGATTTTAGCTTTTATATAACAACACAAGTTATTAGAACAAAATAATTACCTTTATAAATGAAACAAAATTATTAAAATGAGTTTATGAGACTTATGCTTTGAAGCATAAATTACAAGAATTTCTTTTAAATAATATGATATACTGAAAACTACGTAAAATAAATTAATAATACCACATAATATGATTTTATAATATTTTTAAACAAAATTATACAAATTTTTGTATTTTTCTTGAAATCATCGTATGTTTCTGTTCTTTATAATTACTTATAAACTTTTTAATTCATAAGAAATATTACCTTCACTTCTAGTAAGAGATGGCTACAACAATCATAAAAATAGAAAATGTTTATGTAATTTGAAAATTTTAAGAAAATACTATTTTTAATTTATTCTGACATATAAGGACACAGAAATATGCTTAGATAATCCAAATCTTGCAATAGATTGATGATCGTTAGAATACATCTTGTGCTGTTTAATATTTTTTTAGGTTTAAGGTTTTGACATGATATACATTTTATTTATTTTGAACTTCTAAATATGATTAACATCATGGAAAGGTTTGGAATCGTGATTAACATGATTTTTTGGATTTGTGTTTTGAATCTTATATTAATATATTATCTAATTGTTAATACCGATAAAAAGTGTTAGAGAAAAAAAATGAAACATATAGCAAACATATGGAAATATAAATAGAAATTATTTTTTGGTGGATAGTGTCTATTGAATAGGTTTAAGATTTTGAAGACTTTCTTGTTTTTGGAGCTTATCATACGTCTTAACCCGTTATGACAATGAATGAGGTTTTGGAATCAATAAATGAAAATTTAGGTTAGTCTTTTTCAAATAAATGATTTCGGCCTAACGGATCAATTATATTTTTAAGGAATCAATTATAGTTTTAAAAACATAATATGTGAAGTTTTTGTAATAAAGAAATTATTGGGGAGAAGGATGTAACCTCAACATCTCACAAATCAGGCAAAAAAAAAACTTAATGAGACTGATGAGTTTAGATATAGTCCAATAGGAATAACATTAAAAATGTATAAAACATTTATGTTAAATTGGTTGAAATGTATAAAGTATTTATGATAAACTTTTTGAAAAGAAGTCGGATATAAATATTTAAAAATAGACAATAACTATACATGTAGAAGAATTTATATGAGCTATGCTTCTAACCGTTATTAATGACATATATTGTCTAAAAGACATTATGTTTATCGACATTTTTAAATATGAGAATACTTGTAACATAAGATTTTATTTTATTATTGATGATTATTGATATTTTGAAAAATATTGGATAATTTTAATATTTATTCACTCAGAGGTCCACTGAAGAACAGAGTTCATTTTCAACCTCCTCATCAGCCAAATTCCTGACTTTATTAAAAGCCTTGACCTGACATATTTTCACTTTAGAGTAGTGTTGGTTTAAGGTCTAAGTAAATAAAACAAATGTTTTAAGTTTAAAAAGATTAACACTAATATATTATTATAAAATTAAAAATATTTAATTTTAAAATTATACTTAAAATTATATTTTAATTAAAAATCTAAAATATATTAATTACTATTAAGTTTATGTTAATATTATAAATATTATTTAATGAATAATAGTTATGAAATTTTCTATTAATAAATAATAAATTAATAACATTTTTTATTTTTTTTTAAATAGATATTTAATAGTCAAGGAATCCTACATATTAAAATTTTCTAATTTTTTATTATCTTTTTATCATTTGATCAAATTGATATATTTATTTTTATCTTCTTTTATGTGACTATTCTTTCACTTTTCCAATTGTTCTTCTATTTGTCACTTCAATTTGAGTTTTTAATCATTAACTTCTTATCAAATCTTAAATTTTTTTTATCATTTTATATTATTATTGTATATTTATGTGTGTTTCTCTAATCATTTCTTTCTTATTAATGCTTTATTGCTTGTTTAATGTCTTTTTATCAAATTAGCATGTTATCTTTTTTATTAAAAAGTTGTTAATTTAAAAGTTTTAAAACTAACAAAATAATAATCTATCAATTTATTAACATAATAAATTAACAAGTTTTTCATATGAATATATAAGTACACATATTATTAAGCTTGTTCAATGATTCTTATTTAATTCTCAATTACAAGATTGATTAATTGATCTCAAAATCATTTTATATTTTATTATTATTATTTAATTAATCTAAAAAAGAAAAGAAAAGTAAAGTTTTAAATGAATAAAAAAAATTATGAATAAATTTATAAAAAAAAATGAATGAAGAAATATAAATGAGTGCTTTTTGAACAAACAATATAACAATATAAATATAAAAAAAAATAACAATAAAAATAATAAAAAAAAAATATTAATATTCTTAATTATATAGAAAGATAAATTCTTTTTCAAATATATATATAACATAATAATTTAATATTAGTTGCTTTAATTGAAAGAAATTTTTAGAAACTTAAATTAATAAAATTTTATTTAAGATCAACAATCTCTTAATAAAAATTAAATAAGTTATATTTATAATTTATTAAAAAAATATATTAAATAAAATTAGTTTTGACAATTTGATAGATAATTTTATATCATAAAAAATAAAAAAATAATTTTTAAATAAAAATATCATAATTTTAATAAATTATTGTATTAAAAATTATCTCATTTTTTAATTTGTTAAGCCAGTAAAGCCTTAAGCCACCGTTACTCCAGAGGTCGAGCTCTTCCCATAATAGCTACTCACTGACCAGAATTTTCTAAGGACACCCACTTCAATACGCTGATAATTTAAGGAAGAAGATATTACTAATCTCGGATATAAAAAAATTCTTTGCACTTAGTCACATATTTATTTATAAATAACCAAAGGATGAAACCCTTATACATCTCTTTGCCTCCCAACCATTAGATCCCTTTAAAATAACGGTTGAGATCACATTAGACATAGATAACGAAAGAAAAAAAAAAACCTAAAATCCTAATCTTTACTTAAAACTCTTCTGACTATGACCTCAAGCCCAAAGAATCGGAGAGATAAATAAGAACATCTCAATCATCCAAATTACGAAGTAAAATGTCCAGGAATATCTCAATCGTCTAATATAAAATTATAGAAAAGATAATTTTTTCTTCAATCGTCTAATATAAAATTATAAAAAAGATACATTTTTCTTTCAAAAACCGCAAAGCCTAAAACCTGAGGTGTATTATACATGGTAGAGATTATCAACAGAAGTAAGGTATGCATTGAAACCATCATAGGAAATTTTTTTTATAAGTATTCATGAACCTAAAATGATAAATAAGTAATCAAATAATTGAAATTAATCAAATAATAATTAATCTACACTCTCAGACTAAACAAAAATTAACCTAAAAAATCGTAATCCATACTTATTCTAAACATCGTTATCACTCACTTATTTAAATAAGTTGACAAAGAAAAAGTATATAATTTTACAATTTGCATTCCATTATTGAAGCCTATTTCACCAATCATTACTTCCAAAATATTGTACCATGCGTTTACAGTCTAATTTATTTTATTAGAAATATACTTTACAAATTAAATCCACATTTTAAAATATTAAACAAAACTTTAAAATTATATTTATACTTCAAAATATTAAACCATAATCTACCTTATTCAAATTTACTTGAAACGTTAACTCTCTACTTTGAAAATATTAAACCAAACTTTATAATTTTAATTCTTCCTTTAAGCTATTTTGTGTTACTTTAAAATACACAAAATATTAAATATTAATTTAAAATTGTAATATTTAATTCATACAATAAAATAATAAATTTTATTTTAAAATTATAATCTTTAATTTTAATTTAACTTCTTATCAGTTAACTTAAAAATATAGAATTAACTTATAAAGTTCTGAATATTTTGTATCATCTTTAACTTATAAATAACTTATCATTTAACTTAAAAATAAATTGTACCATCTTTCTCTTTCTCTCCTTATGTTCTTCCTTTAACTACATAATGTTTCCTTATCTTTTCTAATTTATTACTATTTATTTAATTTAAAACTATATTTATATTCTTCGGTAGACACCATACCACACAAATATTTTTTAAGGGAAAATGATAGTTTAACACTCCTTTTTCTCTTACCTCCATTTGACATTCCGACGTGGCAGTGTCGTCCTGCGTGGCAAAGAAAGAGAAACACAGATGATTTTCTAATTACGTGGTTCATGTTTGTCTTTTTGCAAAGGGTTGCTTTTGTCATTTCCCATCTGAAAATACAGGGCAATTTGAGAGGGAAAAGCACATCTCATTCTCTCCTTGCACTCATTAACCCCGCATCCTCTGAAGGAGAGAGAACAGACGAAACAACAAGATTTCCGTTCCTTCTGCCCACAGATCCGCCTTCGTTTTTCTGGCCGTAAGACCACTGTCATTGTGGTGTTTCCTACCGTGCTGTGTACCCTAAACTGTGTATGTTCTCTCATCCGTTGTTGGTATGAAACATTGTTGGTGGTTTTTGTATGAGTGCTTCGTTCATGTTTAATAATCGTTTCGTCGTGTGCTTTTTATGGTTACTGGTGGTTCTCTTAATGTGTTGTCTTTTTTATGTTCAAGAAACCCAGAATATTGGTGTGGTTTTTGGTTGTTGGTTTGGATCTGTGCATCGTTGTAGATTACGTTTATGTGCATCCTTTATGCTTGGTGTGTTATTCATGTATGCAGAATATTGGTTTGTTGCTGTGTTTTGGGTTTCTGGTTTCCATGTTTTCTTCCATTACGTACGCCAATGGCATCCTTATAACAGAAAGATCACTTCGTGATGGGTTTTCTGTTCGTAGTTTTATTATGTGGTACATTTTTTTCGAAATTATTGAACAAACTACTTATCTGAACTAAACGAACCACTTATCTGAACTAAGCGAACCACTTAGTGCTTTCACCCCTCAGACAAGTCTGTGTGTTCCAAAATTACACACAGCGAACCACTTATCTAAACTGAGCGAACCACTTATGTGAACTGAACGAACCACTTAGTGATTTCACCCCTCAGACAAGTCTGTGTGTTCCGAAACTACACACAGCGAACCACTTATGTGAACTGAACAAACCACTTAGTGCTTTTACCCCTCAGACAAGTCTGTGTGTTCCTAAACTACACACAACGAACCACTTATGTGAACTGAACGAATCACTTAGCGCTTTCACCCCTCAGACAAGTCTGTGTGTTCCAAAACTACACACAGCGAACCACTTATTTCAACTAAGCGAACCACTTAGTGGTTTCACCCCTCAGACAAGTCTGTGTGTTCCTAAACTACACACAGCGAACCACTTATTTCAACTGAGCGAACCACTTAGTGCTTTCACCTCTCAGACAAGTCTGTGTTCCTAAATTACACCCAGCGAACCACTTATTTGAACTGAACGAACCACTTAGTGCTTTCACCCCTTACACAAGTCTGTGTGTTCCAAAACTACACACAACGAACCACTTATTTGAACTGAGCGAACCACTTAGTTCATTCACCCCTCAGACAAGTCTGTGTGTTCCAAAACTACACACAACGAACCACTTATTTCAACTGAGCGAACCACTTAGTGCTTTCACCCCTCAGACAAGTATCTGTGTTCCTAAACTATACACAGCGAACCACTTATTTCAACTGAGCGAACCACTTAGTGCTTTCACCCCTCAGACAAGTCTGTGTTCCTAAATTACACACAGCGAACCACTTATTTGAACTGAATGAACCACTTAGTGCTTGCACCCCTCAGACAAGTCTGTGTGTTCCTAAACTATACACAGCGAACCACTTATCTAAACTGAGCGAACCACTTAGTGCTTTCACCCCTCAGACAAGTCTGTGTGTTCCAAAACTACACACTGCGAACCACTTATTTCAACTGAGCGAACCACTTAGTACTTTCACCCCTCAGACAAGTCTCTGTGTTCCTAAAGTACACACAGCGAAACACTTATTTGAACTGAACGAACCACTTAGTGATTTCACCCCTCAGACAAGTCTGTGTGTTCCTAAATTACACACAGCGAACCACTTATTTGAACTGAACGAACCACTTAGTGATTTCACCCCTCAGACAAGTCTGTGTGTTCCTAAACTACACACAGCGAACCACTTATGTGAACTGAACGAACCACTTAGTGCTTTCACCCCTCAGACAAGTCTGTGTGTTCCAAAACTACACACAGCGAACCACTTATGTGAACTGAACGAACCACTTAGTACTTTCACCCCTCAGACAAGTCTGTGTATTCCTAAATTACACACAGCGAACCACTTATTTGAACTGAACGAACCACTTAGTGCTTTCACCCCTCAGACAAGTCTGTGTGTTCCCAAAGTACACACAACGAACCACTTATGTGAACTGAACGAACCACTTAGTGCTTTCACCCCTCACACAAGTCTGTGTGTTCCAAAACTACACACAACGAACCACTTATTTGAACTGAGCGAACTACTTAGACATTCCACCCCTGAGACCCATGTGTGTTCCAAAACTACACACAGCGAACCACTTATCTGAACTGAGGTAACCACTTAGACATTTCACCCCTCAAACAAATGTGTGTGTTCCAAAATTGCA
>Ga0209489_104266_pt1 | contig 26563 bp, 9 predicted proteins | sample SiratrowhiteBW_FD_187527 | JGI IMG/M metagenome (GOLD analysis project Ga0209489, IMG submission 187527) | Root nodule microbial communities of legume samples collected from California, USA - Siratro white BW (SPAdes) (version 2) | ecosystem: Host-associated > Plants > Roots > Nodule | place: USA... | reverse complement strand
AAAAAAAGTTAAAAAAAAAAAAAAAAAAAAAAACGAAGCATTAAACTTTATTGATATTGAGAACATTGCCGAAAAAAGTTGATACATAATTGATTATGTTTTAACATATTGGTAATATAATTAATTAAATTTTAAAACATAATCGATCACGTATGTGAAATTTGTTTAAAATCAACGCAAAAGAGTATTAGGGAAGAGACTATCATTATATATGTAAATTGTATTTTAATATATAACATATATTAAATAATAATTTTATCTTAATTTAAAATATACTTTGACTCTAATTTATATTTTAAAAATTAATTTTATATCAAATAGATTCTAAATTTATTTTACAAATTATTTTTAAAATATATTAAAAAAAATTAGTCGTATCAACTATATTTATTATAAACTTTTCATTCAAATTCATTATTTTTTCTTTAAATGCTCTTTTTTTTAAAGAGTGGATTTGAAAATATAAAAAAAAAAAGATGAAAAATGAGAGGAAAAGAATGAGAAAAGTGAAGTTATTTGAATTAAAGAAAAGAGAGTAAAAAATAAAGAAAAAGATTGTGAAAAGTTGCAAGTGATTTGATAGATTGTGAAAAATGTTTTAAGTGATGAATTTGTAAAATTATAATTTTGTTCGTGCATTTAAAACTAATCTAGAATAATTGATCATTAGTTACTTCTACATACTACTTATACCTCTTTAAAACATTATCTGCTCAGAATTTGTTAAATCTACTAGTAATAGAAAAAACCTAATTTTTTTCCTAGTTTATTATACCATAAATAAAAAAATGTTTTTAGTGATGAATTTGTAAAATTATAATTTTGTACGTGCATTTAAAACTAATAAAAAATAATTGATCATTAGTTACTTCTACATACTACTTATATCTCCTTAGAACATTATCTGCTCAGAATTTGTTAAATCAAAAACTACTAGTAATAGAAAAAACCTAATTTTCTTTTCTTTCGTAGTTTATGAATTTTTATATGAATTGATAATAATAATAATAATTTATTAAAAATTAAACTAAAACAACACCAACAAATATTAATTTACATTAGTTTTTCTTTTATTATTTAAGTTATTTTTAATTTAATTCATTATTTAAAACAAAAAAAATACAAATTTAATTATTTGTTGTTTATTTTCATTTAAATTAATTATAAAATTTATTTTTATAAAAAAAATTGGAAAACCAAGTCAAACTTAGATTTGACAGGTTTTTTTTATATATAACTAGGAAGAGATCAATGAAGGTTAAAATTGGCTTCCTCATAATTGAAATTTAGAATATAAATGATTAATCCCTCTACACGGGCTATAATTTGATATTTGACTTTTGAAGCTAAATGATGTAATTTTTTAAATAAATTTCTAAAATGTGTTTTCATTAAGTCATGTGAGGGGTACAACTTTAAATAAAATAAGTCATGTTTATGGTAAATAACTTTAAGTTTGAAGAAAAATTAACAGTGAAAATGATAATTTAGTTCAACAAAAATATAATAACTGAAATTATCTAGAACTTTAATTAGTGAAGTCCATCATGCACGACTTCTCTTAGATATAAGACTAGAATTTTTAGTGTTTTAGTTTGAATGGTGAATAAGAATACTTGAATGATTTTAATTATTTGAATTATTATTTTTACTTTATTTAGCTCATTTAAGTCTTTTGTATAATTTTTAAATTATACTTGAATTGGTTAATTTTGGTTTCTACAATATCTTTAAATATTCATCTTTCTACTAGAAGCTCACAAAAATTGAAGGCTTGAATTTACCATATTTTGATTTGTTTTTGTTTCAAATATGTTTAAGAAACTAGTTTGAAAATATTTTCAATCTGGATTGATGAAAACAAATAAAATATAAACTAAAAATTTATTTGTTTCAAATATTGCATGATTAAAAGGTAAGTATTTTTCGATTTTCAATTCATTCAAATTATTTCTGTTTAAATACACTAAGATATTTTCAATACGTTAGGAAGTCAGTTGCAAAACTCAAATTGACCATAAATGTTAAGAAAAGATTAAATCTTAAAAACATGAAAAACAAAGACAAATAGAATATATACGTTCATCAAATTTTCAACTCCATTTTGTTAGAAATATTTATAATCTATCATAGCTCCTTAAAATCTATTTTAAAAAAAAAAAGAAATAGTCAAAATATCTTTAATTCTTCAACATGCACGATATCTTTTTATTTTACAAACACATGCATATATATATATATTATGCATAATTTATCTTTGAATGGATGCATTTTAGTATTCGAAAAATTTGTAGATATATAATTTATAGCTTGAAAATTCATCTGAAATTATTTTTATCTCATCCAACAACTAAGTGATTATTTATTTTAAATTATTTAATTTTGAGAAGACTCGTACAAGAAAATAATACTACTTTTTAACTTAAATTAATTTTTTTTTATATATTGTTAAATTTTTTTATTTTGAATCAATATAAAACTAGACTCATATTTATATACCTAATAAAAGTATAAATTTAAGAATACCTGAATAAACACTAAAAGTAAATACAAATGAACATATTACAGTAGTTAGCATATATTATCTCATCTAATATTTCTACCTCATAGAAGACCCATAACTAAGAAGTTCGTTATTATCACTCTAAAGAGAAGTAACACTGCTATTATTTGAACACTTACTTACAAAGTAAACTACTTGATTGTCGAAAAGTTCTTATAAGTACTCCTATCCGAGTACACTAATCCGAGCACTTGAAATCGGTTGAACCGCAGGAGGAATTTCAAGTTACCCAACTTGATTATCCACCCTATTTACTGAGTGGATTTTGCTAAACATCGTCGCCAAAGACTAGCTGATGTGATAAAGTGGGTCTGACTAAACCCTCAAGAGGAGTGGTTTTCATATTTGTGAGTCCAAACGTGGCACTCATATCAACTTCAGCATTGGACGGGGTGGTGATTTCAAATGCCTGCAAAAGTGAAGCTAATGCCAAGTGTGTCATCTGAAGGCCAAATGATATGCCCGGGCACAACCTTCTTCCACCACCAAAGGGAAGGAGTTCGAAATGCTGACCCTTCAGATCAACACTTTTGTGGCTGTTCAAGAACCTTTCTGGTTGAAACTCCAGTGGATTTGACCATATTCGCGGATCTCTATGTAATTTCCAAATGTTCAACATAAATCGGGTACCCGCTTGGATATTGAAGCCAGCTAATGTACAATCTTCTGTGAATTCACGTGGACCCGAGAATGGCCCAGATGGATACAATCGCAGTGTCTCTTTAACCACAGCTTGAAGATAAACTAATTTGTTAATATCCGATTCATCCACTAATCTTTCTTTTCCCACGTGCTCATCCAATTCATCTTGTACTTTCTTCAACGCGTGCCGATTATTTAGCAACAACGAGAGAGCCCATGTCATAGTAACTGCTGTGGTATCAGTTGCTCCAGCAATCAGCATCTGCAAGATACAACAATCATGCCACCAACCATTTCAATTTTTGTGTAGTATATTCCTGTTGAGGACTATTCTCTGATACTGAATAAGAACCAAAAGAAAATGCAGACCATTTTTTTTTACGGATATTTCTATAATAAACGAAAGAGGAGAAAGGGGATGAAAATCTATAATGCAGTGGTGCGTACCGTGCAGGTGGCTTTTATGACTGTGTCAACATCGTAACCGGCAAGGTCGACGCCTTTAAGGACTGTCAGCAAAACATCGACGAAGTCCTGTTCTGTTTTGCTCTCATCAGCGTCTCTTTTCCGGCGGTGTTCTTCCAACCATTCAGAAACGATGATATCCATTTCGATAGCCGTTTTTTTCATCTCCTTTACTTCACCTCCCAAATCAAGCCACCCCAGAAATGGAATGGCGTCTCCAACCACAAACAACCCTGTCAAACGGAAGAACTCTCTGAAAACCCTCCGAATTCGCCTCACCTGTTGCTCGTCTTCACTTTTGGCGGAGTATTGCTTTCCCGAAATCATCCGCAGAATGACGTTGAGATTGACGTCTCCGAACCACTGTTTCATCTCCATCGTCAAATAACGGGACCCACCACTTTTGGCCGCCCATGATCTGTACAATTCTTTGATGGAGCTCTGCACCTCGGAGTGTCTGATATCCTTAAGAAGTTCGAAGCGGGTGGGGGAGAGTAACTCTGAAGCCGTAATCTTGCGCATCTCACGCCAGAATTCTCCGTAAGGGGAAAACCCAAAGTTAGCATAGTTGTAGCCCAAGATTTTAGCGGCGGTGTATTTGGGGCGAGAAGAGATAGCGACGTCGAGAGTGGTGAAACACTCTTTGGCTAACTCCCAAGAGCTTACCACTACAGCTGGATGCACACCAATTCGGATGCTGAATATTGGGCCATACTTGTCTGCTAAGGATCCTAAGGTTAAGTACGGAGGCTCAGTGGAACCACCTAAGAGGTGAAGATGACCGATCAAAGGCCACCCACCGGCTGCTTCCGGTGGCTTGCCGGCGGAACCTGGTTTATCCCTTTTGATGAGGAAGGAAATTAAAAGTACGGCAATAACTGTTGCAACCAGGTACTGAATAGTAAGATCCATCACAATTCAGCGATTATATCAAGAAATTCTATTAGCAAAACTGATAGATATGCCTTGCAGGAGCCGGAATAGTTGGTGGCCGGTAGATGGAATGGGAAATCCAAGAGTCAAAGAGGTAATCATAGTAACAAGAACCACTGAATTTTCAAGATTACAAGCTTATAGATAGAGGTCTTTCTCTGTTAAAAAAAAAAAGAAGATAGTTGACCTTTCTAATTAATACAACTTCTTCCAACTGCTACATTTTTTTACAATTTAATTGAATAATTTTATTTTATTTTAACTTTTATAGTTTAAATTTGTTTTATATTTCATAGCTCCGATAATACATTGCTTTCATATTATAATTCAAATTTATTTATTTAATTTTTAAATATATTTTAATCATAAAATTCTCACCTAGTATAGATAAATAATTTACATCCCCGTAGACGCAGAGGTGACGTGAAAGTAAGGAGGAACTAATTTTGGTTTTTGTTTTTGGGATGCATTGGTCCTTGGCAGCAGTGGGCAAAATCTATAAATTAAACTATTATAAAATTAAACTAAACTTTAAAAGTGATTTGATGAAACTAAATTAAACTGCATAATGGTTTAAATTAATTAAACTGAACTATAATTAAACTACTTGAATTATATGGATTATTTAAATTATCATCAATAGATATCTTATTTTGAAATATATTTTTCAATATGATGACTTATAATTTAATTTAGTTCAAGTAGTCCTGTTTAAGAGTAATTTGATTTTTAAAAACCAAATTACTAGAAAAATTTAGTACAATTTTATTTCAAACAATTTATGCAGCTCAATTTAGTATTAATTTGGTTTAGACCCAATATTTTTGAACAATCCTATCTGTAGGTATTTGACATGGTAGCAATTTTGTGGTTTTCACTTGGCTCATTTTATGGGCTTCTCCATACATTGATTTATGGGTAACTCCTAATATATTTGAATTGGAAATATTAACACCATTCGTAAAAATTAAAAAATAGATTCGAACAACAAACTCTTATTTTTTTTTTAACATTCAATTAAGACATTTGTTTTCATACATTCAATAATTTTATTTTACTTAGAAGTTAAAGTTAAAAATAGTTTAAATGAAGAAAAAGTGACAGAATCATCAATCATACTATTTGAACAATATTTTAATTTTAAAAAATTACCTAAGGATAATATTTGAATGAATGAAGGATCGAACGGACATTAAAATTACTAGAATGAAATGTTAAAAGCAGTGTCATAAAGATGACTTTTTGAGGTACGATGGAATTTGCGATTCTGGCGACTAGAAAAGTCAAATATTTCAACCACTTGCAAAATCATCCACTTACTTAGTTTTTCATTTGAACACTGTTCACTGCTATAAGAGTAATACAACTGTGCCAGAGTCCTCAGAAGAAAAAAATAAAAAATAAAATGGATAGATTTTTTTTTTTCAAGTTTTTTTTTTAAACTAAAGATTCCATTGGATTATTAAAATCTTTATACTGAAAAGGTGGACCAAATTTAACAATCAATAGAAATACCACAAGAATAATTAAACACCCAAATACTAGTTAACTCTTTAGCGGGAGACAAATGAAAAAAAGGAAATTTAAATATAATAGCTAATGTAATTAATAAATATAAACTTAAAAATAACAAAATTTATTATGTGTTTAAAAAACGGATTATTCAGAATTAAACGTTCCTAATAAAGAAATACATCAAAAGTTAGGGCTTCTTTATTAAAAAAAAAAAAAAAAAAAAAAAAAAAAAAAAAAAAAAAAAAAAAAAAAAAAAAAAAAAAAAAAAAAAAAAAAAAAAAAAAGAGTTGCTGGAAAGAGAAACGATAGATAAAAATAGTTAAAAAAAAATTTAATGAAACATAAAAAATAAAGAGATAATAAAAATAATAGAAAAAACGGTGAAAAATATAAATGAGTCTCTTCCTATTTATACCCATATTTTTTTATATTTTGAAGTGCTTTCTAAATAATTTGATTAATATATTGTCAAAAATTTTATGTTTATAAATTTTAATATAAACATATTTTTTATTTTGAGAGTCTTTAATAATTCGATCAATTAATGAATTAAAATTTAATTTAATTTTTTTACTGATTTAATTGCAGGCCCGGATTTTAATTTTAACTTCAAGTTTAAAAATGACTATTTGTTTTGTGCAACATATTACTGTTTTAATCAGACATTTAATTCATAATAATAATAATTATTATTAGTTTGAAACACAATATTGCACCCCTATAAAATTGTACGCAGACAAGTTCTAATAATTCTACATATATATACCAATTGAAGGTGTTGATAAGGACAATCACCAAAACCTAATTAGGATACATTAGTAAGGCGATGGATTTTCCTTAGTTTGAATACCAAGGAGAAGTTGATGTGGTAAACGAGGTTCGATCAAAACCTCAAGCGGGGTGGCTTTGACGAGTGTGAGTCCAAATAAGGCACTCATATCAACTGGTTCATTGTTCGGTGTTGTGACTTTAAATGCTTGCAGAAAAGCTGCTAGAGCCAAGTGTGTCATTTGAAGGGCAAACGACACGCCAGGGCACGACCTTCTTCCGCCCCCAAAGGGAAGTAGCTCGAAATGTTGACCCTTCACATCCACACCCTTGTGGGTGGTGAGGAACCTTTCTGGTTCAAACTCCATTGGATTTGGCCACACACTTGGGTCTCTTTGCATCTTCCAAATGTTCAGAATCAATCTGGTACCTCCTTGGATGTGGTATCCACCTAAGGTACAATCGCTTGTGAATTCACGCGGACCTGGAAGTGGGGCAGCTGCATACAATCTCATTGACTCTTTAACCACAGCTTGAAGGTAAACTAATTTGTTTATGTCAGATTCTTCCACCAGTTTTTCCATCCCCACATGCTCATCCAATTCATCTTGAACTTTCTTCAAGGCATTGCGATTATTCAACAATAACGATAATGCCCAAGTCATAGTAACTGTTGTAGTATCCGTTGCGGCAGCAATTAACGTCTGTAAGATGCAACAGTGCCATTAGCAATTGTAAATTCGGATAAAATCTAATTATTCAACCTCTTCAGTGATAAAAACTAGCCTAAATCGATCTCAATTATTTATCTCTTATATCCTCTTTCTTGTTCTTCTTATTTCTCATTTTCCTTCTTCTTTTGCCACTCAAATCCCTCACAAATACAATGGATACGTAGAATTATCTAAAAGAATAAACTATGCATGTTGAACTCAATGAAAAATTTAGTTTTGAGGAAGCATACCAAACATGTGGCTTTAATGACAGTGTCGGCATCGTAACCAGCAAGGTCGACCCCATCAAGAGCAGAAAGCAACACATCAATGAAGTCTTCCTCTCTTTTCCTACCATCTGAGTCTCTTCGTTGGCGATGTTCTTCTAACCATTCAGAAATGAAGCTATCCATTTCTGCAGCCGTTTTCTTCATCTCCTTCACTTCACCCCCTAAATCAAGCCACCCAAGAAACGGAATCGCATCCCCGATCACAACCACCCCCATCAAATGAAAGAACTCTCTCAGCACCCTCCGAACCCGCCTCATCCGTTCCTCATCTCCACTCCCCGCACAGTATCTCTTTCCCGCAACCATCCTCAGAATCACGTTCAGATTCATGTTCCCGAACCACTGCTTCATCTCCACCAACAAATCACCTCTTTTCTCCACCCACGCTCTGTATTGTTCTCTCAACGAGCTTTTCACCTCTGAATCTGTAATTCCTCGAAGCAGTTCAGCACGTCGAGTAGAAAGTAGCTCTGAAACCGTAATCTTATGCATGTCGCGCCAGAAATCTCCATAAGGGGAGAACGCAAAACTAGCATAGTCGTATGTCAAGATTTTTGCGGCGGTGAATTTGGGACGAGATGAGACAACGACGTCGAGAGTGGTGAAACACTCTTTCGCTAACTCCCAAGAACTCACCACTACCGCGTGATGCACACCGATTCGGATGCTGAATATTGGGCCATACTTGTCTGCTAAGTCTCCTAGGGTTTCGTGAGGGTGACCGGAACGACCAAAGAGATGAAGGTGGCCGATCAAAGGCCAGGCACCGGCTGCTTCCGGTGGCTTGCGAACGGAACCTGCTGTAGCCCATTTGAGGAAGTAACAGGTTAATAGTAAGACAGCTACTCCAGCAAGCGCTGCTGCTTCCATCACAAGTTGCGAGCACTGGATCAACTTCTATATTTTCTTAAGTCAAATTTTATGTGGATCATCTTTTTAATCATTCACGAAATGGAAACTCCATTTATATTATTATATTATTGTACTGTGCTTGTAAGTTTTGTAGTTGTTGTTAAAGCAATTTTTATTTTTAGAAAAAGGAAAATAGTAGTTTGTCACGTTTAAAAAACAAAATAATTGTTTAATATACATTAGTATTTTAAGTTAAAAAGTTAAAAGAATATATTAAGTATTAATATATTGATTCTAGTGGATTTTAAAAAGACACCTCATTTTGGGAAATAATATTATCTTGGCTCCGTTTCTCTTATCTTTCTCGGTGTGAGCGATGCCTATGACTTTAACGTTGACGGGGAAGAAAATTAGGAAAATGTTAGTGACGTGCACGAACGGTTCAAAGAAAACAACGAAGGCCACGAAAACGACTTCTGTAAATAATTGAAGCTGAAATTCAGGACTTCATTTGGGATGTTTCTTATTTATTTTCGTTTCCTAATCATAATGTTTTAATAATTTGACTGTTTACACGATATATTTATTTAGTTTAATATTTAATTATATATAATATCTGTATTTAATTGACTAATTTTCAATAAATTTAAAACGCATAAGGTTTTTTACCTTAAAAAGAATATACAGAAACTAATCATGCAAACAATATCGATATTTTTTAGTTCACTCCATTAGTATCATATAATGAAATATATATCATCAACTATAATATGAGATTAATTATTTAATGTTTTCCTTTATATTTTCTCTTTTATAATTTTTTCTAGAAAATTTGTACAAAAGTTCTTAAAGTTTTAAATCTAAGACTTGAGAATAATCACATGCATGTCATCTAAATTTTCATTATTTAATTAATTTATTTTTCTTATAAACTTGAGAGGGTAATGTTTGCACTAATCAAATTTACATCACAAATATAACGGTATGATATAACACTGACTTTCACTGTAACGGCATGATGAGATGCCCTAACATCAAGAACTGGAATTTCATGAATTCCATTTTCAAGAAGAAAGTAAAAGGTTTTATTAGAAGATGCATGCAGTTATATGCATGGTTAATTTAGTAGGCATATAATTGGGGTGGAAGGCGTGGAGTGAGGAGAACTTCCAAAGGAGTTGCCTTAGGAATTGTTAAACCGGGACTCTCCGTCATGTCAACTGGTTCATCTGATGGGGTTGCAAATTCAAATGCATGAAGCAGACGAGCCAAGGTCAAGTGAAGAACTTGGAGTGCAAAAGACATGCCAGGACAAGACCTTCTACCGGAGCCAAATGGAATGAGTTCGAAGTTTTGGCCTCGAACATCAACAGCGTCACTTGTGAGAAACCTCTCAGGTCTGAAAGCAGAAGGCTCTTCCCACACCCTTGGATCCCTATGAATCTTCCACAGGTTAACCACCAAGCGGGTGCCGGCAGGGACATGATAACCACCAACAGTGCAATGTTCTTGGGCTTCCCTTGGGCCTAGGAGAGGCCCAGCTGGGTATAGCCGCAAGGTTTCCTTGATAATGGCTTGAAGATACACAAGCTTTCTGATGTCTGACTCCTCAACTTGCCTATCCATGCCAACAATCAGATCCAATTCTTCTTGGGCCTTCTTCAATGCTTGCCGATTGTTGAGCAGTAATGAGATGGCCCAAGTAAGTGTCCCAGCTGCGGTATCACTGCCACCAAGTATAATAGCCTGCACATATTCACAGACAAAAAAGTATATATAGCAATCAAAATTCAGTAGTAAAAGTATTGTTACAGGGAATTAATTAGGTTTAGTTTCTAGCTTGCAAAGCTTTGTAACTAGAAAGTACTGTCAGAAAGGTTTATTATGACTTACTAGACATGTGGATTTGATGCTGGTATCGGAATCATATTGGAAATTTGATAGTTGACCAGTCTTCTGAAGAGACAACATGACATCAATGAAATCCTGTTCACCATCTACTTTATCTTCACCATCAACTCTTTGCATTCGATGCTCCTCAAGCCACCCTTCAAGTATGGCGTCTAAATCCTTGGCAGTTTTCTTCATGGCCCTCTCGTGCCCCTGCAAATCAAACCAGCGCAGAAACGGAAGCGCATCCGAAACCACAAAAATCCCAATTAGATGAAAGAACTGATTAATAGCCTTCTGGCACCGCCTTGCTTCGTCATCATCACACGTTGCCGAGGCACCAAAGTAGCGTTTCCCTGCCACCATTCTAACCACCACGTTCAGAGTCAAATCCTCCAACCACCGGTTCAGTTCTACAACCACGGGTTGAGACCTGTTTTGGACCCAAGAGTTGTACAACTCCCTTATGCCCATATTGAGTTCCGACACTCTTACATGCTTCAGCATTTCGAGCCTGCGGTTGGAAAGAAGTTCAAGAGTCGCAATCTTTCTCATCTCACGCCAAAAGGGACTATAAGGGGCGAAACCAAACACTGCGTAGTTGTATCCCATGTGCTTTGCAGCAACTGTTTTGGGACGTGAGGCAAGTGCCTTGTCATTGGTTGTGAAACATTCTTTAGCCACTTCCCAGCTGCTAACTACAAAAGCTCTGCGAGTACCGAGCCAGATGTTAAACGCTGGTCCATATTGATCAGCCATTGTTCCTAGTGTTCGGTAGAGAAGTTGGTCGCCGCCACCCAGGAGGTGTAAGTGACCAATAAGTGGCCATGCACCAACTGGGACCGGAGCTTCTTTACTATTGTTCCTACCTTCTTTATTTCTCTTCTTCCCAAGAAAAGCATGCCAGAGAAATACTAACAAGGACACTGAAATGGTTACAATAGTTAATTGCAAGGAGGACTCCATGGTTTTAAAAAGATTGTACAAAATGGAGATGGTGCTCAATCAATTTATAATGCAAATACTACTGAATTTAGTAGCTTGAAGCATGCCTTATCTTTAACAATGGTTTCTGGCCAACCTCACCCTATCCCTTTGCAAATAAACAAATTCTGTGCTACATATTGTTAAAAAATGATGATGCTAGAACGTATTAATTTAATAGCGTTATATATTATATTCCCAATAGGTCTAGAATTAAGGTCAAATGGTTTTCCCCTCAAGCTGCACTGCTCCCCAAATATGCCATTGCCATTCTTTTGTCCATAACGCTACATGCTACACCATTGGCAGATGATAACATTATTGTGTCCATAATTCTACATGCGAGTATCTATGTGTATATTTTGAGTACTCTTTGTCTTCTCTAACTGTAATAAAATGCTAGCAGTTCTATATTTCTATATTACATGTATTTTCTCCAATACATTCTAAGTATTCAACTAATTCACTTTTCTAAATTTTAGTTTAAAATTAAATATATTTTTAGTCTTGATAGAATTAGCTAAAACTATTTTAAGTCAGAGCATTTTGTAAACCACCAACTACTAAAGCTGAGCAGATCATTATTCATGCCTCTTTCTCTTCATTTCTAATTATTTTATCCTGTGCTATCATCTGCCAATGCTGTAGGTGAGAAAGGAGAAATCATTACAACTATACATGCCTATGGTGGAGATGGTCCTCGTTCTTTTCTTTGCTGAGTGGAGATGGTCCTAGTTAAACTCTACAATTATACACACTCTCTCAAAGAGAGAGAAGAACCTTTACTGTAAACTAAGGAGGTCCCAGTTTAGTAACCATTGTTTCATGCCATTGATCATGCAATTATATATAATATCACAATATTGACAATTATTGCTACGCTAAAAAAAATCAGCCATTATCATAGAAGCACTGATTATATGACAAGATAATGATGACAGGAAAAGGTCAGACAATAATTAGTGAGTTACTGTTCACAATGCCAAGTCATTCATTAGTCAACCATTTTATCTAACTTTAAAATGTCACTGGATTAAGAATTGATTCCTTATCGATTTAAGTCACGTAAGTCACGGGAGCATGAAACACGGCAATGAATTGGTGTATGTTTAGATTAAAGTTGAGTAGAATAAAGTATTTTTATTCCTAAACAAACATTTTTTTTTCTTTATTTTGTGTTTGAAATTCTGAAATATGTATTAAATTTTAAAATTTCATCCTCAATCTTTTTTCTAAATTTAGAATTTACTAAGAAAGTAGTTCATTCAGTGATATTTGATTTATTAGTTTTAAAGAGCTATATTTAGTTCATATTATATATATATATATATATATATATATATATTATTTATCTTTATCTGCAGCAAACTGTGATAATTTGGTAAGTAAAAGATATATATGACCTTTAGGCATTGATAAAATTATCATGGAAGAATATGTGTATTTCTAAGTTATTTTGGAGTTATTAAATAAATTTTGAAAGTTAATTATCAAAATTGTTTGTTGGATATTTCAAGAACATATACACCCAAGTTTCAGTACTCATAAATTATGATTTAAAGTACGTAAAAGACTACGACATTATTTCTTATTAAAACCCTTGTAAATGATGTGGTGAATCTTGTTGTTTATACTTTGTTCAATCTTATTATCTTTATTCAAGTGAAATAGACTAACAATTGGATTCCTAATAAAATTTGAACTATATAATTTAAAGTGTAAGTGAATTTATAATAACAATAAAAGAAATATTCACAACTTAATATTTATTAAATCTTAAAAATAATCTATAAAGACATTTCTTACGTTATGACTTCTTTTTTTAAAAAAAATATTTTTATACTAAAGGACGTCAGTCACCTTTCAGCAGAAAATGAGAATGTTGCCGAAAATCAATAAGAAATTACATTAAATTATTTTAAAAGTATAAATTTTAATTTAGTAAAAAGGAATTGGAGGGAGAAACTTGGACTCCGTCCAAGTTATTATATGGTCTACAACACTACAATTAAAATAAAATATTTAAAAAATTTACATTAAAGATATCAGTTTAACAAATGAACACCTCAAGAAGTATTCAAAACTTTATCCTCGAATTTTTTTTATCTCCTAAGATTAATGTTATTCAGTAAAACCATTAGATAACACATAATGTTCCTTTTACAACACATTGGTGGTTCCATATTACTATATTACTAGTATTAAATGATATAGAATCCGTCCTCTCAGTAAAGAGTTTATAATTAAGAATAAATTGTGAATGTATAGTTAGTATATTGAGATAAATAAGGTCTACTATAATCCATAAATATTCTTTAAATATTGAGATCTATCACGTCTATAATTGATAAATAATTTATTTTTTATTTCAAAAATATAGAAGATATTTTCTTAATGATAAATTGTTTAAATATTGTTATATTTTCCTAATATATTCTCAGAGGATTTGATTTCTTATCAATAAAAATAGAGAAGATATTAGGAGAAATAAAACCTATTTGAATATTTTACTATATGTTTAAAATTATTTGGTTTTTGTTATCGATTGAAAAATATCTTCGGGGTAAAAAAATTTAACGACTTAGCTTTTATTTGCCTTTTTTTAGACTCACAAGAACAAATGGACTCCTACTTTTTAACTTCTGAAATAAACGAAATTACAAGTAATTTTCAAAATGAAAAATATTTTTTTTTTCAATAAAGATAAAATAATAACTTTAATTATTTTAAGATTTTTAAAATATAAATTCATATTTGCATAATCTTAAAAATGTCCTTTCAAAAGTTTAAATATGTTCGAGGGAAAAAGAAAAATGTTTAGAATTAAAAGCAGAGTATGAGAGAGAAACAGAAAGCAAAGAAATTTTATATTTTTATTATTTCCATCATGAAAAAAATAGAAAAATATTTTCATAATTTCTTGCATAAATATTTCAAAATAAATTAAAATAAAGTGATATTTTATAATTAAATATAAAAATTGTAAATAAAAAATAATTCAAAATAAATTCTGAAGAAACTTTGAAATCTAAAGGCTTAACTTACTGATAAAAAAAAAAGGAAAAGATTTGAAAAACAAATCATAACTCTCTCAGATGCAAATATGAAGCATGATCTAAGACTGATGCCACCACAGTTTCACTTAAATCTTGACCCACCTGTTGAAGATGGGTCCTCTTCTGAAGGATTACAACATATGGTCCATTGTCTGAGAGAACTATTATATTTCTTCTACTCTTTGCACTGAAAATGACATTAAAGACATATTCTGAAGTCTTTGGACAGAAGCAAATGTTTTCTAGCAAAGTTTTATCCTCTTCTCTCATCTCTTTTTTTAGCTAGACAAAACTCATAAATATATGCACCATGGAAAAAGGAACTGATTCATAAGGATATAAAACTCCTCTTCTCTCAGTAATAGTATGTAATGTTGGATGAGAAAAGAAAGGGTTGCAATATATTCAACACTAGAGAAGAGTTAATTCTCTTGTTTCTGCGTGATCTCTTTGCAAGTAGTGGGCCTTCCAAGGGTAAATTCTAGGTCTAGCGTCATATCAGAACGTGACAAAGAGCAAGATTCCAATTTCTCCTCCATGCAATTCGACAGACCTCCATAATGCTGTCCACCCACCTGTTTAAATATTACTATTACTCTAGTGTAATCAATTATTTTGAAGATACATAAAGTACATGCAAACTGCACTGAAACTAGTGAAAGCCATGTTTGAATCTATGGGTTCCAACTTACCATGGTTTGGTTTCCCTTGAGATGAGAATACATTGAATTGATAATGGGGTTCTGTGTGTAATTTATTGAATTTGTCTCCATCGATGATTGCCATGGCGCCCTGTAAAAAGTAAGTGAAGACTAGGCAAACAAGGTACGTAGATATATATGTCCAAGCAACGAAAGATATAATTAATCTTATTGTTTAGCATTGTATAGAGGCAAGCAAAATGTTAGATCAATCCAAAATTTTAAATAAGTACAAATCCTAATAGCATTTGCTATCTGTTTATGATCATTGGCTTTTGATGGTAAAACTCATAGTAATTAACTTGGAGTGAAAAGTGAAAAGTAGAATGTATTCAGAGGAAAGGAAAAGGAAAGTCTAGGTTAATCATGAGAGAAAGCTTCTATATCAGTTTTGTAAAGCTAAACTTGAACTTAATCACCTTGTTATGGTCACAATTAAAATTATAGCCAAAGAACCACCTGTGTTTTATTTAATTGACATCGTTTTTCTTAAGTGTTGGTTTTTAAAATTTATGTCCATAAGTTCATAGAAATGAATAATTATTTTTAAAATTAAATTAAATAAAACACAGAATAAGTAATAATTGAAAGAGATTTTTCTTGTTGGAATATTATGTTTGAAAACAGATAAATTCATTCCTATAGACTGCTTAGTTGCTTTTAAAAAATATACTTTTTGTCGAATATTAATATTTGCATTGTTGATGACAGAAGTATTTTTTATTTAAAACTTTTGGTGGAAATTATATAAAATAGTGCAAAATAAGAAGTGTTGAACTATAGATAACTGACATGATGAAAAAAAATATAAAAAAATGTCATGAAAAATTTGAATACAGAATGAACATTATTCTCTAAGATAGTGACTCTTTTATACTTTACATTTTATTTGTACTTATGTAAATTACTTATAACATAAAAATTTGGCGATTATAGAAGAAAAAAATATAGTGTACAAGTGTACAGCAGTATTGTGAATCACTGCTAAATTCAATTATATACTCACAGACTACGTATTCTTATAAGGGAAGGAGAGAGGTGAAAAATACAATAGATTATAAATACAATCTGGAAGGAACTGATAGATTAAGGGGCGGTAAATGACATCCCATAAACCTATTGAAACCTCTAGGTTTTCTTGATTTAACCGAAATTAATTTCTCATGTACATGTTTCAAGATTAAATGTATGGCTGTGATTAACTTCAGCACCTATCAAAATTCTTTTAGGTATAGTTCTATCTCACTTAAAAATAAATGAACACAAAATATCTACCCCAACACTATATTTATTATAGAACTCAGTAATGAAAATATATAAAAGAAAATATAGATATCATATTCATGTAAGTATACAAGAACTTCCAATATTCCTTTTATATCTATCTCAAACGTCACTTCATAATATCGAATAAGGATAAATATGGGTGACATATATTTCAGAGATAAAAAATGAAAAAAAAATAGAGATAACTTTTTTAACGTCATAAGTAATACGACATATAAATGAGAAGGAAAAACAGATATAAAAATATCGTACAAGTATACAAATATTGTTGTTGTATAATGCACACCATTTTGTTAGCTGTAAAATGAATAAGGAAAATATATATAAATATCTGAAAAATAATTTCATTAAAAGAGAGAGAGAAATACTAAATAATAAGAAAATAATTTCACTAAAGCTGTATATTAACCTATTTGGTTTTTTATCTTCTTAAATTATTATTTAATCAAATATATGCAGTCACATTTTTTTCATATATCATATCTGAGTAATTTTCCACACTTTATCCATCCTTAAAAAATTGAAAAGATAAATGAAATTGAGAAAGAAGATAGAGTTTTTGTACTGATTAATATATATATATATATATATATATATATATATATATATATATATATATATATATATATATATATATATAATCTTCTATATAAAGAGTAAAATATTAACCTATATACTCTTGTAATAGATTTTTTAAATTTCATTGATTTACGAATGTTATAATAACAAAGAAAAAAAAGAATTAATCATTCAAATTTTTGCCGAGCAAAACTTAAAGCCTTTCACAAACTTTATGATTTGTAAGTTCAATGCTTAAAGTGTACCTATGGGATTGCAGCAGCATCTGTGACAAATTTGGTCTCTCACAAGCTAAGGCTCCATGCAGATCGACAATTCCTGGCTTTTGGCTCAACCCTATAGCTGTCTGCCCATAACCTGCAATTTCTCCACCGGCCGATAGAGCCAATACTCTTGCTTTATCAGACACTAGCTTAATAATTCACATGTAGACTTTAAAGTTAGTTGTATCCCAACCAATTATGTATATATTTTTCTGTAAGAACACACCTTTTTATATTTCTCTTTCCTTTTAATTATCATATATCTTAAATTTTCTCTTCGTTTTTCTTTTAAGAGTGTTCAAACTGTTATTGATCCAGTTCTGAAAACATTAAACTTTTAAAAAGATCATTGCAACACTTTTATGAAACTACAAAAGTCAGAAGAAAAATTTTAAGAATATTATTTCTCAATTTACAATTGAAAACAGTACTAGAAATAATCATGGGCTGCCACACTCGAATCACCAAGGATTTCAAACAAAGAGAATAACAATAATAGAAGAAACGAAAATGGGGTCCTTGAGAGGGAACATCCAACTACCTGCGCTGCTTTTGTCAGAGCTCTTCACTGTTCTATACATCTGCATGAACATCCCGCATGAAATAAAATGAGAAGAAAAGTCCACAACGCTAAGATTAGCATCTAGATACCCCTTTGTCCTTAGTCTTTGTTCTAGCTTCCCCACTACGGGAGGCAATGACTAAGGAACTTTATATGTTTGTTTTGTGAAGTCAGAAAATTTCATCAGATTTCATTAATTCCCACGAAAAAAGGACTAGGGAGAATGCAGAGAGATAGGAAGGGTAAACCCACCTGCAAGTGACTCTTCACATGAGCTAGAGTTAGATCCTTAACGTTCATCAACTCTAACACAGACTTCGGAGTTGCCCCTGCGACAGATAAAACATGCAACCAAAAGGAATTAGCGAGAGTAATAGTGACGAAACTAAGGATCAAACTAATCATTCAAGGTTTAAAAAATGTCTGCAGTCACGATTTCCTCAGCGACATCATGGTTTTGAGGGTTTCTTCAACCACAAATAGAACATTGGTATTTGTCTGCAATTCCACACAACTTTAAAGATTGCAAGAAAAAGTGACAGCCCTTACAACCACAGTTTGAAACCTGAATCATAGCATCTAAAACTATGTTTAAATTCTTGAATTGATGATTTACTTTCATGCCCGCCAAGAAGCTGAACCACATGAACAAAATGAGCGTGGAGGGTCGTAGTCCATCGCATTCTAGGAGCTCTGGAGCTTCTTTTCAGACCTTGAATGCCTCTAGCATTTCGTTTGAAATCAAGGGTATTGGTCTGAGGTTGGAAGTTGTGGTGATTGAAGTTTCTGGACACTGCTCCTTGGATAGGATAAGGATTAAAATTTTCCCTTCCGAAGCCTAAGCTCAATGTGGGTTCCCAATGACCAAGGTTGTAGACAGTGTTGCAAAAACCATTTTCGTTGCTTAAATCGCTTCCACTGCTACCAGAATCCGAGGTGGTTAACGTTAATCCGGTCCAGCTTGTTTCCTCCACTTGTTTGGCGTCAGGATCTGAAGTGAAGGGAGGACTGATGTTTAAGGAGAGGTCTGGCTCTGGCATGGGTGCAAAGGTTGGCATTACTGTGTGTGAAGAGGTGCACATGGGGATTGTAGAGATCTGGAATATCAGTTACAGAAGTTGGCAGTGAGGTGGTACAATTACATAAGAAAGGAAAAGAATGAGAGTTTAATCAAGGATGTGGGAATGACAAAGTGAATCAAATATAGTAAGACATAGAAGTAAGAGGTGGTGAGGGAAATATAAGGAAGAGAATAGGTGAATGATTGAAAGAGCTAATTAAAAAGAAAGGTAGAGTAACTGAGTAACACTCACTGGTGTACAGTTGTTCCAATTTAAAAGTGGTTTTTGAGTAGGAGCTCATGACGTACAATTCCATTAAATAGTAAAAAAAAAAATCCTGTCCAGTTCAAATAGAAGTGTTTGTTGTAAAGAATGGTTGAAGTCTTATCTTTTATATATGGATGGCTTATGAATTTGCATAACGTTGGTGAGAGGTGATGGTCTTTTTAAGTAGCATTGGACTAGGGATGAAGGGCGACACGGAAAGTTGTAATCAAAGCAGTGACAGACACAATGTTTAATATTGCAGAGACTAGTTGTGACTAGGGAAAGAGAATTGATAGGAGTTGTTTGTTGGGGATAGTTGTTTGAACTAAAAGGTAGCGAAAAAGGAGTAGTTATTTATGGAAGCTGAGGATTAGTCATTAATATGAAAGCAGGTACGTGCAGTGCAGCAGTAAAATGTTTTCTCTTTTCTTTTTACTTAATGAGGTTGGGGTGATATAATGGTGGTTTTGTCAGGAAATGTTGGAATTGAAGAAAAACAAAATGAGTACTATTGAAGGGAATATTGGGATGGGAAATGGAGTTTTCCCTATAACGTTGATGGATTGCGACCACCCATTAAAATTCCCTGCTTTTTTTGTTTCAAAATCGAGGTTTAGTTTATCTCTTTTTAATACCATTTTCTTTAATAGGAATATTCTGGTTTTATCAAAGACTGACATGCAGTCCAAAATATAAATCAAAATGTAAATGGCTCATGCAGATCCATGGTTGCCGCGTTCCACTTCTATTGTTGTCCATCACATGCCTCTTTATGTCAAACCTTCAACACCATCGTTGCTCCAACCTCGATTCACTGTAAAGTAAACCCTAAACAATACCGACACTATTTTCTTCACATGAAAATTTTGAGAGAAATTACTGAGTGTTCCAATTTTCAAGTAGAGAAGCTCTCTAATTTATTAAAGAAGATGTGTGTATATACAAATGTGATACAAACATGTATCAGTAACATTAATAAAAGAACCATATGAAGTCCATTCTTTATGCTCCTTCAATCTCAAACTACAGTCATATATGAATATGAATTTTGTTTAATATATATGTGTCTGTGTGTATGCTGTTTATATTATATTAACTTCTAACTTGAGTTAACATTATGAATAAAAAAAAATACATTTTGGATCTTAAATCACTGTACGATATTGTTCATTCAAAATTTTGTCATGTTTTTGTCATTACAATACATCTTAGAAAAAGGTAAATAAAATGGTATATTACTTTAAGTAATATATAATTATTAAATTATCAAAATAATTATATTACTTTAAATTAATATTAAAATTATAATTTTTCATAAAAAGTAATTTTGAAAAGCTAAATAATATCCATTCATGTATAATTAACGGTGAAATCCTGTATTTAAAAAAAACTATTATTAAAAAATTAAAAATATTTTAAATAAAAAGTTGAGTCACATAAATTGTCTGTTATCATCAATTTTTTTTCGATATTTTTTTTGGATTGTGCAACCAGTGTCTTAATCTGTTCGTCAATTATTTGTCAACGGATATTGTGATTTGATTTTCTCATACGATTTTCATATTACATTTCTGGCTTTGTCAGAAGATATTTTAATAAATAGGATAAAGCCATAACATTATAATAACAACAAAAATATATATAAAAATAGGATAAAAGTCATAACATTTTAATAACAACAAAATATAGATTTATATATGGTATCACCTCCTTATAGTAGTGTATGATTTAGTAAATTGAGTTGTATTTGGTAAGAATTTTTTGAATGTTAGTAAATGGGAGTTGTAACATGTAAGAACTTTTTATGTAATGTTTTTTTTTTCTGTTTTTTTATTTATTTATTTTTGTTTTAAAATTATTTTTACATCATTTTGATTGAGGTATGGACAACTTTGACATATTGTTTGGCATGTAGTGGTACCTTCTTCAAAGTTCTATAGCATAACTCAATTATTTTTCATCAAATATCTTTTTATATGATTCATCCGCTAGATTTGATGACGGTTCACTTTTGGTGTTGGTTTCAAGTTTATGTGCGCAACAAATTGGCCAGTAAATCTAATTGTTGTATCTACATTTGATTTTATGTTACACTTCTTTTCTGTGTCAGAGTTATTTGTTACTCTATATATTAATATCTTAATTATTAGAATATGTTTTTAATAAACATTCATATATAAGAAAAGGAAAACAAAAGTAATTTAAGTTTATTCCATAAATTGAAATCAAGTTCTCCTCTTGAACAAGATGCTTGGAAGTCCGTCTAATATGTGTAAAAACCAATTTATGCATAAACCATCACTGTAAAAAAACAGTAAAAAAACAGACTTTGAAAATTAATCTATGTACTTCAATTTTTATAGAGTTTGAAAATTAATCTATGTACTTCAATTTTTATATGCATGATAGTGATGATCATTGAAAAAACAAGAATAACTTGTTGATGTTAATGACAATAATCTACTCTCAAAAAGAATATCAGCATATACTCATATATTGTGTTCAGTACGACGAGTTGTTTTGCTGGTTCTTCCAAAAGCTTCAAAAGCTTTAGCCTTTTTGTCAAGCATGGCAGCTTTTAGACAAGCAAAAATGTACGCAAATGGCACATTGTCATTCAAAATTAGTCATTTGTGTCATAATAATGCAGTGATGAGCTAAGGTCAAAAACTTCCTTCATTATTTTCAAACACGACTCAACCTCTACTTAAGCTAACTTATCAATTGAATAAGTTTTTTTTCTTTCACAAATATCCAAGATTATCAGTCACACCTATTCACCTAAGAGGCTAAGAGCGGTTCTAAGACCCAAAAAGGACATGGATAGCTGGACAAGGTCAAATACAGTACTAAACAAAGAAGGGAGAATGAAGACAGAGCATTACGTAAACCTACATTTACACGTACAATTTAATATTCTTGTTATGTACGTCACAGAGATATCTCTACCTTTCACTGTTAAACTCGGTAAAAATTCAACGTCATGCGTGTGAATGAGTATCCTATGACCAAATATGGACAGTAGTAAACAATGACTTCGGATTAACTACTTAATGCCACAACAGAAATTCAAAAATTCCTCTGCATGATTGTTCTACTCCCTCCATTTTAAATTGATTGATGTTTTAGTATTTACAAAATTCATATTTTTACTTTGAAACGAAGTATTAAAATATCTCTTCTATAATTTTGTCTTCTATACGTACTACATATATTATATTTTTTGAAATCAAAAAAGAAATAAATATATTTTTATAAAATTGACTCCTGATAGATATATTTTTTTGGAGTAGTTAGTTTTAAATTTATGAAAAAAAAAATCTTAAACAACAACAGCCAAGATATGAAATAAATAATAAACTGAAAAGGATCATAGACTCTGAAACTATAGTTGATAATAAATGCTAGTACGAACTCATAGTGTACGTACTCAAAGTCTACTGACCCGGGCAAGTGATTATGCAGTACTGTTCATGTGAGAATAGACTTATCCTATGTGTGTTTGGAATAATCTTCTTACTTTCTATTTAGTATGTACAAATAATTAATTAATTAATTATCTGATAAATGAAAGGAACAAGAGAAATTTTTTTAAGAAATAGAGAAGAAAATTTCAAAAGCTCATAAAACCTATACAAGATAAAAAAAAAAACACTACCGCTCTCAAATAAGAAAAAATATAGAAAAAAATAATAATAATATGGTTATTGTTACGTGATTATCTTTCTAAATACACAGGGTAAAATGAAAGACACTATCAATGTTTTTTTTTATGATGTTTTGCATTAGGCCTCTGCTTCTTTTTCTTCCATTTCTATAATGAATTTATAACAATTAGTACATTGAATTAAGTTATTAACTTTGAAATCATGGTCAAGATTTGATTTCTTTTTGTGTCATTTAACTGTTTGTAGATAATTATACACATAGTTATTGTGTAATAATCTTAGTATCCTTACAAATTATCTATAGGAAATTCTGAAGGCACACAATTTGGAATATAATGATTTATGTCAAATTTGCATTTATGTGTACATATGATCCATTATTTATGTGTGAAAAAATATTATTATAGAGACAAAATACAAAATACAGCTGTAGCTTGTCACTATAAAACAATACTTTTATTGATTATTAATTTTGTTTAATATCACAATTTTATGTATTTATTCTCAATTTGAACTTCAAAGTGAAAAAAAAGAAACAAGTTGGTAGAGAGACTGATTTGTGGTGGGAATCTTTGGCAGGTGGAAGAAGTTTAATTTGTGGATATAGGCAGAGATAAGTGGTTGAAGAAGCTAAAGCTAAGTGATGAGGTAGCTGGAACTATGGAGTGGATGCAGGAACAGGAGCACTGCATATCTGGCCACTTGGGTCCACTCTGGTGCAGAAAAATCATGTGCCTGCAATCAGAAAAATCACGGCAAGGGAAAGATATATGTTTTGTGGAATTAAAGGTATCTTGATTATTTATTTTATTTTTTTAGCAAAATTTAATTAGTTACGATGAATTAAAAACATCTCTAACAAAATATAGTTGAAGAATTGATGAAGGTGTATTCTGTTTGTTCCTATTTTTGGTGTATTTATGAGATTTGATATTTCCTCAAGAGTCCATTTGAGTTTACCAACATTTTCCTAACGTATTGAGGATATCTCAATATATATAAACATACATAATTTAAATCAATTGAGAATCGAAAAATACTCTACTTTTAATCACACAGATTTTAAAACGAATAAATCTTGTGTTTATATTTAATTTGTATTCATAAACCTAAATTGCAAATTGTTTCAAACTAGTTTCTTAAACATATTTGAAACAAAAACAAATAAAAAATGATAAATTCTATTTCCTTCAACCTAGTACTAAAAATATAAATATTTAAAGATATTGCAGAAACCAAAATTAATCAAATCAAGTATATCATAAAATTTAAAGAGATAAACAAAGTAAGAAGAGAAAGTCAAAACAAATAAAGTCATTCAAGTATTCTTGTTAACAGTTTAAACACACTAAACTGATTTAATTTATTTAAACACAGAAAACAATCTTAATACGTTTAAACACATTAGACAACCTAGTTTTATTTTTTAGAAAAAAATTGTTCATACTGGACTTCACTGATCAAAGTCCTAAATAATAACATTTTTTGTTAAACTAAAATTAAAATTATGTTATGTAATACAATTTCCCTATTATTTTTCTTCAAAAGTGAAGTATCTACCATAAACACGAGTTCCTAATTTAAATCATATCCCTAATGTGACTTACTAGAAAACAATTCAAACACGTTCTACTAATTTTTTTAAACAATTACACCATTTAGGTATAAAAGCCAAATATCAAATCAAAACTAGTTTAGACACATTAATTATTTATGTTTTGAATTTGAATTATCAAGGAAGTCAATTTTAACCTTCAATTATCTCTCTCTCTCTCTATATATATATAAACTAGTCAAATCCAAGTCTGACCTGATTTTTCAATTTTTTTATAAAAAATTATAATTAATTAATTAATTAAAATGAAAAATAATAAATAATTATATTTTTATTTATTTTTTGAGTTCTAAATAATGAATTAAATTAAAAATAACTTAATTTTTGAATTCATGCACAATTCTTGAATAATCACAGTCAACAAACTAAGCTGATGGAAAATATTTATCAACTTCGAGTGATTTGATGTCGAATTATTTGCAATAGATATTGGAACAACACCTTCATACTCGAATTCATATATTATATTTTAATTATAAATTCATTTTATTTTTAATTTATACTGATAATCACTGATACAAAATAATATTAATCAATTTTAAATTAATATTTATTTTTTAACCACATTTTTATTTCTATCATATGAAGTTATTTATTATTATTATTATTATTATTGGTATATTTTCATATATTTTTTTAAACTACTTAAAACCATGTATTTAAACACTTAACATTCTTAATTTACATTATTTTAATATATATATATTTTTTTATTTCTATTAGTTAGTTTCATATATTAAGTTATTTTATTTTATTATTTCAATTATTTATAATTTAATTTATTACTTGAAAACCCAATAACTAACATACAAATATAATTTTGTATTATTTATTATCATCTTCTTTAAATTTATTAAATTAGTTTTTTCTTATTTGTTGCATAAAATATTGGAAAACTAAGATAAAAATTCAGTTTCCAAATAGTAAATTCTGACATGTTTTAAAGACGGTAAGGGGAAAATGAATATTAGAATTTGACTTTTTCAAAACCAAAAATTATGATTTTGAATCATAAATATGTATACATTAATAAATAAAGTAGAGCTGAGTTTAGGTTGAAATTTTTTTATTTGATGAAAAAATTCAAGTTAAATGATATTACAAAGTGAAAGAAAAATAAATAAGTTAAACATGACTCTTTATTTTCTAGTTTTTATTATTAGTTATAGTTAATTAGATGATTAAAGTGAAAAAATATTAATTAATTTAATTAAATACTAAGCAATAAGTTATTATTGAATATAAATAAAATAATTATACATATATATATATCTTTAATTTTATAAATTTATTTTTTAGCATTATATTTTTTATTAAAATATTATATTTTTTTGAATTTATAAATTTATTTTCTAGATATTAATTTGACATTATAATATTGTGTAATTATAAAATAATGTTTTTAATAAACAGGATTTTTTTCTAAAAAAAATCGGAATATATTTTATGCGTTTATAACTACTAATTGAAATATATTAAAAATATATGTCATAAAAATAATAATTATTTATTTTTTCTATTTTATATCTGGTCCGTGCTTGGCGGGCTTAGGAGAGGTGTAGTTAGAGAAAAAAAAAAAGATACAGAAGAAGCGAGTGGGCGGAATTGCATTCCCACTCAAACGCTTTTAGGACAAATTCTTCCTCCATCTCCATATCCTCTTCCTGCACTCCTATATAATTTTTTTTCCACGACTGCCCTTCATGAAATTACATAAATACCCTTTCTTTCGTTTTTTGAAATTGTGAACCGGATGGGGGTGCATCCGGTTCTCATTTAAAAAAAAAAATACAAACCGGACGACTCCATCCGGTTCTCAACCCAGCAGATCGGAAAATCCTCAAATTCGCCGTCGACAGCCCCCAAATCCCAAATCAACTACTCTAATC